>BBPG01001601.1_pt2 | contig 9759 bp, 10 predicted proteins | sample 1343651 | NCBI WGS metagenome assembly BBPG01 (sample SAMD00019091, study PRJDB2971) | groundwater metagenome | biome: freshwater biome; feature: mineral spring; material: ground water | place: USA: CA, Sonoma | collected 2012-06 | depth surface m | reverse complement strand
ATTATCCGAGGGTAAAACTTTTAAAGGAAGAAAATATGAGGGATAAGGAAATTGATTTAAGGTATAATACTCTTGAAAGGATTATAGAACAGTGGAACAATCTTCGGGATATATATAGAAAAATATATAATGAAAAAAAGCTTGGGCCTGAGGAAGAAAATGCCTTTCTTAAAACAAAAGAATTTCTTGCAAAACAGTATTATCTTGTCCAGCAGTTGGTAAAAGAATACAATGCCGGTGAAGAAAGGATAGATATTGTTCTTGCTGCACTGATCAGTGTTGATACTATACCCCAGATATCAGAACTTCAGATAAAAAAGATTGATAATGATTGGCATATAACATATCTTTCTATGAACAGAGTTATGGGTATACTGGAATCTAAAAAAGATAAACTTGCACATACAAGCGCGGTGGGTCTGTTTTTGAAGAAAATATTTCTCAATCCATTCTTAAATCTTTTGGTACTTATAGTTGTAATAATTGTTCTTTATCTTGTGTCAGTAAATGTATTTCAGTTAGATAAAATATTAAAACCAGTTCCGGAAGAAAAAACAGAGGAGGGACCAAAATGAGAAAAAGAGATTTGGTTGTTAAAATTGCCGAGCAAACAGGTATCAAACAAAAAGAGGTTACAAAGTGTATCCAGAAATTTCTTGATCTTTCAATGGAACTGCTTGCAAGTGGAAAAAGGTTAGAACTCAGGGATTTTGGTGTTTTGAAGGTGGTGAAAAGAAAATCAAGACTTGGGAGAAATCCAAAAAAACCTGAACAGACTGTACAAATACCTGAAAGAAAGGTTGTTGTATTTAAACCAGGAAAATTGATGAAACAAACAATAATAAAAAGCAATAAAGATTGCCTGTGGAAAAATTAAAAATGCAGAATTCAATAATAAGACGAATTAAGGGAACTGATGATATACTGCCCAGAGAGGTCAATGAATGGTCAAATATTGAAGGGTGTGCCCGTAAGACTTTTTCAATATATAGATATCAGGAAATAAGAACACCTGTTTTAGAACAGACCGGACTTTTTGTAAGAGGAGTGGGATCAGAAACAGAAATTGTCCAGAAACAGATGTACACATTTCAGGACAGGGCAGCAAGAAACATATCCTTAAGACCAGAAGGCACCGCACCCATAATAAGAGCATACCTTGAAAATCAGATTGGTCTAAATGGTTCTCTTGTAAAAGTTTTTTATATACAACCTATGTTTAGAGCAGAAAGACCACAGGCAGGAAGAAACAGACAATTCCATCAGATAGGAGCAGAAGCAATAGGCTCGTATAGTCCTCTTCTTGATGTTGAAATGATTGCTCTGAACCGTTCAGTATTGTTGTCGTTCGGTATTGAAGATTTTATAATAAAATTAAATAGTGTTGGTTGCAAGGAAGATAAAGAAAAGTATTCCAAAATTTTATATGAACATATGTCTTCAAAACAGGAATTTCTCTGTTCGGATTGCAAGGCAAGGTTAAACCAGAATCCGCTACGGATACTTGATTGCAAGGTTCCCAAGTGTAGGGAGATTGTAAAAGGGTCGCCTCCTCTTATTTTAATCCAGTGTAAAGAATGTAAAGATCATTATGAAAACTTAAAGCAGGGCCTGTCCGCATTAAATATAAGGTATGAACAGGATAATCATCTTATAAGAGGACTTGACTATTATACAAAGACTGTGTTTGAGATTGTGCATAGTAGACTCGGTTCACAGGATACCATATCTGCCGGGGGCAGATATGATAACCTTGTTGAAGAATTAGGCGGAAAACCCACAGGGTGTTGTGGATTTGCAATAGGTGTAGAAAGAGTTATAATTTTAAGAAAAGTTCTTAACATATCCTTGCAAGAAAAAATATCTGCTCTTACATTTATAGCAACAATAGATGAGGATGGGCGCCTGAAAGGACTTTCACTATCTGAGGCAATAAGAAGGTTTTCAATGCCCGTAGCAATGGATTTTCAAGGAAGGAGTTTGAAATCACAGATGAGGTATGCAAACAAACTGGGCGCAAGATGGGTAATAATCATAGGGGAAGATGAAATGAAAAATAATTGTGTTACGATAAAATTGATGACAGATGGAGTACAGGAAACACTACCGTTTGATGTCCATAAAATTGTTGAAAAATTAAAAGGATAACCTTTATAATGAAGATTGACAAAAACATATTAGAACAAAGAGAAGAAAAGATGTTATCTATGTGTGCCTGTAAGAGTAAAACCTCACGGGGAAGAAAATATTCTGAGAAAGACGATATTTTCAGAACCCATTTCCAGAGGGACAGAGACAGGATTATACACTCAATGGCCTTTAGACGCCTTCAGTACAAGACGCAAGTATTTGTTTTCCATGAGGATGATTATTACAGGACAAGATTAACACACACAATGGAAGTTGCACAGATTGCAAGGTCAATTGCAAGGGCATTGGGCTTGAATGATGATCTAACAGAGGCAATAGCACTGGCACATGATATAGGACATACACCGTTTGGACATTGCGGAGAAGATGCACTGCATGAGATTATGAAAGATTCCGAAGGGTTCGAACATAACTTACAAGGTTATAGGGTTGTTACATCAATTGAACAAAGATATGCAGAATTTCCTGGTCTTAATCTTACATGGGAGGCAAGAGAAGGGATATTAAAGCACTCAACCCCTTTTAATAAACTAAAGATTCTGCAGATTGCACCAGAAATACAGGATTTTGGTCTTGAGAGCCCGCCTACACTTGAGGCTCAGGTTGTAGATATCGCAGATGAGATTGCTTATGATAGCCATGATCTGGATGACGGACTTGCAAGCGGACTTGTGCATGAAAATCAACTGTCTGAGGTTGAACTGTGGAACAGGCAGAACAAGAAAATAAAAGAAATTTATACGGCAATATCCTGGCCTATAAGAAGGAATCTTGTTGTAAAAAGTATAATAAACATTGAAATAACGGACATAATACATGGAACATCAGAGAAAATAAAAGACTTAAAAATTGAAGATGTTTGTTCAATGGATAAAAGAATTGTTGGATTTAGCCAAGAGCTTGAAGAACATAGGATACCTTTAAAAAAGTTTCTTCTTGAAAATCTTTACAGACATTTCAAGGTTGTTAGAATGTCAGAGAAACACAAAAGGTTTATAAAAGAATTATTTGATGTATATAAATCAAACAAGCAACAGCTTCCGCTGTCGGTTCAGAAGCGGGCAGAAAAAATAGGGCTTAAAAGAAGCATTGCAGACTATATTGCAGGTATGACAGACAGGTTTGCGCTTGATGAATATGATAAACTTTTTGACCCCCACCAGAAGGTGTAATTACATGCGAGGTTATATACTATTTATTTTGCATTGAGTTTAACAGGGTTTTAGGATCAAGTGCCCCTACAACCGTTCCTTTTTTATTCTGTATAATAATAATCTGAGCTTTTAATTTTTCAACCTGTTCCAGAACAAGCCTAACAGATATATCAGGGCGGACAACCAGAATTTGTTTATTCACAAATTCAGAGATTTTTTGTTCCAGCTCTTTTTCAAGTGTTATTTTTGTAAGAACCGGAACAGGTTTTCCCAGTTCAAGAATCCTTTGTTTTATATATGCATAAAATTTATATGTGGGTATTCTTTCAAAACTTATGAGCATAGAATGATATGGTTCTGCCTTTATAAAGTGCATATGGTTCTGCAGAGCGCATTCATTTGTTGATGTATCTATCATAACAAGATAACGAAGGCTTGAGTCTGGAACTTCCCCTTCCATCCCTTCTGGTATTGCAGAAAGATATGTTAATTGCTTTGTTTGTTCTTGTGTGGGATTTAGTTCGGGGAACATACCTTGAAGTTGTTTTGCAATTTCATTATCTCTGTCTCTAAACTGGATTGCATATTTTTCCAAAGTATCTACTGCATCGGCAAGAAAAATCCCTATCGCAACATCTACACTATAAAGAAACCCCGCTGTAATAAACGCTGCATCGTCAGACTCACCAGGCCCACGTTTGTGTCTTATATATAAATACCTGAGGTTTTTTAAATCTGTTCCTGCATCTGCGTCTACAATCAATCCGCTCCTGTGAAATTCTTCTAGTTCTTGTTCATGTTCTTCATGCGCCAACACCTCAGCATCAAGCCCCATTGCATTCATCACATTTAAATCAACGGTATATAACTTACCATAACCTATTCTTACATTATAGTATTCCTCTGTCAGATGTCTTATCTGTGGATCATCTCTAAGCCCGCCTAATATAAATCCTTTTATGATATCCTTGCCTTTGAAAAATCTGTTCTTAAGAAATTTCAAACTAAGAAGCGGATAGCCTTTTTTATCAATAAGTTGTACCCCATCAGAAGATATGCAAACATTTTTTACAAAATATTCAATATTATCTATCAGTGTCTGTCTTTGTTTTCTTATTTCCAAGGGGTCCATATCCAGGGCTTCAACAATATCCTCAATGGTTGTATTTACATACCTTCTCTTAAGAAATGAACCCGCTCCATTGTGCGCCCTTCCTTCTATAGATTGAAGAAATAACAGCCCTGCTGTGTCAGAATCTACAGCAAGTCTTTCGCCAGATGTAAGAAGATTCCAGTCAGCCCTTATCAATTCTGGCGGTGCAACATTATGGCGTTTCACATCCTCTCTTCAATTGTCCGGGTTAGTGAACAGATAGATCCTAATAGTCTAAAAACCTCATCAGTGGCTTCTCTTCTCTTGCGCCCCTTACCCTCCGTCATCAGTTTAATGATTTATAATATAAACATTTGTTGATAAGGAGAATTCTTTTCCGTTGAAATCGTAAACAGTTTCACCTAAAAAAGCCATAAAGCCCAATTCTGGTCTTTTAATTTTATGCGGATAGTCAGAGCCTTTTGAGGTAACATCAAATTCTTGCCAGGTAGCATCCCGGAAATCCCTGGTTGGCGATTCGGCCTTCCAGAGGACTATTTTCTTGGGTTTTATCTCAGTATCAGTGGAGATAGAGAACTCTACAAATTCATCTTTCTCTTTGTACTGCCAGGAAACCTTAGGAAATTTAATTTGTCCGGCCGTTTTTAGAAAAAAAGCGCTAACAACATTCCACACTTTTACAATATTCCCTTCCATGCCATGTCCTGAATTTGGACCATAGAATATATACTTTTTGCCAATAAGGCCATCGTAATAAATGTTAAGAGCATCAAGAGGCCAATATCGGTCATTGGTACCCATTATGATAAGACTGGGAACCGTAATTCTGTCCCGGTAAAAGTAGGGGTCAACAAGATTGGACAATTCTATCCCTTCTTCTTTTTCTAAAAGCTGAGGCAAATTCTTTTCCGTATAGTCTGATATTTTCTCGCTATATGCGCCCCAGGTATTGATCTGGTGCTGCATCTGCCCCGGAAGATTAAGATTATCATATACTATCGGAGCTATGGCCTTTACCCTCGGGTCAACCACTGCGGTAAGCCATGTGGTCCATCCTCTTTTGGAGGCGCCAGCTGTTAAAAATCCTGATACATTTATACTCAATTCCTGTTCAGCAAATTCTTGAATCGCATCCATAGCCTTTATCGCGCTTTTCGTCATTGGAAAAAGAAGAGGCCAACTTTTATCACGCGTCTCAAGATACTTCACAAAAGTATAAGAAATAAGCCCATCTTCTCTGAGACCGTCAAACAATGGCTGATTGGGTACATCGTAAAGCACGGCGAAAAGTCCTCCCGTATCAGTGGCAGTTTTTACTCCGAGTAAAAGAATTTCTTCCCTGACCCGCCCGCTTCCCGTTATTAATAACAAGCATAGAGAAGGATTCGTTAATTTCTTGGGTTTTATAATCATTAATCTGTGTTCCCAAGTAATATCTTGCCATTTTTGCGAGGTCAGTTTAAGCTCAAATCCTACCGCGCCTTCAAAAAGATCCTGCCGAGAAACTTTTTCCCATTGGAAAACTCTGTCGTCCATCTTGACATATTCAAAAATATCGGCATGCAAAAAAGTTGGCAAAAATATCAAAATCATACTTATTACAATAAACTTTTTCATTTAATCATCCTCTTCTTAAAGTTGGGAAATTTTCACCCCTTTAGCGAAACTCCGGGCTTTGCTCGGCTTGGCGGCAAATTCCTTTTACAATTTAACCAACACCTTTAATATTTTCTCGGATTGCTTTCTTTTGTTTTTCTGCATTTTCTTGTAACTATTCAGCCCCATAATAATGATAGCGTAATAGTTTAGTTTCGCCAAAAGCTAGGTTCGGTGTACCACATTTCATTAAACCTGTCAAGCACAATTTTTGGGAAAACTTAACTCGATTCACGGTGTAATTATCCTAACACATATCTCAGGTTCATGTCAAGTCACAGCAAGCAGGCTGAATAGTTACCATTTTCTAATAACTGGCGGAGAGGCTGGGATTTGAACCCAGGAGCCCGCTTTGAGGCAGGCTAATCGCTTAGCAGGCGATTGCTATCGGCCACTCAGCCACCTCTCCAAAAACATAGTAGACAGTAGACAGAAGGTAGCAGGCAGGGAAAAAGTATCCCTTCTCACCCAGAGGGTGCCAAAAAGGAGGGTGGGTGGATTATATTTTTCCTATCTCCTATCTATTACCTTCTACCTACTATTTGCCCCTTTTTTGTTTAAAAAATTCTTGAAGGATTGACCTGCATTCTTCTTCAAGAATGCCTTTTTTTATCTGTATCCAATGATTCATACTTTTGTGGTGGACAATATTTATTACGCTTCCACACGCACCTGCTTTTTCATCCATTGTTCCTATAATAAGTCTTTTTACTCTTGCAAGGACAAGTGCCCCCGCACACATTGCACAGGGTTCTTTTGTTACATAAACATCTGTTTCAACTAACCTTTCATTTTTTAGTGCTCCTGCTGCCTGTGTTATTGCAATCATTTCTGCATGTGCTGTCGGGTCTTTAAGTTTTATTATCTGATTTCTTGCTTTCCCGATAATGCTACCATTGTATATTATGACACATCCTACCGGAACCTCATTTTCCTCAAATGCAATCTTTGCCTGTTTTAAGGCCTGTTCCATCCACATAATATCTTGTTTCATTTTTTAAGACTATATTTTTTACCGCTTCAAGAAGGTTTTTGGCAACATGCTCAGGTTTTTCTTCCCACTCCTTCATTTCATCTACTGATTTTGTATGCCCCGAAAGAACAACTATGGCACTTAATCCTGCTGAATGTCCAGTCTGGACATCCGAAAGCCTATCTCCTACAAAAAAAATACCCTTTTTATCGCCTTTATAATTTTTCAGAACCTTTTCAATAAGCCCTGTCTTAGGTTTTCTGCATTCGCATCTGTCATCCGGTTTATGTGTGCAATAATAAAAACCATCAATCCTTCCTCCGTTTAATATTACAGTTTGTTTAATCTTTGTCGTTATTTTTACAAGAGCCTCTTTTGTAAGTGTTCCTCTTCCAACCCCTGACTGATTTGATATAACATATACCCTGTATTTTTTTTCATTAAGAATCCTCAAAGCTTTTAAAGCAGGTTTTAGTATGTGCAAATCTTTAATAGAGTTTACACATAAAGCCTCTGCAGGGTCCTTATTTAAAACGCCGTCTCTATCAATAAATATTATTTTTTTCACTTGTTCTTAAAATATTCAACTGTTTTTTTAAGTCCCTGTTCAAGTTCTACGGATGAAGACCAGCCTAATTCTTTTATTGCAAGATGTGCATCCAATGTGCTTTTTTGAAGTTCACCCTTTCTTGGCTTTTTATAATCCGGTTTTTTATTAAAACCTATGATGTGTGAAAGATTTTTATAAAGCCAATTGACAGATGTTCCTTTACCTGTGCCGATATTAAATATTGAATGCCTACCGCTATACTTTAGTGCAAGTATATTTGCTTTTACTACATCTTCCACATACACATAATCCCTTGTCTGCCGTCCATCTCCAAATATGGTAGGAACCTTTCCCTCTAACATTTTTTGTATAAATATTGCAACAACTCCTGCCTCACCATGAGGGTCCTGTCTTGGTCCATATACATTACCGTATCTTAACGCGATATAATTAAGGCAATAGATATTTTTATAATACAGCAGATAAAGTTCTGCCGATCTTTTTGATACACCATATGGAGAGAAAATATTTATAGGGGATGTTTCAGGCGCAGGTATAATATCAGCCTCACCATACATGACCCCTCCGCTTGATGCAAATATAAATTTTCTTACACTACATTTTATTGAATTTTCAAGAAGGTTTAAAGTCCCTATTATATTTATACCTGCATCAAACCTTGGGTTGCAGATAGATTTTCTTACATCTATCTGTGCCGCATGGTGAGAAACAATATCAGGTTTTTCTTTTTCAAATACTTTTTCCAGATCATCCTGAATGTCTATCTTATAAAATCTTGCCCCTCTGGGTATGTTAGATTTTTTACCCTGAGAAAGGTTGTCAATAATACTTACACTGTGTCCTTCTTCTATAAATTTTTGTGCTACCCAGGAACCGATGAACCCTGCCCCACCTGTTACAATTATTCTCATAGTTCTCCAAATTAAAAATTATATATGACGGGTCTGGAAACTCCCCGACCCGTCAAATATATAATTTAAACAATATCCATAGTGTTCTTAAACCATCTTTCCAGCCTATCTTTTTACCTTGATGATAAGTTCTTCTTTGATATGAAACAGGAATCTCATTTATCTTAAAACCTTTTTTAAGAACCTTTACAGTAATTTCTGCTTCTACCTCAAAATGTTTTGATTTAAGATTTATCTGTTTAATTATGCTGCTTCTAAATACCTTATAACAGGTTTCCATATCCGTAAGTCTGGACCTGTATAAAATATTTGTAAGAAATGTAAAAAACGCATTTATTAATCTGTGGAAAAAACCTGTAACCTTTTTATTATTTAAAAAACGAGAGCCATATACAACATCTGCTTTACCATCTGTAATGGGCTGAATAAGGTGTATTATTTCTTCTGGCTTATATTCAAGGTCTGCATCCTGGATTGTGATTATATCACCTGTTGCAATTAAAATTCCTGTTCTTATTGCAGAGCCTTTACCTTCGTTCTTTGCCTTTCTAAATATTTTTATATCAAGATCTGATAAAAACTGTTTTAATATGCTTTCTGTTCTGTCTGTTGAACCATCATCAATAACTATAATTTCTTTATTTATCGGAAGTTTAAGAAGTTTTTGTAAAACAATTCCAACGGTTTTTTCTTCATTATATACCGGAACAATAATTGATGTTTTCACTTAAATAAGGATTAAATCTCAATTTGACTTTTGTTTTATTTCAATATACTTCGCATAACTTATAAACTAATATAGCCTATGAGCATAACCTCTATTTGACAAAAACAAGCATTTTATATTTTTTATATCAAGGTTATTCTACTGTTACAGATTTTGTAAGATTTCTTGGCTGGTCCACATCACAGCCCCTGAAAACAACAGTATAATATGCAAGCATCTGCAAGGGATTGCAACAAATATCGGAGAAAACATCTCGGTAACATCAGGCAGGTATATCACATAATCCGAGATAGATTCTATATCTTTATCCCTTTCTGTTGTCCATCTTGTATGTCCGATGCCAAAAGAAGAGGGTGTATAATTTTTAATCAGTAATTTATTTAACTTTTTAAGTTTTCCACCGCTTTTTACAAAAGATATATTTCCGTTATCCAAGTATGCTATACCTGATGAGTTATATTCTCTGTACTCTAACCTTGAAAGCCCTCCTATAATTATTTTA
>BBPG01001158.1_pt1 | contig 9855 bp, 12 predicted proteins | sample 1343651 | NCBI WGS metagenome assembly BBPG01 (sample SAMD00019091, study PRJDB2971) | groundwater metagenome | biome: freshwater biome; feature: mineral spring; material: ground water | place: USA: CA, Sonoma | collected 2012-06 | depth surface m | reverse complement strand
ATTATTTTTGCGGGCTTAATTTTCGGAGCCGTTTCCAACCCTTAAACTTTTCTTAGAAAAAAATTATTTATTTCTGACACTCAATTCTGGATGGATTTTAAACCGCCCATTGATATAAATCCATCTATCCCAAGGGAAAACGATACAATCATCAGAAGTTAAACCACAAAAATCTGGTAAGAATAAATTCTTATGCCTTGCCAAAGTCAAAGTTTTTACTTCTCGTGGTTTTTTCTTTTTTAATATCATTTTAAGCATTCTTATAGTTTCGCCAGAAACAGCCATATCATCAACCAAAAGCACTTTTTTATTAGAAAAATTAACCCGAGGAATTATAAATATTTTTGGTTTTTTAAACACTACTTCATCTTTTGCTCGACGAGAAATCCTTAGAGGGTAGAAATCTTTTCTTAAAATTGCTGCAATAGTTCCACCAATAATACATCCACCTTTAGAATTACCGATAACACAATCAGGTACGAACTCATCTTCAACTTTCTTAGCTAAATCTTTAACCATTTTTCCGTATTCTCCCCAAGTTATTATCAAGTGCTTCTTATGTTGGTGATGATAACTTTTGTAAATCATAAAATATTTATTTTACAGTTAGTTTTCTATAAATTCCTATCAGCTTCCTGTTTAACAATTTAATAATAAGGGAAATTATCTTTTTAAGCACAACCGAAGATCTAAACTCCAAGATTGAATAAAATTTCCAAGCTAATAAAGCCAGGGAAGTAAAAAGGGGCACAAAAAAAAGATTGCCTAATAAATTATTTTTTAAAAATGGTAATCCAGCTATATAACACTGAATCAGTCCCGACCAAGTATGAGAATACATATTAGTCAGTAACCACCAGCCAAAATTAGTATAGAGGTAGAAAAATAAAGAAGAAAATATACCCATTCCGGTCATTAAGGCAATAAATCGATAATTGAAAGATTTTTTATTTCTTAAAAACCAACCAAATAATCCAATTATCATAAATGCCGACCAAGTAAAATATAAGATAGAGGTATTACCAAAATAAATATCTGAAACAGCTATAATAGCCAAGGGTACCAAAAAAACGTATAACCCTCCCAACATTGCTCCGGCTATTAAAGAGAAAGAGGTAATTATTTCTAGGTTAGGAATTTTAATAAATTCATTTATAAAAATTCGGCCAAGCAAGCCAAAAGCAATGAGAATCAAAGCCGTAATTAGTTTTGTTTTATGCATATAACTCAATAAAATTATTTTAAAATTCCAGCGGAACCTCAAATCTCCATTCAATTGTATCTCCTTCTTCTACACTTTTTTTATCGGCAGCCACTTCACCAAGTTTTCCATTTATCCAATACTGCCACCATTTATTGTCTGTTCCTCCTTTGAATCCATTGATGCTTTCTACCAAAATACCCATTCCGGCATAAGAAGTTGTTTCTATTTTAAAATCTTCCCTTTCTGCTAATTCTTTCAACAAAGAAAAAACAGTTGAATTATCAAATATTTCTATTTGATACTCACTGATATTTTCTTCACCTCGATTAATTATATATGAAACCTCTCCCAATGCTATCCTTTCATCGGGTGATAAATCTTTTGGCTGCCAAAATAAAAGAAAGAAGGAAACAACAATTAATATTAATATTATTACTATTAATATTATTTGCTTTTTTTCTGATTTTGCCCAGAACATATTCTTTAAAGTTTATTTATTTAGTGCCAACCATTCAATCTTTAATCATAATTTTAACCATTTTTTCTATTGAAGAATTATATCTTTCCGAATAGCAAAATGCTGATTTTGGGTTATCTAACATATCTGAAATCATCTTTACTGCATGAGGTAAATTTCTATACAAAAACCTGTCATCATTTTTTAGTATTTCTTTATGAGAAAATTTATTTGGCACTACTACTGAACAACCAAGCGTTATAGCCTCTAGTAAGCAATAACCAAAATTTTCTTCTATAGTTGTAGAAACAAAAACTTTGGCTTTTGATAATTCTTTATAATACTGCCCTTTGGTTAAGCCACTCTTAATCTCATGAGGAAATTTTGAAAAAGACAGTTTTTTTATAAGCCATGGCTGATTACTTCTAAACTCTTTCCTGCTAGTAGTAATTACTACTTTGAAATCTTGTCTCTGTTTCCACAAATGATTAATCAAATCAACAAAAATATTAGGCCTTTTTTCTATGTCCCACCTGTGAGGAAAGATTATAATATTTTTTCTTTTAAAAACATCCATTATATTTTTCTCTCCCACTATATTAATTATTTCCTTCGTATTAAAAGGGTTACCTGTTACATAAATTTTTTTAGCAATTTCTTTACTCACTCTTAATCTTGTAAATTTATTTTTATGATATTTTGAGCCCACAAAAATACCATTACAAATCTTAGCCCAACCTTTTTCAAAATAACGAGCCCAAGGATTCATTGGAAAAGCAAAATCTTCTGTCGTATAACTACCAGCATGCAAAAACCCAAATAGTTTTATAGGAATATTCTCTAAGGTTGCTATGTAAGGAATGGCTTCTAGTGAAGGATGCCACAAGTCCATTGTAAAAAAAATATCCCCCTTTTGAATCATTTTTTTCTTAAAAAGTTTACATATAGTCATCATCTGACTAAATTTCCAAAAATTAGTACCTTCAACATCTAAAACTACTCCGGTCTCTACCTCTTTCGTAAGGGTTTTGCCATTGATAAATCTAAAACTTATATTATTATTCTTCAAATAATTTTTAAACCACACATACCATTGTTTAGTATATCTTTCTTCTAATGGTTCTAAATGTAAAATATAAATAGTATTCTTAAACTCGCTTGCCATATTTATTTTTTAGTTATTGATCTATTCATTGGGATATTCCACTCTTTGCAAGTTTTACAAGGTAAGTCTATGTAATCATTCTGAATCATCTGTCTCCGAAGCTCTTTAACTTTCTTATTTTTCCAGATTTCAGCTAAATTATTTTTATATAAATTACCATAAACATAAAGACCATTCCAGTCTCGACAACAAGGAACGACATCACCATTATATAAAACCGCCACTCTCTTGAAAGGTTCTTCGCATGGATATCGTTTTTTTTCTGGAGCCTTAACTTGGTTTTTAAATAAAGTTCCAGCCCAAGAATCAAGGAATTTAATTTTTATCTCGTCTACATCAAAACCCTTCCAATTTTTAAAAAACTCTTGTTTTTCTTTTTTGCTTTTATTGTAATCAACCATTTGAATAATTGTATGAACTGGTTTTTTTAATTCTTTATTAATCCTTAAAAAGTTTTTAATATTTTCAACAACTTTATCGTAATTTGCGCCTTTTCTAATATTTTCATAACTTTGTTTATTTCCGCCGTCAAAGCTAAACCAAATTCTTTTCAAACCAGCTCTTATTAAATCTTTTGAAAATTTTTTTGTTAAAATTGTTGCATTTGTTGCCAGCTCAACAGATATTTTTCTATCTGACAGGTATTCTACAAATTTTACAACTTGAGGATGAAGTAGACTTTCTCCCAAAATATGTATACCAAGAGTTTTATTTATCAGATCTCTTTCAATTATTGTTTTTAATAATTTAAATTTCATAAACCCTTTTTCTCGAGTCATGATTCTATGAGGACAAATTGAACAATCTAAATTGCAGTAATTCGTGAGTTCGATTTGAAAAATTTTTGGGTGTTTTAATATTTTAGGTTTTTTCTGAATACTCTTCATAATTTCTCCAAAGAAAGTTATTTTTAGTTAGTCTCCAATGCTGAGAAGGATAAAACTTTTTAAACAACTTAAGTTTGTTTACTTTTTCCATACTTATTTTTCTACTATTAGGCATATTCGCTATTACAGAATAATAAATTTTTTTATTCGGTAATTTATCAACAGTTTTTGCTATTTGTTTGTGATCTGGGTGTTTTTCGAAAATGCTCGGGCTACAAATTATATCATCTTTTTCGATATATTTTGAGATTAATTCAAATATTTTATTTATTTTAATAATCTTTAATTCTCCATCAGAAAAATTTAAAAAATGGATTTGATGTTTATTTAAACCATATTTTTCCGCAAAATTAACTGATTCGTGTTTTCTTTTTCGGATATATTTTTTGTCTGGTAATGTTTTTCTAACTGTTTGTATTCCACCATTTGTTACAATAATCACTTTCTTAACTTTCTTTTTTTGAAACAAATGAAAACAACCTATAAATTCATCGTCTGGGTGCGGTGCGATAATAACATATTTTCGAATTATTTTTTTGAACATATAAGAAACAATTTTGCCATCATACCAATCATTAAAACATATTTTTCAAGAGAAATATTATTAAATTTTTCTAAGTAATTTTTATAAATAGATTTTTTAGAATCTATGTTTTTATATAAATTCCAAAATTGTTTTGCGTAATCTTTGTCAAAATATCTTAATAAATCAACTTCAAATGTTTCTAAGTACTCTTCCATATTTTTTTTTGAGTTAAAATTTTTTATAATTTTTGGAACATCATTTAAAAATGAATAAGGCAAAAAACTTGGTTTCGTCCAAATATGTAAGTCGTAGTTTTTTTCAGCGAGAAATATACCACTCTTTTTCCTATTTTTGTAAAAAGTTGTACCAACATGTGGAGTTGCAAATTGACCAAATCCATAAGGAGAACTATTCGTTTTTAAATATTCAATTGTTTCCAGATCACTCTTTTTAAGTTTTAACATAAATTCAGTTGTTCTTGCTAAACTATTTAAAGTTTCACCAACATTAAAACTCATAATTAATATAAAAGGAAAAATTTGATCATCTTTTAAAACTGAATCAACTTTTATTAACTGCTCTAAACTGTTTGATTTATGTATATTCTTCTGAACATCTTCGTCTGCCGTCTCAAGCCCCAAATCTATACAGACACACCCGGATTTCTTGAGTTTGCCTACTAAATCTAAATTATCATACATTACATTAATACTTGACATGAAGGCGTATTTTATTTTGATCTTATTTTTAATTACTAAATCGCAAAATCTTTCAATCCTTTTTCGGTCAATTAACCAGTTTTCATCTTCAAAATGAAAATATCTAATTTTAAATCTTTCGATATAATATTTTATTTCCTTAAGCATTTTCTGAGGAGTTTTATAATATATTTTTTGCTTATAAATTAGTGGGGCGGAGCAATATGAACAATTATTTGGGCACCCCATAGAGCTTTTAACATCAATCGCAGTATATTTTGCATACGGCATGACATGAACATCGTCTTGGTATTTTCTTAGTTTAAATAATTCTAGAGCCGGGAAGGGTAGTTTATTAAGGTTCGTCCTACTATTGATTGTATTATGAATAAATGTACCATTCTCAAAATATGATAAACCAATTATATTTTTTTTACTTTTACCAATTATTAACTCATAAAAAGGGATTTCTCCATGTCCTTTAATAACATAATCTGCAAAGCCGATCTTAAATGCTTCCTCGGGCAAAAAACTAGGATGATATCCTCCAAACACTATTTTAACTTTAGGGCAATTCGTTTTTATTCTTTGAGCTAAATAATATCCGTGATTTATTTGAGCAGTTGCAAAAACAGAGACACCAACATAATTAAAGTTTTTTGCTATAGCGACTATTTTATCTTCTTTATTATCAATATTGAAATCTATTGCTTTAACATATATTCCTTTTGATTTTAAATATGCTGCAACATAAGCAATACCCAAAGGAAAGTGAGGAGGCGTCTCTTTATTATTTTTTACCAAAGGACTAATAAATAATACTTTGATTCGACTTTTCTTTTTATTCATATTCAATTAGAGTTCCGTTTTCATTATCCTCATTTATCTCTATTTTTATCTTTCTATTTGGGTATTTTTTGTTTATTATTTTAAAAAGATTATCGGACATCATTTCACAACTAGCGTTTTTATGGAACTTATTACTTTTTAAAATGGTATTTAAAAAATGTTTAAATGCGATAAACTCAATATCACGATCATTATGGAATTGTTCTATTAAAACAACCACATGAAAAATGTGTCTATGGGGACATCTCAAAAACTGAACTTCTTTAGGTGCCCCTGGGTAACAATGTATGCCTTCAAAACTTGTTCTTATTTTTGCCCAAATTATTTTTTTGTTATTCATGGGTGTTAAATAAAAGTTAGTTTTTTAACCAATACATATTTTCAAATCTATCTAAATATTTTAAACAGATATTACAGAATTTATATTTTCCTTTCCTAAAATTATTATATTCTGTAGTTTTCCATATTTCTGAAAACCTTTTTTCTAAAATATTACCAAAACTATATCTTATCTCTTGCATTCTACAACACGGCAAAACGAACCCATCACAAGTGATAATCGGCGCCCTCCAATCAAATGGACATTTTTTATCCTTTAGCGGTTTAAAAGGGGGCAGATATAAATTAACACTATATTTTTTAGAAACATCTTTCCATTTTTTTATTTTAGTTTCTAACTCATGGTAGCTTAAATTATAAATTTTTTTATCTTTTATTATTGTACCTTTTTCTTTTAAAAGATTATTTTCAAGATTTAATAATGATACATTTTTAATATCGAGCAGACCTGCATATTCTATTATCTCTTCAATATAGTTTATATTAGCTGCCAAAAGAACGACATTAAATTGTAAAAGACATTTATTTTTATAATAATTATTTAATTCTGCGAAAGCTTCTATATTGTTTTTGACATTAACTAATCTGGCTCCGAAGCGAATTTTCTCATATATATAATCGACAATACTCTCTATGGAAAAAGTTAATGTAGTAAGCCTACTCTTTAATAAATTCTCTCCGGTTTTTTCGGTTAATAATACTCCATTTGTTGTAATACCACTCATAAGGTTATGCTTATGACAATATTTTATCATTCCAATTAAAGCTGGGTTCATTAATGGCTCTCCTGTCCCCCTAAAATCAACTCTTTTGAGTTCGCAAGAAAATTTAATGAATTCTTGAATAATTTTCTTAAAATCCCTTAGCGATAGAAAACCAGTTTTTTTCGTAAATATCTTCTTGCGAGGATTACCATCACACATTATACATCCTAGGTTACAAAAACCTGATGGTTCAATCCAAAGTTGTTTAATCGTATGGATTTTGTTGTTTTTTATTTTTGAAATAAGAGATACTGACATTGCGAGGCATCGGATGATTTATTATATGAGATAAATTTAAAGTATGGCTTACATAATTTTTTATAACCATCTTTACTGATTCCCCAAACATAATCAAGCCCTTGATTAGTTGTAATATTATTCATTAATTTAGGTTGTTTAGTTCTAGAAATATGATTTTCTGAAATAAAATAACCATTCTTTTTTAAAACCCGGTGAATTTCTTTTAAAATTCTGCGCCAATAAATAGGAGGCGAGGAAGAGATAGTTGTCATTTCGATTACCAAATCAAAATAATTATTAGGAAAAGGAATCTTTTCTGAGGCATCCGCAATTTTTAAACAATAATTATGTATTTTTTCTATTGAATCAATGGCCTTCTTTGATATATCGATACCATAAATACATGAAAAATTATTATTCTCTAAAAATTTTAACAATCTTCCTCTTCCACAACCAACATCTAAAACTCTAGGTCTCTTCCCGATTAATTTTTTAGTTTCTAAAATCGTTTTCCTTATAATTTTTGGCAATTCTGCATTTGACCAAGATTTATCTATCCCTAATTTATATATTTTATTAAATCTATCTTTATCTAACATAAGAAATGTTTTTACAACGTAATTGACCACAGCCACCCTTTATGTCTATCGATTTATTATAGAAATTTTTATAGTTAATTTTATTCTTTTTAAGAATTTTTTTGAATTTAATTGCTTTATATTTTTCTGAAGGTAAAAATTTATTAAATTTATTGGCATTATTTAATTTAGAAAACATAATGCTTAAATTTTTTTTCTTAATAAGTCGTACTAATTCAAGTGCATCATTTTTTGAATCATTAATGTTTTTTATTAAAATATAATTCAAAAGTACGCCTCTTGAACTTATATTCGCATAATTCTCAGCTGCTTCTATTAAGTCTTTAATGTTTTGTTTCTTAGTTATAGGCATAAGTCTTTCTCTAGTTTTCTGATTAGCGGAATTTAAAGAAATTTGTAAACCAACGAATGGAAATTTTTTTCCAAGAGAATTAATTCCACTAATTATTCCACAAGTTGACAAAGTATATTCAAAATAATAATTATAACTATCTGATAAATATTTATTTAGAAAATCTATTGCTTTAAAAACATTTTTTCTATTGAGCAACGGTTCCCCAATACCCATGAAAGCTATGTCGATCGTACTTTTATTAGGAATTTTCTTTTTATTATCCTCAATACTTAAAACTACTTGATTTACTATTTCATTAACTGTTAAGTTTCTAGAAAAATCATTTGATAAATTTGCACAAAATAAACAACCACCAATACATCCTGCTTGAGTAGAAAAACATATTCCAAAATAATTTTTTCTAAACTTTAAAAAAACGCTTTCAATTAAAGTTTTATCTTTTAACAACCAAAGGTATTTTATACCGTCATCTTTCTGAGAAAAATATCTTTTATATAACTTTATATTAGTTTTAAGAAATCGATTCATATGATTCATATATTTTATTTTTGAAAAAAGTGGGCACACATGTGTTATGCCCACTTATATTTTTTCTACGGCACGAAGTTTGGCACTGTCGGCTTTGGGGTTCTGCTCTATTTCTTGTTCACTTGCCATCAATGGCTTTTTTGTTAACAATCTAACTATTGGATCTTTCGTTTCAGTTATGGAAGACATCTCCTTAAACATTCTCTTGGTAATTCTGTCTTCAAGAGAATGAAATGATATAATTACCAACCTTCCTCCCTTCTTCAACCTATTTATTGCTTTAGGAATTACTTCTTGTATGGCTGGTAATTCTTGATTGACTTCCATCCGAATCGCCCTAAATACCTTACTGGCGTAATGTCCGTATCTTCTACTAAATCTATACTTAGGAGGTGTAGCAGATCTAATCACTTCCAATAGATCATTAGTCGTTATAATGGGGTCCTTAACTCTTCTTTGAACAATCTTCCGGGCAATACTTTTAGCAAATGGCTCTTCACCAAGTCTAAATAGGATATCTCTAAGTTGATCTTCTCTATACTTATTAACAACCTCGTATGCTGTCAATTCTTGAGAGGGATCCATTCTCATATCTAATCGGGCGTCGATATTTTCATTGCTTTCAGAAAAACTAAACCCTCTTTCCGTTTTCAACAATTGATGAGTTGAAACACCTAAGTCAAGGAGGATCCCGTCTACTTTTTCAATGTTTAACCTGTCAAGAATCTTATCAAGGTTTCTGAAATTATCACAAACATATGAAATTTTATCGCCGTATCTAGCTAACTTAATTCTAGCCGCATCTATCGCTTCTAAATCTTGATCAATGCCAATAACTCTGCCATCCCCTTTTAAAAAACTAGCAATCAATTCTGCATGCCCCCCGCCTCCTAAAGTAGCGTCTACATATAAACCATCTTTTTGGGGTTCAAGAAATTCTATTACCTCTTTTGGCATAACCGGAATGTGTTCAAAATTATTCTCCATTTTTTCTCTCCTTTCTTTGTTATTTTGATTCTTGTTTAATCTTTCACTAAACATAGTTTTAAAAGTAAATAGTATTAACAATTACACGCCTCTTTTGTTTGTTCCCCAAATTATTTTATGAATCTGTAAGCCAATTCTGATATTTAACTCATCTTCTAATATATAATTTACCAATTTTTTCCCTTTTACTCCTCCAACTGGAATAAAAATAATGTTCGTTGTGTTTATCAAATTATATTTTTTTATAATATCTTTTG
>BBPG01000369.1_pt2 | contig 9868 bp, 15 predicted proteins | sample 1343651 | NCBI WGS metagenome assembly BBPG01 (sample SAMD00019091, study PRJDB2971) | groundwater metagenome | biome: freshwater biome; feature: mineral spring; material: ground water | place: USA: CA, Sonoma | collected 2012-06 | depth surface m | reverse complement strand
CAGCGGCCATCTTCGGCAACGTGTGCCGCAGGTTCATCACAGGCCATTTTTATACCTGCTCCAAAAAGAAGATGATTGCGCTATGTCGCCCCATAGCGATGAGGGGAATTCGTTGGATTTGAAGATATTATACCTGCTGCGGATTACGAATGCAAGTACGGGTAATATTGCATCCCTCCCGTTCCATTGATCGCTGTCGCTCTGCAACGGAAAAGCTCAGCCGTCCGCCGGAGCGCCAGCGGAGACAGGTCGGCTGCAGCGGATGTTAGTCGGCTTTGGCCTCCAACGAATACAATCAGCGATAGGCTTCGCGCCGATGTTTCACTCGATAGACGGTGACAATGCGAGGGCTATCATCTATGTCGTAGAGAATGCGATACACCCCCACCCGTAAACTGTAATCTGTCGTCCCTCGGAGTTTCTTTGCACCTGGCGGACGAGGGTTCTCCCGCAAGCGGTCAATATGCTCGCTGGCCAAACGGGCATACTCCTTAGGTAAGTCGGCGATGTCCTTGATGGCCCCCCGCAGGATGCAGACGCTATACATCTATCCCCTTAGCTCGTAGCTCTGCTTTCGCTTGTTCCCACGGGATTGCCTCCTCTCCGGCCTCGTGGAGACGACGAATCTCCTCCGCATCTTCCCAATCTTCAAGCAAGGTCAACAGTTCTTCCCAAACTTTGTAATCGAGCAACACAGCTCTCCTATTCCCGTGGGCATCCACCACAAATTCCCCCGTTTGTAACATCTCTATAGCGCTCATGTTAACTTCCTATATGATACCCTCTGTTTCATCACTCACTCCAAGCCGCCGCGGTAGGAACGCCGGTTACCCGTCGCCCCCCGCACAGACCCGGACGTGCGATTTTCCCGCATCCGGTTCCTCGGTTGTACTCGGTTCCGCGCAGGTCGTAACCGTTGCCGGCTCCCGACCTGTTTGCTATTCCCCGCAGGGAGTTTGGCTTATGTTGCTCCGGTCCTGCTATGTCCGGCATAAGTTTCCCTTCGGCTTCGCTCAGGGCAGGCTCTTTGCGAGCTACGTACTCCCGTCAAGTCCTTCCCCTTGTAGTAGGCTTTCCCACGCTCTGAGGACTATGCTTGATAAGACTCTCCAAAATCAGGATGATGTCACCATTGGCCCTGTGCTAATCATTGGTTTCCTGCAAATCAGTAGAAGCAACATATAGACACTCTTTGCCGTCAACAATGCTGATTTCTGCGTTGAGGATTAGCTCCTTAATCTCAGGGAATTGCGTTAGTTTTTTCTTGATCAAGATAGCCAAATTGTGTTTTAGAATCTCCAGATTCTTGGAACCAGGAGTCAATTCTTCGAGCCTTTTTAGAGTTGCCTGCTTTTGTTTTTCTCTTTCGCCTTCTGGGAACAGGGAAAGATTCCATGCCATAATAGCTGAATTCAGGTAGTGCCCTTTTTCCTCTAAAGTTACTCCCATGCCGATATAATCAGAGGCATACTCTAACAAAATCTCTGACATTTTTGGATTGGAACACTTTTGTTTCAACTTCTTTCTCCTCTTTCTAATTCCGAAATCTTGTCTGACCCATAAATTAATCAACTCAACGACTTAGGCTAACCCACTGCTAACAATATAGAACACTGTGCCGAGAAATGCAACAATTCCCTTTGCCAGGTGAGCTATATGAGCCGCAAAAACCTTGACTTTTTGGAGGCTCTTAGTGGGGTAAGGTATCCCCCACATGATTTTACTGAGAGTCTCAGCGGCACGATTCAGAAGCTCATTTGTCGAGCTTGTAGTTACCCTTCTTTGATAATCACCGCTCTGCGTCTTGATTGAGCGTGGCGGGCCGGGGCAAAAATCCCCACTTATTTGAGGAGAGCCACTTTTTGCATAACAGCGACTTGTTAGGCGATCCTGTTGTCACGAAACGACTGAACTCCCCATCTCGTTGAACACAGAGGTCACTCCTTCAGGCGTCCGGGACTCGACCGACAGCGTACCAGCATTTACCCAGAGCCCCTCGAAACGCACATAGCTGGCATCATCGGTCAAGGCGACCCCGACCCGAGATGACTGCCCACAGGAGTGCGAAAGTAAGGTGAACAGAAGCAGTGCCCTGTCGCTGTCATCGCCTGTTCGGAAGGCCAACGTCTCGTCAGGCAGCTGGATACGTTCTCTGCTGTCGAATACGGAACGGCGTCCGGGTATCCTCCTTACGAACTCTATGGCCCCTTCGAGATCTCCGATGCGCCGCGCTGCGTCCTGGGCATGATAGTCACGAAGAGCGGCCCGAGCGTATACCGCGGGCGCAGGCACATCCAGCGACCGGTATGCATACCGAGCCAAGTCGTAGACCGACTCCGGGCGACGATCCGCCAAGGCCCAGACGGCATCACGATAGTCCTGGGCTGAGGTGTACGCGGATGGGAGCGGAATGGGATCAGATACTCCCTCGAAGCAGATGTTCGCCGGGTCCGGGTGCCTCAGGGGAACCGAGAGGAAGTCTCGAACATGGCGGTACAACTCCACTAAGTGATCGCACGGGATCGTCGATTTCCTCTCTGAACACTGGCACATTCCGAGGGATGGGCAGTAGAAGAACGTTGTGCTCGTGCCGGTCGTAACCATCTTCACGAACTCGGAGAGCTCCGACGCGTTGTGGATTCTTGTCCGACTGAACCACTTTGTGTTGTTGAAGAGGTGACCATTATCCTCATCGAGGAACACGAATACGTGGGCACGGTTCCCTATCAGTGCGATTCTCTCAGGAGGGAAGCGGCCCCAAACCATAAGCGCGGCTGCCCAAAGCATTGCGAGTGCGGCACACTTGCCCGAGCCTCTGCCGTCGTCCGAAATGGTGGAATACGCGTCCATTACCTCGAGGGTCTCATTCCTCAGCCGTGGGAAGTATCCACGCTCATAGTAATCCTGCTTGACGATCTGCCCGAACTGGCTATCAGGGTTCTGCCTCAGCAGGCCCTTAAGCGTCTCGTCGTACTCCTGCCGCGCATGTCGAACGTACTCGCTCCCGAGACGCTGTTCTTCGTCTGAGAAGCTGAGTAAGCCCCACGGATCGCCGCCTGGCTGGTCTGCGAAGTGCGTGAATGTGTATCGGTGGAAGTGTCTTTCGAGCTCCTTGAGACGGCGGTTCGCGCCCAAGAGCTGCCCATTCCGAGCGCAGGCTCTGCGCTCTTCCCGCCATCTCCACAAAGCTGGCGACATGAGGTTGGCTATGAGGTAGGCGGGAACGAGTGCATGGCGGTCTACGTCCAGTTCGAGAACTGTGAGCGTGACCGCTCGCGAGAATCTTTCAAGAGTATAGTCGGAGATCGATTCCATCATAGGGCTTGGCAAGAAAGGGTTCATACCGCGTCGCCTAACGTGGGCATCAGCCGCGGCGAGGGCGCAGCGCGAAGCGGTCGGCCGCATGCCGTGTTGGACCGCGTGCCTGGATTTGACGCTTACGCGGGTTGCACTGTGCGTGCGAAAGACGTTTGTAATGCCTGTTGTATCGTCTGAGGGAATTCCACCACCAGAAAATACTCCGCTGGATACAAATAGTCTTCGCCGCTTTCGTCAATCACGCGCAAGTCGCCATCTCGCTCGGCCTCCTCATCTGGCACCAGGCCATAGAGCTTGTGCAGTTCCAGCGAGACGGGATAGTCGGCGTTATTGACACAGATTGCAAACTTGCCCGGAAGTGATTTGACGGATTTCATTGCCCTTAACCTTAGTCCAAATAGCGTTTCCGCTTGTACTCCTTCTTGCCAATTCCGTGCGCTTCGTACCAGTGGATTTCTGTCAACCGAACTTTGCCATTCGCTAACTGGATGGTCGCCACGCCTTTCATCTTCCGCCAGCGCCCCTTGCCGTAACGTTTTCGTAAACGTGTAATCTCGCGAATGGACGAGCCGACGGCGATGGTTTCGACGTGTATGATTTCACTGATAATCTCAAAGCGCATTGACCCTCATTGTACCCTGAATTGAAAGACAAGCAAGCAATGCGGGATATGTGGATGGGGTCGTTGCGGTGCTGGTGATGCATGGCACGCCGTCCAACGACACAGCTCACCGACCGCCGCCTTGGCGAAGAAGTGATCAGGCCGACCAGTGTCGAAATGCCCGACGCTCAGGCCGAAGCCGAGACCGGAGCGGCAGTTCGTGTGGAGCGCTTTGTTAGGCCAATTCCAAATGTCAGTCATTGTCGAAATCAAGGGTCGCTGCGCGCGTCCTGAGAGCATACTGAAACAGGTCTGGTCCCTTCTCTCCAAAAAAGTCCACCCACTGCCATCTCTGAAGCCGATCGGGGACTCGGCAATCCTCAAGCCGAAGGGGTACGATGAAGATAGTCCCGTCAGACTGCTCATCTGCGACATCCAGAGCATGCGCGATCTCCGCTTGAACGAAACCTGCTTTCGTTGTGGCCTTGCGTGAGAGGCAAACGACCACCACATATGTGCCCGTAATCGCTTTTCGGATTTCCGCCTTCCAGTCCTGACCTGGAAGTATTTTCTCTTCATCGAGCCAGGGACGGTATCCCCATCGCAGAATTTGTTCGTAAAGCTCGCGTACTCGAGGCTTATCTTGCGATGCGTGGCACAAGAAGACCCGTAGCGCTCCAGTGTGAGGGACCGGGGTTCCTGGGTCCATGATGACCGGGTTCGGATCATCCCATTCAACCCGATAGCTCCGATAAATGCCGTCGCTTTCACGCTTGGCCGGTGTGCTCGCTACGAGCCAGTCTCCGCCCTGAATGAAACCATCCTGCCGCTCGATTGCCATCAGGAGTGGGAAAAGATCTTCGTGTCCCTGCACGTCTGGGACGAACCCATCGGGTCTCTGAACGACGATGCTTGCAACCAATGTATCGGGATCAATTGCAAGCAACCATCTGCCCTCTTGAGGCGGGTTGCAGAGCCTCTGAAGAAGAGCCCGTCGGCTCATTCGAACGGATCGGACCGTCGGGTCCCGGTATTGGAAACTTTCAACTTGCATGTGGCCACCCTTTCCGGCCTAACCGTCGGGTTCAGCCGCGTCGCGGAGCGTAGCGGAGCAACGTCGGCTGCAACCCGGTGTTAGGCGATGCCCTACCTGCATGTTCGCGTGGTCTGACCTTCTCCTGGAAATGGCGAATGGCGTATTTTATCATTTGGTTGGGATTGACGCCCAAGCCAAAGATGTTGGGCTTGAGCTCAAGCCAGTCGGACTTCTCCGCCAATTCGTCTGCGAGGCGATTACGGCCCTCTGAGTCGAGCAGATATGTGTCCGATACTCGCGAACTGGGCCAGCTACTTTCCTGTGAAGCAACGTACGGCGTGTCGGGCGGATCGCCTGCCACAAGCGATGCCGAGCCCGCGACGATGAAGGAGGACGAGCCACGACTTGATCGGAGCAGCATCTCGACGAGTTGTGTGGAGCACTCGGGATCCCAGAGCACTGAGTGCTGGAAGTGCTTCTTCTTCCTGACATCATCGTACTTCCGATCGTAAGGATCTGAGACATACAGCTCGCGGCAGCGCCAACCGGGTGGTAACACGAAGTTGTACATGCCGCCGTGCGCTTCCCTCGATGGCCCAACCGGAACCCCCATGTGCTCGAATTGAAACGAAAAGGAGTGACTGCACTCGTCCAGGCGGAACGACCTCAACCGAGAGGCGAGTTTTTCTATCGAGCAACTGGATGCGCTGTACAGTCGCGTACCTCCAATCTCTAGGTCGTCGTCACTGAACCGTTCAGGGAAAACGTCCCGGTACCGATTGATCGTGAGCCCCCTTGGTCCGCCCTTCGGACAGATCTTGTACGTGGTGAGGACTCCCTCTGGAGTCAGCAGGTCGATCAAGACGATGTCTAGGTTCATGAGTCCGCTCTCCTTGACGCAGCGTCGCCTATCGCTCCGGTTCACCGGCGGGGAGGAAGCGTAAGCGGAATCCCCGTCCGCGTGTATGCCGTTGTTATGCGACGATCAAGGGCTTGATGCGCTCGACGTCGGTCCCGACGGTCTGGGCTGCGTCCCATAGGTCCACCGCGCGTTGCGCGTTGAGCCAGAACTCGGGAGAGTTTCTGAACAGCCGCGAGAGCCGGAGCGCCATTTCCGGACTCACCGCCCGACGCTCGCGGAGCAGCTCGTTGACCGTCTGACGCGAGACGCCCAACGCCTCAGCAAGACCGGAGACCGTGAGCCCGTAGTCGGGCAGGAAATCCTCCCGAAGCATCTCGCCGGGATGGGCGGGCCGGACCTCCCTGTTCCCCGTGTTTGGAATGCTCATGTCACACCTCGTCTCAGTGATAGTCTGTGACCTCGACCTCGTAGGCATCACCATCGACGAACCGGAAGCAGATGCGCCATTGGTCGTTGATAGAGATGGCGTGCTGCCCCTCCCGGTGCTGCCCAAGCTGGTGGAGTCGATTGCCGGGAGGAACCTTAAGTTCATCTAGGCGCGTTGCCAAGTCGATGTACTCAAGCTTCCGCCTCGCCCGTCGCGCGATGTCCGGCGGGAACCGTTTCGACCTACCAGTCGCGTACAGTTCCTGCGTGTGCCTGTCTGCGAATGTCTTGATCACACATGAAGTGCAACCTGTCATGTGACGATTGTCAACACGGGGGCTGAGTTCGCCTATCAATTAACTAGACCGCAAAAACGCCGTATATCACAATAACTGTTACGTCTTGGGAAATCCTTTGATAGATTATCAATATACTACACAATCTGCACCAAGTAGTCAAGGGCAAAAATGCAGAATCAGGCTTTCAATGCTTTGCTGTTTCTTTTTCGCGATGTGCTCAACAAACAGATGGAGGATTTCATCGACTCCGTGCCGGGAGGTCCAGACGATTGCCAACAGTGATGACCAAGGAAGAGGTGATAAGGGTTATCAACTTAACGCCCCCTTGACAAACGCCCGCTGAGTATGATATAAATAATTAGCACTCTCGGGCAGAGAGTGCTAATTTTCCCAAATTTAGGATGGAGGTGATTGATGGCACTGAATGTTACCCCACTGGCTGATCGGGTGATCGTGAAGCCACAAATCCGCGAGGAGGTAACGAAGGGGGGCATCGTGCTCCCGGACACTGCCAAGGAGAAACCACAGGAAGGAAAAGTGGTAGCGGTCGGACCTGGCAGGCTTTCCGAAGATGGGAGCAAGCGTATTCCAATGGATGTTGCGAAGGGCGATATGGTGATCTACGCCAAATACGCCGGGACGGAGTGGAAATATGAGGATGAGGAGTATCTCATCCTTCGGGAAAGCGACATCCAGGCCAAAAGAAAGAAGTAAGGAGGGAGAAAGATGGCAAAACAAATAACCTACGGTGAAGATGCAAGGCGATTCCTGATGAAAGGGGTTGACTCCATGGTAGATGCCATGAAGGTGACGCTCGGGCCGAAAGGGCGTCCGGTGGCTTTAGACAAGAAATTCGGCCCCCCATCGGTAGTTGATGATGGGGTTAGCATTGCCAAGGAGATCGAGCTTGAGGACCCCTTTGAGAACATGGGAGCTCAACTGGTAAAACAGGCCGCCACCAAGACCAATGATGCCTGCGGTGACGGCACTACCACTTCCAGCGTCCTCGCACAATCCATAGTCCACGGAGGGATGAAGAACATCGCTGCCGGGGCCAACCCCATGGCACTCAAGCGGGGCATCGAGAAGTCCACACTCGCCGTGGTCAAGGAGTTGAAGAGGATATCCACCGAGGTGAAGGGTAAAGAGCAGGTGGCTCAGGTAGCCACAGTCTCCTGCCGCGATGCCGAAATCGGCAATCTCATTGCCGATGTAATGGAGAAGGTGGGCAAGGATGGGGTGATCACTGTCGAGGAAGGTAAGGGCCTGAAGTTCGAGACGGAGTTCGTGGAAGGCATGAAATTCGACCGCGGCTATATCAGTCCCTACTTCATAACCAAGCCGGACCGTATGGAAGCTGTGATTGAGGATCCATATATCCTGATCACCGACAAGAAAATCTCCGCCGTCTCCGACCTGCTCCCCGCCCTGGAGAAGATGCTTCAGGTGGGCAAGAATGTGTTCATCCTTGCTGAGGATGTTGATGGCGAAGCGCTGGCCACCCTGGTGGTGAATAAGCTCCGTGGCACCCTCGCCTGCCTGGCGGTCAAAGCGCCCGGGTTCGGCGACCGCCGCAAGGCTATGCTCGAGGACATCGCTATCCTCACCGGAGGCAAGGTGATCAGCGAAGAGGTGGGACGAAAGCTGGACTCAGTTACCGTCGCTGATCTCGGCCGGGCGAGAAGAGTGGTTGCCAATAAGGATGACTGCACCATCGTCGAGGGCAAGGGTTCCGAGGAGGATATCAAAGGTCGCATCAAACAGATCAAAACCCAGATCGATGACACTACCTCCGATTTCGACCGCGAGAAACTGCAGGAGCGGCTCGCTCGATTGGCCGGCGGAGTGGCGGTGCTGAAGGTTGGGGCTGCCACCGAGGTTGAGCTTAAGGAGAAGAAGCTCCGCGTTGAGGATGCTCTCTCAGCCACTCGTGCGGCAGTGGAAGAAGGCATCGTCCCCGGTGGCGGTGTTTCCCTGATCAACTGCATTTCGGTTCTGGACAATCTCAAGCTGGAGGGCGACGAGGCTACCGGCGTTGCCATCCTGAAACGAGCCCTTGAGGAGCCTCTGCGCTCGATCGTGGAAAACGCCGGCGAGGAAGGTTCAGTGGTGGTGGACTTCGTCAAGAGGGGTGAGAAGGGAAAGGGGTATGACGCCGAGAAGATGGAATACGTCAACATGATCGACAGGGGGATCATTGACCCCACTAAAGTGGTTCGTTCCGGACTGGAGAACGCTGCCAGTGTGGCCGCAGTGATACTCACTACGGAAGCAATGGTCACCGATATCCCGGAGGAGAAGAAGGGGATGGGAATGCCCCCAATGCCAGAGTACTAGAAAGGTAGTCTGGAGTCTGGAGTCTGGAGTCTGGAGTCCCCCTCCCCGTGACTCTGGACTCTGGACTCGCTGTCAGAGCACCAACAGCTTCTGAAACCGGATGTCATCCGAAACCGGACCCACGATAGCCAGGCTTAATTTCTCAGAATGGAATAAGCCCTGTGACACCCTCCGGATATCATCTGCGGTGATAGCATCAACTATGGAGACCACATCATCCACAGTCTTGATCTCCCCGGTCAAGAGCTCCTGGCTTCCAATCCAGCCAGAGACGTTCCGGGTATCCTCCATGCGAAGCAGCAGACGACCCTTGGCCATCTCCTTGGCTTTGACAAGCTCCGATTCCGGAACATCCTCCGCCTTGAACCGGGAGAGTTGACCCAGGATAACCTCGATGGCCGCCTCGATGTTCTTCGGCTCGACCCCGGCATAGACAGTCAGCGATCCAGAATCAAAGAAGTGACTCGCATAGCTGTGAACATCATACGCCAATCCCTTTCGCTCCCGAAGCTCCAGGAAGAGACGGCTGCTCATGCCTTCGCCAAGGACAATGTTCAATAAATCGAAGACAAAGCGATCGGGATCAGAATTAGAAACTCCCCGCAAGGCAAGACAGAGATGAGCTTGCTCCGTCTTCCTGAACTCTGTTAAGAGGCGGGGTTTATCCTGGTCATCCCGAGCCGGAATCCAGTTGGTGGCCCCCTCACCAGCCCAATCATCGAATATATAGGATACCTGGGCCACTACCTCATCATGGCTTATGTCGCCGGCAACGGATGCGACGGCATTGCCGGGGATATACTGGCGTCCCCAATAGCCACGCAAGGCCTGAGGAGCGAGAGCAGTTACCATCTCTTTGCTTCCGGCGACGTCTCGCCCAAGAGCCTGGTCTGGCCAGACAACCTCGTCGATGAGCGTGTTCACTCTCTGCTGGGGAGAATCCATGCTCATGTTGATCTCCTCGATGATCACCTGACGCTCTTTCTCCA
>BBPG01001333.1_pt1 | contig 9935 bp, 8 predicted proteins | sample 1343651 | NCBI WGS metagenome assembly BBPG01 (sample SAMD00019091, study PRJDB2971) | groundwater metagenome | biome: freshwater biome; feature: mineral spring; material: ground water | place: USA: CA, Sonoma | collected 2012-06 | depth surface m | reverse complement strand
CTGTTATCAGCCATTGTTATGCTCCTCCTCTTGGTTTGGTATAAGCTTCCTGAATTTTTCTAAGCATATGTTCAGCTTCCTCTCGGGTGCGGTCCACTGCTCTTTCTACAAGGCTCTTAGTGCTGCAAAGCGCATAGCAACCATCGAGTTCCAGTGATGTGTCTAGTTCTTGAAAATCTTGCAGACGCTGCATAGTTATATCGGGTTCAAACTCTGGTATTTCTCTCATTGTACCAGCCAATTCTTTATGTCCAAGGCGCTCCGCTTCACACATGAAATAGCACGCAAGCTGTCTTAAACGAAAGCATATGTTTATTATGTGGGTAGGAATAGTTTGGTTGATTATTCCATCTTTATTAAAAAAACGTTCTATTGTTTGATGGAATTGTTTGATGTGTCGAAACGAATCATCTATTGAGGATTTGATTCTCTGTATCAGTTGCAGCAGTTTACCGTCCAATAATACTTTTTCAAGCAGACTGTCAATTTTGCTAAAAGAACAAGGATTAACTTCTGTCAAGCAACTCAATAAGGTTTTTATTGCCTCTACGTCAGAAAAATCTTTGGGTGCCAAGTCCCCGTACCGATACCTAACGCAAAGGTCATCATACGTTTTAATATCCTCTCGCAGAGACATAAAGAGGGATTGAAACGCCTGTTCTGCTTCTCTCTTCCTGGATTCATCAATTGCTCTCTTTGTCTCCTTACCAAGCTTAAAAGTAGTCCAAGCCATAGCAGCAGTAGCTATAGCCACAGCAATGCTTGTTATTACATCGGCTATTTCCCAAAACATCAATGGTTCTCCCCTCTCTTTGCTGGTATTTTGGCACAAACTCCATTTATTATTTTTTGCTATGATCCGGTAGGCGGGCGGGATCGGCTCACGTTGTAATATTTCTCCGTTCCCTGCCGTTCTCCTGGTTCGGCTTGTCCAGCTTTCCCCAACAAGCAGGACATGAACGGACTCGCACCGGCGCGGTTGCTCATGCAGCGGCAAACATAATCAACCATAACACCTCCTGCCTGGTGCCCTTTGTTGAATGAATGGTCTTGTCTAGTCCCATCGTTTTGAACCATCGCTCCGCCGGAAAGAGGTGCTCCATCAACGGATGATCGTAGCCAGACACTGCCACCGTGCCTTTGCATTCATTGGCGGCCTCAGCAAACTCCCGGTGCTGGCTTTCATCCGTCTCAAACCCGTAAGCCTTTGCGTCCCCGCGCGTGGCGTGCAAATATGGAGGATCGCAATAGAAACGGGTCTTGGCGTTGTCATAGCATCGAATTAAATCAACGGCGGGCCGGTTCTCGATTTGTACGCGGATTAAGCGCTGCGCAATTTCGTCGAGCGTATCCATCCCACCCAACCAGCGAGAAACGACGCCAGATATTCCGGCGCGGCTTGTGTCCTTGCAGTTTGCCCAACGACCAAGCGAGGCGGTTTGGGCAAGCCCCGTTCGGGTTTGACGTGCTCTGACGTAAAAACGCCGTGCGCGTTCTACGTCACTGATACCAGTTGTTGGGCCATAAATGGCTTGGTAATATTCCTCGCGGGAAAATGGCGTTAAAGCAATAGACCTTATCAGTTCTTCGTGACGGTCGCGTAACACACGAAAGAAGTTCACTCATAGCAATTTACTAATTACCTTTTCTAACCCGTTAATATACTCATTTTGCGTTTGTAAACATAGATATAAGACGGATGATGAACAGGGACATAATACATACCACCGTGCTTTCGAAACGGATAATTGAAGCCATTCCAATTTTCAAATTTAATAGAAAAATGACGGCCTACGGCATCAATCACCTTGCCGCCAAGCAAGAACACGATTTGAGGCGCTAATTCCTCTATTTCCATCCCAAGATGTGGCAGGCATAATTCTATTTCATTTCGATTAGGATAACGAAGTTTGCCAGACCCGTCTAATGGCGCACATTTCACTAGATTGGTGCGATACATTGGGACACCCAAACATTTACCCTCAACCCTGCAAAGCAAATCGCCCGAATTGGTCGCGGGGGATAACGGTCTCTCGCCCTCACAAGCTGAGATTTTTGCAGAAAGACCAACCCAAAAGACACGACAACCTTCCACTTCGTCCATGAGTGGTTTTTGGTGATTGTACAGACCACACCTATTACATTCCTTGATTAGCTTAAACATAAGATACCTCCGAAGCTTCAGTTGTTAAGCTCCTAGCCGGGCATTTTGACGAAATCCATGGCGGCGAGTAAGTCGGCATCAGTCTGGTCTCAGTCACTAAGCCCCTGAGATGGGCACCGCAATTTAGTAGAGCAAGCACTGGGGTTGGTGGTATGGGTGCTGCAACAAGGGCGATCGTACAAACGGAAGACGGACGGACGCAGGTCTCAGTCATCACGCCCCTGAGTTGGGCACCGTAACGGGGCCGGTACCAGGGCGGGGGTGACCCGGACGTCTCAGTCATCAAGCCCCTGGCTGGGCACTGCAACTCTCTGTAGTAGTCTCGTCTCAGTCATTAAGCCCCTGAGCTGGGCACTGCACAACCAGGTGGAGCGCTTGCATTGCTCTGTCTTTAATTGTAGTCTCAGTCATTAAGCCCTTGAGCTGGGCACTGCAACTGATTGTTCAGGCCCGTTTATATCGAAAAACTTTGCCGTTTTTTACGAAGGTTTTTTGTCGGTATCGAAAGACATTACCGTTTTTTGTAAGTGCTTTCTTGCCGATGATGGGACCACCTGCGGGAGCACCCAGTGCCTCCACTATAGCAAGAGGAACCGGTCCTTCTGACGTCTGTCGCAACATAGATACTTGCCCGAGGTCGGTTGCAAATAGCTCTTGAAGGATCTCTTTCTCGGGACGGCGGTCACCCGGGGCGTGCCGGGGGCGGGTCCGCGTATCTTGCGACAGACTGACTTGCCCTGTCGGTTTTTTTGTGCCGCGCGGTCGGCCAGGGGTGCCCGTGACTGCGCCTTTGCGGCGGGCGCGTTGCACGGTCGGCACACTGATGCCGAGTGCTACGGCTATCGCCGGGGCAGTGTGCCCTGTGGCGGTCATGGTCAGGATTTTTTCGTCGCGGTCTGTCATCTTTTATCCTCCTCTAACTTGTTTTCAGCAACTTCAGTGACCAAAAATCCTTTACATGCTCACGGACTTCCTTGCGGACAAATGGTCTGTTAAACCCTAAAGTTATTCACCCTCCCCACCAAAAGAGAAGTCTTTAGAAATAGTGAACATGCTATTCTCATTTTCACGCTCCAGCGCGGTACCTTTTGCTGAATTCAAGTAATACGTGATGCTTTTATCAATGGCAATAATCGTGTCTATGTTATAAATTGCTATATTATCTGGGTTGTCGGTGTAATCCCTGTCTTCATCGCCGCAGAAAAACCGCCAGCCGCTATCCTGCTCGTTAGACGGCTCTTCGCGATACATAAAACGCACCTTGCGCTTGTTATCGACCAGCATCTTGGTAGCCATTACATAACCAAATTTGTTCATTGTGATCCTCCTTATTTTCGGAAACTCGCAAGCGAGCCTCCATGCCGCATTTCGGCCTGGATGCTTTTATTAAGCTCTTGAGCTGGGTACTGCAACGCGGAGCCTTTGTGCGGGAGATACCCGCGCTCGGCCGTCTCAGTCATTAAGCCCCTGAGCTGGGCGCTGCAACTGTCAATCTCCCGGCGAGCCGTGGCAGTATATGCAGGTCTCAGCCACTAAGCCCTGAGCTGGGCATTGCAACCCATTTTGGAGGTTCGAACACCCATAGACGCAACAACATGTCTCAGTTATCAAGCCCCTGAGCTGGGCGCTGCAACCGAGCATGCGGGCAAGATCCCTGTAGGATATAGCGGCGTCTCAGTCATTAAGCCCCCGAGCTGGGCACTGCGACTACACAAAAAATTAACGCTATTTGGCGCATTCGCGCGTCTCAGTTATCAAGCCCCTGAGCTGGGCACTGCAACGCCTGCGACCACAGAGACCGATCTACCGATGAGTACAGTCTCAGTTATCAAGCCCCTGAGCTGGGCACTGCAACTAAGGACACTTGCCCGGGATCGGGCGCAACCATCCCTGTCTCAGTCACTAAGCCCCTGAGCTGGGCACTGCAACGCTTTATGGTGTAATTGGCTGCGTTGCTCCAGAAGTGTCTCAGTTATCAAGCCCCTGAGCTGGGCACTGCAACACAATCAGAATTGCTAGCCATCGGATATTCGCTCGAGTCTCAGTTATCAAGCCCCTGAGCTGGGCACTGCAACCTACCCGCGCAAAGCATTGCCCTGCGCGGGATTCTTGCAGTTCTTTTGGGTGGAAACTTGAAGATTAGGAACCTATACAAAAATTGGGATCATCTTCGAGGGTGGTTTGCGGTACAGCCAAATACCCGCCATCTAGTCCGCGTTGCAACAACAGTCGGGCCGCGTTGTAGTCTTGATCCCATTCGGTTTTGCAACCAGGACATTCTCTTGTTATTGTTGCGGCAGCGTTCCATTTTTCTTGCCAGCCGCAAATATGACATTTGCTAGTAATGTGTTTTGCGTCTAGTTTCGTGAAGATGACACCCTCGCGCCTGCAGGCGTTCTCTATTTGGCCGCGAAGGATGCCCGGAGATGCAATGGTGCGTAGTGTGTCAACTTCGGTGGTTAAGTACGTGCCGTCTTCAGTAGCCTTTTTCTTTTTCGTCACTACTAAGTTATGATTTTCAATGAAAATTTGGCTGTAGTCTTTGGCAAGCTGCGCTGCGAATATGCGGTACCGCTCTCGCCTGTGACGCTGAACTTGGTCGCGCAAGTTGGCTTCCCATTGATGCAGGTGCAACTCCCGACCGCGCCAGTAAAATAACGCCTCGTAAATAATTTCGTCACCAGTAAAACGGGTTTCTCGCCACTTGCCGACAAGTGCCAATAAGCGGGGTTTTGAACGCCATTTGTTCAAGTGTGTTGTGTCTGCTTTGAGCCAGTCAGGGATGGTTCCCTCGCTGATATATAATGCCAGGGCACTTATCGCTTCGTTGAAATATTTGTCGCGGATGGATTTTAAATCGTTCAACTTGGAGAATTGGGCAAGGGTGTTGCTGGTTAAGGTTAATTCTCCATGCCGACCTTCTTCATCTGCCCAGTAAGCAATCCGGATATCATTGTCTTTTTTCCGCCAACCTAAATTAATACCGACTGTCGGACGGATGCCTCTGTGCATGCCTTCTTCAGGCAATGTATGGGCGGGTGGCGCTACCGTGATGACTAGCTTGTACGTTGGTTTGCCGCCAACGTATCCACAAACTAAGGAAGCGCTACGGATTTCTCCGCCCGCCGGTAAAGGCCGATGCATAACCATCGGTAATTCTACCCAGACCGGGGAACGATTCTCGGAGCGGACCCTGAAACGTACTGTCGTTCGGGACGCTTTCCGCCGGTTTGATCGTACAGGGTGATTCCATGCGTCTTGATGTACTGGGGCTATTTGAAGCAATGTGCCAGTCCCGTCAAAAACGTTGTTCGCGTTTAACCCGTTCTGCCAACGGACGGTAACTTTGCCCGTACCGTCAAATCGGCGGAATTTCGGGAATGCCCACTTTTTGGCGGTTTCTTTGCGGGCGACGTCGTAGGCAGTGTCTACATCGTCGTAATTACACCAATATAAACCACTATCAGCACGAGCGGCTTTGCGAGCGACCCGCCATTCGGTTTCGATGGCGGCTAAGTCTGCACGGGTTGTTTCTATTAGCGGTTTGCGATCCTTTTTGTTTTGTTCCCAGAGTACGCGCAATTCCGCAATGGAGTCTTTTATCCGCTGTTTAAGGTCGGCGTCGGTTATGCTCGAACGGGTTCTCTGCCGCCCTTTTTTGATTTCTCCTCGCATCAGGTCTATCTGCGCGTCTAGGTGCGCAGCCTCAATGTCGCCTGGCAATAGTAGTATTAATGCGCTTCGTTGTCGGATTAGACGGTCTATCTCAACGAGTTTGTTCCAGTAGTTGTTGCGTAATCGCAATTCTTTAAGTAATTCGTCTTTGCCCGATACAGGGGGAAGGCACCCATATTCGAAGACACGGCACGGTTTCGCTTTTCGTCCAAAAGGCATTATAAACACTACTCCTTTCAAGTTTTAATTCACGTCCCCACGCGGTGGCGACAGTATATACACAAATAAACAAAAAGCCCACCCGTTAAGGTAGGCCCTTTTGCTTATTGTTGTTGTTGCGTTAAGGTTAATAGCAGCGGTTTGTCTGTATCTGCAATATGGTGCGGTGCAGTTCCGCGCGTTCCCGTTCTTTTCTGTTATCAGCCATTGTTATGTTCCCCCTCTTGATCTGGTTTATTATTTTTTGCTAGGATCCGGTGGGCGGGACCGGCTCGCACAATGGAATGGGCTTCGTTGGCAACCAATCTTCGTTTGCTAGTAACGGCACGGCTTCAACAGACGCTAGTTCAGGGGGTATAGTTTTATTTTTTGATTAAGAAAAGGTACTGATGCTCGAGTGTAGCACCCTTATCCTTAATACCATGCTTCTCTAATTCAGATACGTTTTCACTGCCACGGTATACTTCTCTGAAATACGGTTCAGCATACTTCATCAGTTCATCTGCCATATCTACTTTTTTCGTCTTCCCGAGATGGAGTATGATTCGTCCTGCCGGTTTGAGTACCTGATGACACATTTGGAAGAATGAGTGGTAAACGGCGAAGTCCTTACGTTGCTTTAAGTCAAGGAATTTCTCATCAGCAACCTTATGGTCTTCAGGCTCCCAACCACAAAGCCAAAGGCGCATCCAGTTGTTCATATAAAAGCGTATCGAGTCGGCAAAGGGTGGTGAGCAAATGATGGCGTCAACTTGTCCGTCCAGATCAGAAATAGCGGTGTAGTCACCATGGATGGCTCTACCCGTTACATATGTTGAGAAGTCTCCCTTTCCATAGGTCAGCTTTACTTTTTCCGAAATATGCCGAGCAACACTCTTATATATAAACTCTCCTTTGGGAGCATACGGTGTAAGTGGATGCGAATTTCGAGAAAGCGCATACGGCCGATTACCGTGTAATACGTGAAGCAACGCTGAAAAAGCTAAGCTTTCCGCGGACGTGATAGTTGGAATTCTATTAACAAAGTATCGCCGCGCACAGAGGATTTCTTTGTAAGTGTCGGGATGAAAGTACTCGTATAACTTGCCATTAAAACCGAAGGTGAAGTACTTCTCTTGGTCTGTAAAAACAAAGCTTTTTTGAACATTTTGTTTGATGAAGCTACGTAGCTGCTCGATTACTTCCATTACATCGCTTTCCTGTGGCCGCTCCAACTTTGCCTTTGTTACGATGTAGGCCATTTCGCTCAAGTCATTACCTATCCCTTTTCGTCCCTGTAGACAGGCTTCAAAAGGAATAGTACCAACACCACTAAGTGGGTCAAGCACTACATCGCCCGGTTCTGTAAAATGCGAAACCAGAAAGTGAGCAATTGCTGGTTTCAGTTTTCCATGATATGAGCAAAGCGAGTGCCAAGAATTCCCCCAATTTCGCCCATCGTAAGGCGGTCTTTTATACGGCATATTATCGATAAAATTTTCTGCTTGCGTTTTTAAACGGTCAGCCGATGCGTCCGGTTTTGACAAACGAAATTTAAGCAGGCGTTGAGATAGTACCATTCCGTTTTTCGACCGTCGTTCACGCAATATTTCCTCATTGTATCTGACAAACCCATGTGATGTGCATATATCGGAAAGAATGTCATGTGTTGGAATGTGAACCCCAGCGAACTGTGAGTCACCAATGTCCATTATAAATATCGCCTGATCTTTCATAGCGCGAGTCAATTTCTCAATAACACTATTCATGTCACTGAAATACCCCGCGACCATTTTGACAATACGTTCGTCGTAGGCAAGCGGAGCTAGGGTATCAATATAGGGTTGAACAATTGGTAGAACTGTGATTTCACCATTTCTTTTGGATATGTTGTTTATCCCTGCTATTATCCCTTTCGAATGAAACAGCGGTAAATCCGCTTCTGTTGTGATAAAGTCGTTGAGCTTAAGCTCAAGCTTAGTGTTGCGAATGTAATTCGTGCCGTTAAGGTACGGCGGGGATGTGATAACACAGTCAATCTGGTCTACGATATCAATATTGCGAGCATCACTGCTGAGCATTTTTGAAAAGCTGCTAACCTGACCACCAACAGACTTAATGTCCGAAATGATATCTTCGACTTTATTGCGGAATAATCCAAAAACATCACTGTCGTCTAGCTTCTTTTCAGTATCTTTGGCAAAGCGAAGATCGCCTCTACGTATCATTTTCGATGCGGGAACTACAATCGACGACAGCGCAAGCATAAGCAGTTCACGACTGTCCTTGTCAGCCACAGTAGCTATCAGGCGCTTAATATGAATTATCCGCGACAAAGCCTCGCTATCAAAGAACTTTTCAAAACCGCCGTACTCATCTGTAATCAAGCTCATTTGCAGTGGAAAGTCACCGAATTTTTTAATGAACTCGTGCAATACGGATACCCCAACACCTGAATCAATAAGTCTTTTCACACTATTTATTTTTGCTTCGATCACAAAGGTCATAAAGGGGTTTGATTCACTGTAATAGGTTAAGAACCCCCTCTGTGCGGCGACTAATGGAGTAGTTCCGGTCCCACAGAAAGGGTCGTAAATGGTATGTATTTTCTCATCAACCAAGCTGGTTAGAATTTTTTCTACAAAACAAGCAGAATACCCCTCAATATAGGAATACCAAGAATGAATGGCTTCGCTGCGGTTTAGCTGAAATGTTCCAGCGCGACGCATCTTTGTATCTGCGTTTATTTCCATAATCTCACTACAGACATTGGTGTCAATGGCGGTTGTTCCTTCGGTTTGTGGTATTCTTGTTGCGCACATGCCACAACCTCCTATAATTAATTTTTCAATAGTGATTCCACTGCAAAAAGTCCAAATTTGCCCATATGTAGTATTGTAGCGAAAGATAAGATACTATATATTGTGGCAAAAAGCTAGAAAAAAGGGTTTTCGCAGTGGAATCAATAGCAAATAAAGCGACTTTCTGTTGTGAAGTCGTCCTGCCAGCGGATTTTCACAAACTTGTCCTTGTTTGAGCCTTTTTCGCCCGGTTTATCAAAAAGAATTGATATTGCATTTTTGGCGATATAAATTCCCGCTTGATGTGTTCCGGTGTCACCAGTGTCATTTGCAGACAGGAATTTACAATAAGCAATCTGTCCGTTGTTTACGGCTTGTATGGCGCTGCTAGCAATGTTATACATTTTGCACCCTCCGAAACTCAATTTCCGGCGACGCTTCAAGAGTGGTTACAATTTTCTCTGCTACCGCGCTAACAAGTGGAACAACAACAGAATTTCCGAATTGTTTATATGCTTGTGTGTCCGAAACAGGTATCTTGAAGTTATCGCTATACCCCTGCAATCTCGCGCATTCGCGTGGTGTTAGTCGTCGGGGATTTTTGCCCTCTTGCGGTATTAAGATTTCTGAACCGTCTTTATAGTATCTTGCACTTAGTGTGCGGGTAACACCGTTGAGGTCAACCATACCAAAACCAAAACCATTTCCTTTTGCTTTGTGTTTTACAGCATAGTTCTGCAAATACTGCCATAAGTGATCGGTAAGGGTATATTTATCATTAACTTCGCAATCTAATATGTCTTTAACTTTCAACGGTATTGTAGCAGGGGTAATAGCAAAATCAAAGGGAATGTCTCGTCCATAACGTTGCCTATTAAAGCCAACAATAAAAATCCTTTCACGGTGTTGAGGACTAAATAACTGTCCGTCAAGGACACAAGGAAACACTTCGTAATTAAGTTCATCAAGTGATTTTATTATAACTTTCCATGTTTTGCCTTTATCGTGACTTTTTAGATTTTTTACGTTCTCTAATAGGAACGCTCGAGGGCGCTTTGCGTTGATAATTCTCACAACGTCGAAAAATAAAGTTCCTT
>BBPG01002176.1_pt2 | contig 9937 bp, 7 predicted proteins | sample 1343651 | NCBI WGS metagenome assembly BBPG01 (sample SAMD00019091, study PRJDB2971) | groundwater metagenome | biome: freshwater biome; feature: mineral spring; material: ground water | place: USA: CA, Sonoma | collected 2012-06 | depth surface m | reverse complement strand
AGGAAAACCACAAGGCGTGGAAGCCCTTCCGTCTTACCAGTATAAAGGTCGTACAGGCGCCTCGCCACTATGTTCGCTACGAAAAGATATGCAGTCGTATCCTGCCCGTATTTTCCGAAGTCAAGAACGATGGATTTTCTGGCTTTGATCAGCGATATCAGTTGACCGAATATGTCGGAAGATGTATCCCGAACAAAATCAAATCGGTCCATGCGCGCGATCTTTCGCTGGAGGGCCTGGAGTGAACCTGCGTGAATTCTTCCATCTGCGTCTGGTGTTGCCTCTCGAATCGCAGTCACAAGATCTTTTCTGTCACCTTTTTCTATCGCATACATGGTATCGATCATGGGAGGTGACAGGTCCTGAAAGGCGATGATGATGTCAGAGGGCGTTATCTCTCTCGAACTGATTACAAATGGTCTGGCCTCGTTGTTCGCCGGGTCCAGGGAGAACGTCTCCACTTTTTGAGGAAATGAAAACTTCAAACCAGGAGAGTTATCGCCTTTGGAGTACATGCCATATTCCTGGTGCATGTCAAACAAGAGTATGCTCGCGATGTCCTTTGTCAAAATAGAATTGCACACGATCTTGCACAGAATGCTTTTTCCCATGCCTGTGCGTCCAAAAAGTGCAAATGGCTTTTCAGTCAATCTGGCGAAGTCCAGTTGAATCTCAAAATCCGATATGCCACGCAAAGAGCCAATCGGCATGGAAGTCTCCGTGGGCTGGTAAATCTTCTGGACATCCTCATGGGTAGCCGTTCGAACCAACGAGAAATATGGCGGTATGGTCTCCGGCCCGTACAATTTGCCGCGTTCGTCGACCAACTGAATTGGCTTTAACAGCGCCTTTGAGAAGAATATCTGGCCGGCATAACCCTCATGAATGCCAGGTGAAATCATCGGCACGACCGATTTTCCCATGTCAGACCCTGCAATTTGTTCGATAATCCCGGTCGCAGGGTTGCGAATGTCCTGTACTACGCAGTAAAAATCATATTTTTGACCTTCGACGATGATGGGATATCCGATCTTCAATTCCTCTGGATTATTGAGTTCCAGTTTTGCCTCGATGCCTCCTGACACAGATGCCGATACGACTTCGCCAATCTTCATGGTTTCACCTTGCTAGTTCTATCTAAAAACTCATGGAATGCCTGTCGCCTTAATCCATCGATATTCGTCCGCCCGTTTATGACGTCTTCTATCGAAATTCCATATTTCGGAGCGAGTTTAGGAACGACATTTTCATACATCTCGCGAAGATGTCGGACTGTTACGACGTATCTGTGCGCTTCCAGCAAAGGATATGGGTACCCTGGACAGATTTCTGATCGCGCATAGTGCGAGATGGCCGAGAAGACATAGTCTGGGTCATCCTTAAATGTGCCGACATCCACCCTGAACCACTTGGGCGCGCGCGGGAATAATTTTGCAAAATAAATATCGCCATAATGTGGCTGAGGATGTGTCTTTTCATATTCAGCACGCAAATAATAGAGGGCTGGCGTTTTGACCAATTTGCGCAATAACTCTTCATCGGTAGAGATTTGGCCGAGCATGTGCGTCTCAGAGTCCTTGGAGATTCCGACCAATATGTTTTCGTTCTTTTCACATAGCCGAATAGTATCTTCCATCAGATGCGCGAACTCATCCAAGAATGGCGGCGGCGTTGTTAACGCACCGTCGAAGGCCAAAATCTTTCCAGACACCTCTCCCGCAACTCGATTCATCAGCTTGCATTCCTCATATCTGCGCAGTTCGTTGGCGATATATATGTGCGTCTTTTTTAGTTGCGATTTCCTCGCACTTTTGAGCAACTTCTGGTACACCTCGGATTGCTCTCTGACAAACGATTCATGGGACGATACCAAAATGGGATGCTCAGCAACGAGATTGTGCCTGAGCTTATATCCAATCTTTCCATCGAGTTCCTTATCTACAAACTCGTATGTCAATGCACAAACCCGAATCGCCGCAAGTTTGATTCCTGAGAAATCAAATATGAATGAATGAGAACCGTCGACGGCAACCATGTCAGGCGATGCGTCTGCATATTCAAACCGAACGGGATTTACATCCACTACAGACTCCTCGTCTCGTATCTGGTCAAGATAATTTCGGACCGATATCAGCACTCCTGGAATCTCAACGCTAAAATCACTCATCGTACAGCACCCCTATCCTCGATTTGCCCTCTGGCGTCATATCTACCCTGAGCTTGGCCGGGAATTTTTCCGCCACATCGGTCAGATGGGTGATTAAAATGACCTTGTCGAAGAATCGTCCCATATCGAATAACTTCTTGACGAATAGTTCCCTGCTGAGCTCCGTGTCCAGCGAGCCGAGGTCGCCTTCATCGATAAACAGCGTCTTCATCCTGCCGAATGATTTGCCGACCTGTGGCATGCTCGCGAGTTCTTTCGCTATCGCAAATCTCAGAGAGGCGTTTATCTGCGTCTTTTCGCCGCCGCTGAACTCCTGCACATCATGGAAACTGCCATCTGGTCCCTCTACCTCGATGCGAATGCCGTAGCGATTGTTTTCCTCATAGGGAATCAGCCGTACCTTGCTAAACCTATTATCCGTCATATCTGAGAGATTGAGCGAGGACTCGCGGGCAAGTTGCGGCAGTAGCTGGTTGACCGCATACATCACTACTCCCCTCTTGTGAAATATCTTGTCTTTCAGGAGAAGGAGCACTTCGGAAGTCTCCTGTAATTTCTTTAGCTCATCCTCCAGTTCCCGAATCCGTTCGCCGAGAGCTTGAAGAGCTTCGATTTCCTTGGTGAGCTGCTTCATTTCCCCTTCCCTTCCATGGATGAGCCCGTCAAGCTCTCTTTGCCCTTCCTCCAACTTTCTCAACTCAGATTCCGTCGCTCTATACTGGGTTTCATATTCCTGAAGCCTCCTTAGCGAATCGCGCAAATCCTTCAGTTCAAACTCTTTTTGCGTTTTTTGGCCAGTCAAATCCTCTATGAGCGCATCGTAGTCCTTGACCTTATCTAATTCACTCCGTATTCGCTCCAATTCATCCTTCTTTTGTCTCTTAGCGTTCAACGATTGCTGTATCTCGTTCAATCTTGTTCTGTCGTGTATTTCAAAACCAATGGCGTCAATTTCAGCCTGAATCCCCTTGAGCTCCTCCCCGATTACCCGTATTTTTTCATGGTATCCTTCTCGTTTTCTTTGCATTTCATTTTGGATATGTTTTAGCCCTTCTTGAATCTCGGAGTGAACAAAGGAATCGACGTCGATCTTTTTCGTTTGCAACGAGACTTCGTCCAGTTCACACTTAGTGTCCTCTTGTTCTCGTTTAAGGCGGATGACAAGGTCTTCGTTTTCTTTTAGCCATTCGAGCTCCAGGTCTATTCGGGTGATGCGCTCCCCAAGTGCCCCCTCGCTTTTTAAAAGCGAGAATGCCATATCTTTATCGATGTCGGTAGTTATCTTGTCCAGCCTCGATTTCTGCACATTATACCGTGCAGATAATTCCCCAAATTCACGCTTATGCTCTGCATCAGTTTGCCGTCTTTGGCTCTCGTAAATCTGCTTTTGTTTCTGAATACTTGCGACCTTCTGCTCCTTTTCCTTTAGTACGTCCAGCTCCGTTTGCAGCAATTCATAATCCCCTGTTTCTATGGCTAATCTTGAAACCAGACGCTTGAGTTCCTGTGTTTTTAGATTATCCTCATGGGACTTTGCGATCTTCATTTTTAGCTCGGCGAGGCCACTGGATAACCCTGCCTCCTTAGCCCTTGCCTCTAAAAACTCTTCGTGCCTGCTCTTTAGTTCCTCAAGTGAGCCACTCATTATCTCAATTGTTTTTTTTAGCTCGTTTAATCTTTCCCTTTCGTCCTCGCTCTCCTTTTTTAGGAGGAAGTATTCTTCCTCTTTTTCTGGTAGTCTGGAATGTTGTTCCCCCATAACACCCAATGCCGATTCATTAGCCCTGATGTCCAACAAGACCTTGCCCAATTTCCCTGCGGCAATAGTTTGTGCCTTCTCAAACGTTTCAAGTCTGAATAACTTCTGGAAGATTTCGAGACGCTGGGAGCCAGTCTGCGCACCCAACTCCCTCATCTCGTCCTGCCTGACGAAGGTTGAATTTCTGAAACCCACATAATCCAAACCGATGATGTCCTGCATCTTCGCATCGATCTCCTGAATGGTGCCATTGATCGATGTGCCATTTATTCTGAGCGTGACATATGATGAACCAGAGCGAGTCAGCCCACGCGTGACTTCATATCTATCGGAACCCTGATAGAATGTAATCTTGACGTATCCGCCTTGCTGGCAAATGCTTTCGATCTTGACATTCGGCAGGTCGATTCTCGATGTGCGCCTGTATAATGCAAAGGTGATCGCATCGAGTATCGATGTCTTTCCAGTCCCTGTTCGCCCGGTTATCACCGTAAATTTATGCGGAAAACTGATCGTCGACCTGTCCAGGTAGCGCATGAAGCCCTTGATTTCAATATCCTCTATGACAAAGCCGTTATCCGAAACAAGCGAATCAAGCGTATTAATCCTCACGCAGAACCTCCTCCAGGATATTCCTGCCTTCATCCAACAGCGCATCACATTTTGGATGGGTTGAGTAATTTATCTCGATGAAGTTTTTGAGGAGTTCAAATGGATCCATCGTGAAATTGGCAAATCCTACCTTTTCCGCTGATTTTTCGCGCCAGCGCACATCATAATTGAAGGCACCTCTTAGCTTTTCAGCGATTTTGCCTTCAGCGACCTTGCTCCGAAGTCCTTCACCGATTGCAACCTCCAGTCTGACCAATTTTTCGGTGACGTCGGGTATTGCATCCAAAATTTTTTGCGTTGGGTCGTCATCTGCAGCAACTTCCACCTCAATCTTCAACATGTCTCTCGTCGGCAACTCTTCAAAGTGCCATTTGTTCGGAGCAAACAGATTAATTGCGATGAATCCCTTTTTGTCACCCATTTCGCCCCAATCGATTCTCTCGACGGCTCCCGCATAAATGAGTTCGGTAGAGTTGCTGCGCATCACCTGATGCAAATGAATATGTCCAAAAATAGCCAGGTCCAGATTATCTGGAATCATATCCTTCCTAAAGGAGAATTCGCCAGGCAAAACCTCCGGGCATGCGGTTTCCCTTAACTTCGCGCCTTCGATGTAGTAATGGGCGAATAAAATCTTAAAATCGGCATCCAGTTCTTCTGTCCTATTTTTAATCCAGTTCTTCAACACTTCCTGCCCCTGGTGGAACATCTGCTCTTGCGAAGTTTCCTTGCCCAATTTCTCCCTGACCAATCCCGCAATATGTGTTGGGTGCAAATAAGGAACGATGATGCAACCGACCGTCTTTCCATCAATGGTAAGTTTTTCTGTTGTGGGATTCCGGTATGCTCTAACATGCGGATAACCTCTGAAGTCGTCGATGGACGTTCCTTTGTGCGTGTTACGGGGCTGGTCGTGATTTCCAGCAAGTATCCATATACCAATACCTGCCTCTGCCAGAGGCTCTATGACGTCACGTCTGACCAGCTCGCGAAATGCCGGGCTGACATGCGTACGATCAAAGAGATCACCGACTATGACGAAAAGTTTCGCAACATTCTCGATGGCAAACTGCGCTGCCCTCGTGAAATTATTGTGAGTGTCGAGAGTTCTCGCTGAGAGTCCTGTCTCTGAGTCTATCTGGAACCCAAAATTTATGCCCTCGTGAACATCCCCCACGACGATGATTTCGTTCATTGTTGTCAGGTTATTTTGCGTATATGTCGTTAAAAAGCTTGTTGAATAGGAGTGCGAAAGTGATTACATCCATAATCTTTTTGCCACATACAACTTATGTAAACGCAGTGAAGAAACTAAAAATTGGCAGTAATGATTAAATAAGTTCCCAGCATACTTAGTGGGTGGGGTGGGCAGAAACACCTCTTTTTGACTTTATCGGTAAGGTGAGTGAATGGCAAACTTGATTGCAGAAGAATTAGCAAAGAAACAAAAAGCGATTAGCGTCGCCGAGTTCTTTGAGAAGAACAAGCAGATACTCGGATTTGACTCGGCGCCGAGATGCCTCATCACGTGTGTCAAGGAAGCCGTGGACAACGCATTAGATGCGTGTGAAGATGCTGGAATCCTCCCAGATATATTAGTCCAGATTGAACGAGCAGATCGAGATAACTGCAGAGTCATAGTCGAAGACAATGGTCCAGGCATCGTGAAAGCCCAAATACCCAAAATATTCGCCAAACTGCTCTATGGATCGCGGTTCCACGTATTAAGACAGAGCAGGGGGCAGCAAGGCATCGGCATTTCGGCAGCAGTGCTCTATTCGCAGTTAACTTCCGGCAAACCTTCAAAAATAATCTCTAAAATCGGCAAGGATGAACCTGCCCACTACTATGAGCTGATTATCGACACCCAGACCAACGAGCCAGAGATCGTAGCCGAGAGCATCATCGAGTGGGACCGCCCACATGGGACCAGGACCGAGATGGAGATGACGGCGACATATGTCAGGGGGCGCCGTCAGTCGGTATGGGAATATCTCAAGGACACGGCAATCGTCAACCCGCACGCACGGTTGACACTGATAGAGCCGAATGGAGAAGAGGAGGTATTCGAAAGGGCAACCAACGAGATGCCTGCAAAACCCAATGAGATACGGCCGCATCCAGAAGGCATTGAACTGGGGACGTTAATCAAGATGATGAGGTACACAGAGCGCTATAAACTCATATCGTTTTTGATGAACGAATTTGCCAGAATTGGGCGAACTACTGCGGAGGACCTGTGTAAAACCGCGAATCTGGACCCTGATGCAAATCCAAATGATCTGTCCAGGGACCAAACAGTTCGATTGTTAGAAGCATTCAAAACGGTCAGAATTACGGCACCACCTACCGACTGCCTCTCACCGATTGGCAAAGACCTCATTTACAAAGGGCTGGAAAAAGAGTACAACGTAGATTTTATCTCGACTGCAACGCGACCACCCGCGGTCCACTCGGGCAATCCATTCATAGTCGAGGCGGGCATTGCATATGGCGGCGACCTGCCCAAAGAGGAGAAGGTCACCATATTGCGATTCGCCAATCGAGTGCCGTTACTATATCAACAGGGCGGATGCGCCATAACTCACGCCATGGAAAGGATGAACTGGAGACAGTATGAATTAAATCAACCAGGTGGAACTGGCATCCCGCTCGGACCACTGGTCGTGTCTATCCACGTGGCATCTACGAAGATTCCGTTTACCTCGGAGTCCAAAGATGCGATAGCAGATATCCCTGAGATAGTAGATGAGATCGAATTGGCGATTCGAGGTGTAGCCAGAAATCTGCGGAATTACCTCTCAAGGCAGAAATTGCTCGAGAAGCGCAGGGAAAAGGAAGAGATCATCAAAAAGGTCCTTCCAAAACTGGTGGAGAAGGTATCCTCAATTGTGGGAAAAGAAGAGCCAGACATCAAGCCAATAGTGGCGAAGATCATGGAAAATATATTAATACAACGAAAGATCGTAGGACAAAACGATGGCCAATATGGCGTGTCGATCAGACTCAAAAATTTCGGTGAACACACCAGGACATTCAAGTTATATGAATTATCCAAATATGAGATAGTAAAGCCGGATTCCAATGCAAAGGTCGTGGAGATGGATGGCGAGATGGGCCAGATATGGAAAGTATCACTGAAAGCAGATGAAGAGAAGTCCATTCAATATATGATCAAGTGCGATGAGGCACCGGAGCTATCAATTCCAATGGTCGAAGGGATAGAAGAGGAGCTCGTCACCGGTGCAAAGACTTTAGAGTCAAGAAAGGATGTGGAAGAATGAGTGCAGAAGCAAAAACAACGGAAAAGGACGAACTGACGAAGAAAAGATTGCTCGACATCATAGGAGGATTTTATGGTCAACTACTGGGCGAGCAAATTCCGCATCTCAATCTGCCTACCAGAACCAAAACCAACATAGAATACAGTGAGGATTCGGAGGTGTGGGTATATGGCGACAGGGAAAGTATCAGGAGTGCGAAAACCGTCAGGGGCGCATATCAGTTGCTAAAGACGTCATACTTGATCGAATTTTTAAATATGCAATTGGCTCAGGCAAGGTCCTCCACTCTGAGAGAATTATATTACATATCTGAAAATTGGAGTCTGGCAAAATTCAGGGAACAACAAGAAAGCGACAGGTTGATAGAAGACATTGAAATCATAAGTGAGCTACAGCGTGAAAACTTCCATATTCGGCCAGAAGAGGATGGAGCCTCCATCACTGGCCCAATCAAAATCAAGGAACAGACCAGACGTGGTACAAAGACATTCCACTGTCAGGATGATGTGGGAGAAGCTGGCTACCAGATTCCAAACACAGTGGACAAACTCGAGTTCCTGGAACACGACGCCAAGATGATCATAGCAATAGAGACTGGTGGTATGCGGGACAGGTTGATCGAGAACGGTTTTGACGAGAAATTTGATACGATTCTCGTGCACCTTAAAGGGCAGCCTGCCAGAAGCACAAGACGACTTCTCAAACGGCTGAACGAAGAGCTGAAGATACCCGTGGTGGTGTTCACCGATGGAGACCCATGGTCCTACCGTATTTTCGCCTCGGTAGCGTATGGGTCCATCAAAAGCGCCCATATGTCAGAGTACATGGCGACCCCTTCAGCGCAGTTTATCGGCATTCGCCCATCCGATATAGTCAACTACGAACTGCCGACCGATAAGTTGTCAGAGCAGGACATTAAAGCGCTACATTCAGAACTCTCCGACCCAAGATTTGAGACGGAGTTCTGGAAGAATGAAATCAACCTGCAGCTGGAATTGAACAAAAAGAGCGAGCAACAGTCGTTAGCGAAGTATGGGCTTGATTACGTGACGGACACGTATCTGCCAGAGCGCCTGACTGAGATGGGCATACTGTGAGATTTCGAAAAACATCGAAAGCTTTATAAATAAACCTATCATAAATTCGAACATGAAAAAGAAGGAGTTCGTGTACAGAGAAATCCTTTACCGAGTTTTAGAGCAGGGCGAGCGCGCGGCTACGCAGCAGGAGCTTTCAAAGGTATTGGACATCTCTCTGAGTACTGTCAATCACGCTTTCAAGCCGCTGACCAGGATGGGCACTGTAAAGGTCAATCCGATGAATTTCCGCATAATCGATGCAAAGAAGATTTTGCTGTATTGGGCTTCGATTAGGAACGTTCCAAAAGACGTCATTTACAGCACGAGAGCAGATGGTACCGTGACCGAAATCGAGAAGAGCATGCCAGACGATGTCGTCTATGGCGCCTATTCTGCCTACAAGTTCAATTTTAAGGACGTTCCAGCAGATTACAGTGAAGTTTATATCTACTCCGCTAAGAAACTCGAAGATAGGTTTCCAGAGATGCCAGGTCCGGCAAATTTATTCGTTCTGAAAAAGGATTCTTTGATGGATGGATATGGGAGAGTGACGACTATGGCACAAACCTACGTCGATCTGTGGAACATCAACACCTGGTATGCTGGCGAGTTCATCAAAGCGCTGGAGGATAGAATAAATGCAGTACTGGAGTGAGCTTCTGACACACAGGAGCTGGGAAGTTCTGCAAAAGCTGAGTCGAGAAGTGGATTTCATCGTCATCGGGGGCTGGGCAACCTATCTGTGGACGAATGCCAGCAAATCCAAGGACGTCGATATCATCGTCGATTTCACAACGCTGGAGCAGTTGAAGAAGAGCTATGGGCTGAGAAAAAACGACAGGTTGCGAAAATATGAGATGAAAATTGATGAGATAGATGTTGATATATACGTGCCCCATTACTCCAAGCTGCCGATTCAGGTGGAGGAGTTGGACAGCTATGTCACCAAGATCGAAAATTTGAGGACGGTCAAGCCAGAGGCGTTGTTGATCCTAAAGCAAGGGGCAGAGATGCACCGGAGAGATTCTGTGAAGGG
>BBPG01003355.1_pt1 | contig 9960 bp, 12 predicted proteins | sample 1343651 | NCBI WGS metagenome assembly BBPG01 (sample SAMD00019091, study PRJDB2971) | groundwater metagenome | biome: freshwater biome; feature: mineral spring; material: ground water | place: USA: CA, Sonoma | collected 2012-06 | depth surface m | reverse complement strand
CTGGTGCTCTGGTGTTAGGGACAGATACGAGGCTAAAGGCGGGAGGCCGAAAACTTTTCTCCTACTCTGAGTCTTGCTCCGTTAATAAATTCATTTGCAGAAATTTTATTTTTTGATTCTAATTGAACTTCCTTCATACGGATGCTTTCATCTGCACATCTAACAATAAAACCTTCTCTATTGAACCCCACTATTGTCCCGGGACAAAACTCATCTGTTTTTTGATTATAAACATCTGCCTTCCATATCTTTAATATTTTCCCACGAAAAATCGTCCAGGCACAAGGATACAAAACAAGTGCTCGGACCTTATTATATATATCCACCGCCTTTTTATTCCAGTCTATCAGTCCATCTATCTTCCTTATTTTCGGAGCATATGTTGCTTTTGAATCGTCCTGCTGGATATATACTGCCCTGCCCAATGATATTATATCAAGTGCCTGTATCAGATATTCGCCTGCAATCCTGGAAAGTCTGTGTGCTAACAACAGAGCATCTTCATCCTGCCCGATAGGTATAGATTTTTGAAGCAATATATCTCCTGCATCAACCTTTAAGCAAACCTTTTGTATTGTTATGCCTGTGGCAGTATCACCATTAAGTATGGAATGCTGGACAGGTGCAGGCCCTCTTAAAACAGGAAGCATAGAAGCATGCACATTTAAAAAAACATTTTTGGGTATCTCTAATACAGGTTGTTTAAATATCTGACCAAAAGCAACAGATATACAGATATCTGGTCCTAAACTTAAAATTTTTTTTAACGATTCTTTTGAGTTGACATCGGACACTGGCAAGCAATTTAAGCCAGAGTCTTTTGCAAATTCTTCTACCGGAGCAGGCAGTACTTTTAAATTTCTTCCCCTTGTTTTTGCAAGAGGTGTTATAACGACAATCGGCTTAAATTTTGATTGTGAAAGTATTTTTAATACTTCAACAGCAAAACAGGAAGAACCGAAAAATACAATTTTCATACATTCCGAAACGAAGAAACCCACCTGGCATATTCTGATGAAGCACAGACCCTGACAGCAATAATCTCCGGCAGTTCGTAAGGATGAGAAAACTTTATGACCTTTTGCAGAGAATTGAGATTGGCCAAGGTTGTTTTAAATATTAAAACCAACTCCTTCTGCTCCTCTATCTTCTTTTTCCACCTGTATATAGACCTTGCCTGTGGAATGATTGACACACAGGCAGTATTTTTTGACCGCAAACAGATATAGGCAAGCCTTTTAGCGTCTTTTAAGTTTGAAACAGTGGTTAAAACAATTCCTATCTTCATTGTTGTCTTAAATAAATTTCAAAATCACACTCCAGTGTCCCTTCCACTATAACATGCCCTTCTCTTGCAAGCCATCCGACGCTCATTAAAACTAATTCTTTTTGTCTTTCTATCCCTTTTATAAGAGCAGAAAGTTTTGCCCTTCCATGCTGATCAAGATAATGCCATATCTCTCCTGCTGTTATACCAATCTCTGTTATCATACCATCTCCTTTTTATTATAACTTTTACACACAGGACACTTAGACATTTCTTTTGAACTATCCCAGTATGTATGTGTGCACACTTGACATTTCCAGATACCAGAAATTATATCTTCTTTTCTTTTCACAAACCTTGCTGACCTACAAACCCATAAAAAACTAAAAAAAAGCAACATTGTGCACATAAATATAGAAATAGCAATGGACATATCTATCTCAATCATTTTCCGGCTGCCATATCTTCTATGTTCTCTCTGAACGGACGAGAAACAATTTTTACATAAATAATACCCGAACGAGGTTTTTTATCTGGGTTATCAAATATTAATCTTTTTACATATTGTAATGCAAGAAGGTCCACAGCCGGGTCTGCACTTGATGATATAACCCTTACAGAATGTGGGACACCATCTTTATCAATAATAAATCCCAATCCTACTGTAATATCTCCTTCGTAGTCTTTGCTTAACCACCCTGCATACTTTGGTAAAACAGGCTTATAGATAATATCTATGTCGCCAGCCTCTTCTATATCAGAGCCTGAAAACAATTCAACCTGCTTTTCAAAAGCCCTGCGACGTAACATTTGGACTACATTTTCAGAGTTTATAAGAAATTTGTTTACATAGTCTGATTTTTTGCTGTCTGTTTTTGTAATAAGTATATCTTTTTTAATAATTGGTGGACTTTTAACCTCTTCTATAAAGTATGGTTTCTTAACCGCTTTTTCCCGTCTGATCTGGATACCTGTTATGGTTTCTCCAAGAATGGGCCCGAGGAAAAAAATCTCACTTATCGGAATCCTTTCAACAGCCGACACCTGCACTACAACTTTTACGGCATATCCACATAATATATGGAAGGTAAAAGATAAAAAAATAAAAATTGTCAATGAAACAATATTATCTTTTAATCCGGTTATATTCTTCATCTCTCAAGCAACTGTTGTGTTGCAATATTAAGCTGGCTGATGTTTTCCTGTCTGCATATATCCCATATTTCAACAACCCTGCCGATAGAAACAGTCCTGTCGGACTTTATAAGGACAGAAATATTTTTCCTTGCTGCTTCCTTTAGCATAACCCTTAATTCAGACAGTGTTACAACCTTATCCTGAATATAAAGAACATTTTCACCTGTTATTGTTATTACAAGATTTTTCTCATCAAGCACTTCACTTGTAACCGCCCTTGGCAGTCTTACCCTTACGCCGGGTTGAATAATAAATGTAGATGTAAGCATGAAAAATATAAGCAACTGAAAGACAACATCTATAAGAGGAGCAATATCTATTGTTCCAAGTTCACCTGTTATAGTTTTTACTCTTCTCTTAAATCTCACAGGTTCGCCTCTTTTTCTTCAACTACCCTTATCAACTCTACTGAGCTTCTTTCCATATCAAGAACCATCCTGTCTACTAATGCCACAAGATAATTGTATGCAACCAGTGTCGGTATTGCAACAACAAGCCCTGCAACAGTTGTTGTCAATGCCTCCCATATACCCGCCGCTAACATGCCTGGATTTACAGGACTTCCTGCAATTGATTGAATCTCTATTGTTCTAAAACAACGAACCATACCAGTGACAGTTCCTAAAAGTCCCAGAAGTGGTGATATATGAGCAATTGTTGCAAGAATCCCAAGATTTTTTTCCATCCGAGGTGTTTCCTGTGAGCCTGCCTCCTCTATGGTTTCTTTTATTTCTTGTTTTGTCTTGTCATGTTTTAATATACCTGCCTTAAGGATGTGAGCAACAGGGCCTGGTGTGTTTTCACAAACCTCTATCGCCTCTTTTATTGAACCTTTTTTTAAGAGCAATGTGATCTTTTTTAAAAATTCATCTGTATTTATTCTTGCCCTATAAAGATGATAGAATCTTTCCATAATGATTGCAAGCGCAATGATTGAACAAAGTGCAATCGGATACATAACAGGACCACCTTTAATAAACCATGCTATCATTCTTCGCTCTTTCTTTTATTTTTTCCCAAGTCCAAACATTGTATGTATGGCGCGGGCCGCTTGCTCTGCATACCTTTTTTTTATTATACAGGATATCTTAATCTCTGATGTTGATATCATCTTTATATTGATGCCTTCTTTCGCAAATGTCTCAAACATAACAGCAGCAACCCCTGTATGAGTTTTCATACCGGCGCCTACAATTGAAATTTTTGCAATATCAAGGTCTTCAATTATATCTCCTGCTTTTATTTCTTTTGCTATCTTGCAGGACACATCTTTTGCCTTTTTAATATCATTCTTGTGGACAGTAAAAGAAATATCCGTGGTTCCAGTCCTACTTATATTCTGAACTATCATATCAACATTTACATTTGCATCTGATAGGTGTCTGAATAGCTTTGCCGCAACACCCTTCCTGTCTGGAACATCACACACGGTAAGTTTTGCCTCATCTTTCTGAACTGTAACACCCGTTACAACACTTCCTTCCATATTCTGGACCTCCTCTACAATCAATGTACCCGGTTTTTCATTAAAACTTGACCTTACATCTATTACGATATTGTATTTTTTTGCAAACTCTATAGACCTTGCCTGAAGAACCTGTGCGCCAAGTGATGCCATCTCAAGCATCTCGTCATAACTTATTCTATCAATCTTTCGTGCATCCGGCACTATCTTTGGGTCCGATGTATATATACCGTTCACATCCGTGTACATCTGGCAACATTGAGCATTTAATGCCTTTGCCAGCGCAACTGCTGTAAGATTGGACCCTCCTCTCCCAAGTGTGGTTATATCATCTTTTTCTGTAGTGCCTTGAAAACCTGCAACAACCACAATCTTCTTTTTTTTAAGTTCTTCAAGTATCCTTTTAGGTTTTAAAGAAAGTATCTTTGCATTTGTATACGCCCCATCTGTGATAATTCCAACCTGAGCACCTGTTAATGATATTGCGCCTTCTCCAAGATTATGTATGGCCATTGCAAGCAGTGCAATGCTTACCTGTTCACCTGTGGAAAGAAGCATATCAAGTTCTCTTTGGGGCGGATTTTTTATAATCTTTTTTGAAAGATTAAGAAGATCATCTGTGGTGCTGCCAAGTGCAGACACTACTACAACAACATTTTTCCCGGAACGATAGGATTTAACAACCCTTTCTGCAACATTCATAATTTTTTTAGCATTTGCCATGCTTGTTCCGCCATATTTTTGAACTACAATTTCTTTCATTTTTTAAAAGTTACCTCCTATCTCCTACCTCCTATCTACTATCTACTACCTACTACCCTTTATCATTTCCCCAATAAGTTCATACCCTTTCTCAATATTATATCCTGTCTTTGCCGCATCGGACTCATTAAACCCAAGTCCTGGATTGCAGATGTCTATACCGCTTCCAGCCATTGCAAAACAAACAGGTTCAGAGGTGTGTGTTCTTTTAGACAGCGGCGTTGCATGGTCAGGAAGGACAAGAAGTCTTGCAGGATTTGCTTTTATGTATTCTATAAAAGGGCCGACTATCATCCTATCAAACCTTTCTATTGCTATAATTTTTTCTCTTGTATCTCCATTGTGTGATGCCTCATCAGGCGCTTCTACATGTATAAACACAAAATCAGATTTCTTTAAAGATTCAAGCCCTGCGTTTGCCTGGCCTTTATAGTTTGTATCATAATAGCCGGTTGCTCCTTCAACATTTATAACATCAAGCCCCATTATTCCACCAATCCCTTTTATCAAATCAACACCTGAAATCACACACCCAGAAATACCAAACCTTTCCTTAAAACACATAGGTTGTGCCTTTGTTCCCTGTCCCCATAGCCAGATTGAATTTGCAGGATTTTCTTTTAAGTCAATTCTTATTCTGTTTATATCCTGTTTTTCAAGTATAAATGTTGCTAAATTCATTACATCCCGTATTCTTGGTGCATATCTACCTTTGGGAAGATATGGCTTTATGTGCTTTCCTATTATATCGTGAGGAGGGACACACTTAACCTCACACAGTCCTTTTAATTCTTTCTTATCCCATGTTTTTATAATACAAATGTTTCTGTAACTTACTCCTTTACAAAATTTTTCAGCATGAGAAGCAAAATCTTTATTAAGTATGTCTATGAGCCTTCCGCCTTCTTCTGTTTTAATATGACCTGCACTGTAGTCTACCATTGTTCCATCACTTATTGTTACAAAATTACACCTGAAAATAACTTCATCGTTTTTTGTTTCACATCCTATATGTGCCGCTTCAAGAGGGCCTCTGCCGGGATACTTTTTTTTAGGATTAAACCCTAATATACTTAAATTTGCAACATCACTTCCTGGTTGCATTCCATGGGGGATGAGTCTAACTGTTCCCAATATACCATTGCCTGCAACCCAATCCATGTTCGGAGTTCTTGCAACCTGAAGAGGGGTTCTATTTGAAAATTCTTTCAAAGGATAGTCCGCCATCCCATCACCAACAAGAATAATATATTTCACATTCCTCCTTTTTACATACTGGTATCCCCCAGGGCAATTTCTCTTCTATAAAAAAAATAAAACCCAGCCAGAAACAACGGAATAACCCTTAACATAATAATTGAAAAAAACTGCCTTAGCACATCAAAAAATGATATGAATATTCCGGTTGAAAGATAGCCAGAGGGGTTTGTTTTGTTTATATCGGGGATTAAAAGAAGTATCCCCTTGAAAAAATATCTTGAGATACCTTCTAAAACATTTGCTCCTGCGCTTACAGGTTTGTCTTCCTCAGTATGTGTATGGTGTTGATGATGGTATTGAACTTCTTCAAATGTAAGTTCTCGGACAAATCCTGTAGAAAGACTCAGACCATAAATGAATATACATACTGCAATTGCAGTCGGAAAAGAAAATATGCTTCCCGTAATTATACCGATTGTTGAAATAAATGCAATCCCTATAAGAAGAAGTAAAAGCCCCTTAAAAAAATTAAATGAAAAACCTCCAACAGGTGCCATCACCTCTACACCATCATGCACTGGAAAAAGCACAGTGATATTCAGAGGGTCAATGTTTGCATAAGAAAGATAAAGCGTATCATTGTCAAGCACCTCTCTTGGGATGTATATCTGGTGGAAGACATCTGCTGTATTAGAAACAGGAATTTCAACAAAATTTCCTTTTTCTCTTTTCCCCGCAGTCCACACACCTATTAACTGTTGTTTCTGTCCAGTTTCAGTCAACGGCCTTCCTGTGTGAAATTTATATCTTGCAACAATATCACCTTTTGGGCTTTTTATGCCTTTTATAATCCATTCTGTTTCATAATTCGGCGGAACTGCTCGGACACTTCTTTCAATAGCTCTTCTTAAATTGTGTCTTAATTTTTCTTCTGTAACACCGGGTGGAATCTCTGAGTATTTTTTACGCTGTTCTATTTCTCTTTCAACCAACTTTTCTATATCCATCGGTTGGGGCATAAATTTTTTTCTGGAAATAAGTATATCTGCTGCAGAATGCATAGCAGATGTTTCTTTTGCAGGAATTTTTTGTGCAATTTTTATAACAAAATACATAACACATCCCATACAGAATACAAGAAACATATTTAAAAACATTATTCCGAGCCATTTGCCGATGAGAATTTCATACCTTCGGACAGGCTTTATATCAACAGTCATTATCTGATGCGATGATATGTCTTTACACATTGTTGTGGTTGATAAAAAAATTGTAAGAACACTTAAAAGAAATCCTGCAAGCGAGATTGAATATACAAGGATAATCTGTATCCTTCCTTTTTGTGTTCCATCAGACTGAACAGCAAACGGAAATCCTATAACAACAAGGATAAGAAACAATATTATAATAAGAGATATTTTTAGCCTTATCCCTTGTTTAAGTGTGTTGTGTGCTATAGCAAAGATTCTATTCATCATGATAATATTCTTATCCTTAATCTTTCGCTTAAGGCAAGCCTCCTCGTGTGCGCACAAGGAGGCACCCTTGACACCCTGGCGCCTTGACACCTATTTATTTTAAGCTCTTTACCACCTCATCAGCCACCGTAAAAGAATGTTCAGGAGAAGGGAATTTACCCTGCTCAACCTCCTGTTTAAAAACTTCTATTCCTTTCCGTATCTGTTCCGAAAGAACAACATATTTTTTTGCAAACTTTGGGACAAACCTTTCAAAAAGACCCAACATATCATGTGTTACAAGAACCTGTCCGTCACAACCGCTTCCTGCACCTATACCTATGGTCGGAAGAATAATCTTTTTTGTAACAAACTCTGCAACCCTGTCAGGCACACACTCCATAAGCACACAGAAGGCCCCTGCATTCTGTAAAGCAATAGCAGAGTCAACAAGAGCCTGTGCATCCTTACTATCCTTTCCCTGAACCTTAAATCCTCCAAGCTGTGTCGCGCTCTGGGGAGTAAGCCCGATATGCGCCATAACGGGTATACCTGTGTCGGTTATTGCCTTAAGAACAGGAACCACTGGCATTCCGCCTTCTATTTTTACAGCATCACAAAAACCCTCTTTTAAGAACCTTCCCGCATTCAAGATCGCATCCTGTATTGAGGTTTGATATGATAAAAATGGCATATCCCCAACAATAAATGTCCCTTGTGCCCCGCGTCGGACTGCCCTGCAATGAACAAGCATCTCATCCATAGTTATAGGAAGTGTATTCTGATGCCCATGCACAACCATAGCAGCAGAATCTCCAACAAGTATTATATCAATACCTGACTTTTCAATAAAAGATGCCATAGGATAATCATATGCAGTAAGCATTGTAATTTTTTTACCTTCTTTTTTCCTTTGCAACATCTCAGTAATTGTAATTTTTTTTATCTCCATATGCCTCCCTCTTTTAAGATAACAGGATTAGTAGATAGTAGGTAGTAGATAGTAGATAGGGGCTTATTTCCTCCTACCCCCTACCTGCTACCTCCTACCTACTACCTTTTGATACCTTAACACCTCGATATTTCAACGCTTACAGTAGATTATACCATATTTAATCTTAAAATTTCATTTTTTTTAAAAGAGCCTTGAGCTATAACTTAATCTTTATTAAAAAATTTAAGTTGACATTTGTGTTATCCTTTGTTATACTAAAACAAATTTAACTTACATTAACACCAAAAATAGGAATGATTATGCAGAGACATTTTGATGAGGAATTAAACCTATTAAAAGAAAATCTTCTTCGTATGGCTGCACTTGCAGAGTCTCGTATCCGTTCTTGTATAGATGCGCTGGTTTCAAGAGATGAGGAGATAGCAAAAAAGGTTATAGAATCGGATGAACAAATAAATAACATGCAGATGGAAGTAGATGAAACCTGTCTTAAACTTATTGCTCTTCATCAACCAACCGCTATTGATTTGAGATTTCTTACAATGACAATGAAAATAAGCGACGAACTTGAAAGAATAGGAGATCTGGCAGTAAATATCGCAGAGTGCTCGCAGAAACTTATTACAGAACCGTTGCTAAAACGACTTATTGATATACCAAGAATGGCAAGGCTTGCCGAAAATATGGTCAAGAGCAGCATTGATGCATTTGTAAGGTGGGACGCAGAACTTGCAAAAACAGTATGTGAAAATGATAACGAGGTAGATGGGCTTAAAGACCAGATACTCAGAGAACTTCTAACATATATGATGGAAGACCAAAAAACAATCACAAGGGCAATAGAATTGATACTTGTATCAAGACATCTTGAAAGAATCGCAGACCATGCCACAAACATTGCAGAAGATGTAATATATATGGTAAAAGGAGAAGATATCAGGCATCATGCAATGGAAAAAATCAAATAACCGGATATCTGTTTTTATCACGGTTATTGGCAAGATAAATTTGGGCAGTCTAATTTCACTATAACACCCGGCGTCAAATGTCAAATCAACCCTGTTAGAGAACCTATAATCTATAAACACTTTTGGCATCAAGTAGATCTCTAACAGGGTTCAGGGTCAAATACTTAAATGTCAAAGGTTTTAGTCATTTGAGCTTTGGATTTTATTTGGCATTTGAGTTTTGGAATTTGGATTTATATAAAAGTTCAGAGAGAAAACTAGGTGCTTATTTTCATCTTGCATATAACCTCTAACCTTGTGCCTTAATTATAACCCGCTTTTCTTTAAGAGCCTGCTTTTTAAGTTTTCTAACCTGGTCACAATGTCCCTGTCTTCTCCTTCGTCTTTATGCTTTTGAAAATATTCTTTTAACTCTGCTGCTATTATTTCATCTGGGATTAACTCAATGGTTTCATACAAATCTTTTTTTGTTATTTTTTGTATAGCAGCCGCTGCTTCTTGTTTTGTCATATGAAGATTTAAACCGAAGGACCCTTCTAATTTTGTCCCTTTTATTTTCTGGACAATCTGTTGAAGTCTATATTTAAACTTATTTTCCTGCATATCTAATATCTTTTCTTTATATTTTAGTTTTAATTTTTCAATATCTGCAACAGCAATAGTAGTTTTTGCCATATTTTTCACAATGG
>BBPG01002362.1_pt3 | contig 10005 bp, 16 predicted proteins | sample 1343651 | NCBI WGS metagenome assembly BBPG01 (sample SAMD00019091, study PRJDB2971) | groundwater metagenome | biome: freshwater biome; feature: mineral spring; material: ground water | place: USA: CA, Sonoma | collected 2012-06 | depth surface m | reverse complement strand
TTAGAAAGAGGTATGAGTAAATGTATTCCTTGGCAATAAAACCAGAGTTGGACAAGGTACTAAAGAAGTTGGTGAAGAAAAACAGAAAACAGTACGAAATCGTTATGAAAAAAGCCGAGGAAATCATTAGAAACCCTCACCGATATAAAAATTTGAGACGTCCTTTGCAAAATTGGAAAAGAACACATGTCGGTAAACATTTTGTACTAACGTTCTCTATCGAGGAAGATACAAAAACAGTAACACTAGAGGATTTTGATCACCATGACAACATTTACAGGCATTAATAACACCAAAACGCAACTCTGCGGAAACTTTTGGTCTCCTTACATCGCCTTGCCCCTCGGTCATATAACACAGCATATACACTTCGGACTTCGTCCTCGCCCTTTGGGACATTTTACTATCGCAAAACGTCGTATATGTTAGAACCATTAGACGAAATTGAGCCCAACTTAAGAAAACGTTTAGCAGGCGAACCTAGTTGAACTTGGAACATTTTACCTGCCAAACTCTTTTTCAGAATCATCTAAACGAGTTGTTTCCCCTTCCTTATATTCTTTTAGACTTTCTTCAAGTCTTTTTCTTCTTCTGTGGTTAAAATAGTAATTCCACATCTACCATATGCTTTTTAATGTAATTGTTTTTAGTTCTTCTACGATTTCTTTAGGAATAGTTGTTTGCATCATATTTACAGGTGATCGAGAGACATACTTAAATGTTATTGTGGTCAAGGGCCATTCTCATCTCGAACCTTTTCCGGCTCGAATACCTTTTCAGCGAGGACATTTCCGTCCACATCCCTGTAAAAACAAGACATGTATCCCATATGGCATGCTCCCCCGACCTGGTCCACCTTCAGGAGAACGGCATCGCCATCACAATCAACACGAATTTCATGCACGATCTGCTCGTTGCCCGATTCCTCGCCCTTTCTCCAAATCCGGTTTCTGCTTCTGCTCCAGTAATGCGCCCGCTTGGTCTCAATGGTCCTCCTCAGCGCATCCTCGTTCATATGGGCGAGCATCAGCACTTCGCCGGTCTGACGATGCTGTGCGATCGCGTGAATCATGCCATTCTTGAAGTTAAACCTCTGGAGCATCATTCCTCTAATTATGACTAAAGCATTAAAAATGTTTGTAACTCTCTGGTCCTCCATCATCATCGCTTCTTTACCTCTCGCATCACTTCTTTATGGAATAACGCCAGAAGGTCACTCAGAAGGCCGAAGACGAATATCTGAACGCCCATCACGATCAGCAGAGTGGCAAAAATCGTCATTGGAATGCGGGTTATTCCTCTAAGCCACTCCAGTGTCACGTAGATTCCAAGACCGATACCCGCTATTATGAAAATAGCTCCAAATATGCCGAAATATAGCAAGGGATTGTGTGTTTTAGTAAGTTGATATATCGTATATCCGATCTTGATACCATCTCTAAGGGGGTTGAGCTTGGTGACAGCTCCTTTGTGTCTGGAGCAATATGTTATCGGCACCTCTATTATTTTCTGATTCTTTTTTACTGCCTCTATGGTGGTCTCAACTTCTATCTCAAATCCAGTCTTGTTCAGCTCCAATTCTTTTATGGATTTTTTGCTAAATGCCCTGTACCCGGACAGAATATCAGTGATCCATGCGCCGTATGCAAGGCTAAATAATTTGTTTAGAATTCGATTGCCAAAGAGATTCAACCTTGTGAATGCTCCTTTTTGCGGTGATGCAAACCTGTTGCCGATGACCTGATCTGCGCCGCCGTCCCTTATCGCCTCCAGCAACCTGTCCACTTCTTCTGGAAGATACGTCCCATCGCCATCGATCATCACGGTGACCTCTTCGTCGATCATGTCAAATGCTTGCTGAAGCGCCCGTCCCTTGCCTTTCCCCTTTTGAGTTACGACTTTGGCACCAGCATCCTCCGCTATTTTGACCGTACCGTCGGTGCTGTGCCCATCGATGACCAGGATGTTCGAAAATCCCATGGATTTGAACTTGTGAACTATCTCGCCTATTGTGTGCGCTTCATTGAGCGTTGGAATCAGAATGCAGACGTCTTCTTTCATTTGATGTTCACCTAAAATGTCTCCAGTCTTAGCCCAGATATTCGCGAGAAATGTTTTACGTTATTGGTCACTAAAATCTCTCCATGAGTTATGACAATGCAAGCGATCAGAACATCCACTTCGCCTACATCATCCCCTTTGTCTCGCAGGCTGTTTATTATTTTCCCAAACACCTCACAGGATGGGATCGAAAAATCCAGTATGTCTAAGTGCGATAGTAGTTCTCTCACTTTTTTCGTCTCTTCAATTTGTTTGCCTGTCCTGTAGGCTCCTTTGAACAACTCACATGCATTTAACGGCGTTGTGGTCAGTGTTTCTCCCCTCAAGGTCAGCTCCTCAAGTTTCTTTTCTGCCCTGCTGTTTCTCCTTAACAATTCCACCAAAAAATTGGTGTCAAGGCAGGCCATTAAAGACGCACATCCCCTAATTTCTGTTTTCTTGTCTCCGTCATCGCTTCTTCAATGCTATTTGCCAGCTCCTCATCTGGCTTAAGTGATCTGATATACCTTAGAAGATCCTTCTTTCCCGTCAGTTTGAGTATGGTGTTGGTAAAACTCTCATCTCTCTCTTTTTCACTTACCAGTCGATTGTATGCCTCTTCTGTTATAGAAATCGTTTTGGTCGCCATGTTCATCACACTGTGTATGTGTATGTATGTGTATATAAGATTTTTGTCTTATACCTTTTCCGCCATACTGCCATTCATTCAACGTTCTCTTGGGAGATATTTTTCAATAGTCTTAAAGATTTCATCTTTTCGTTTTGGATTAAGAGAGACTTCTAAGCCATATGATGTCGGCTTTGAAAGCAATAATCCAGATTTAATCAAATCATGCCCCACTTCTTTTGCCTCTCCCCTCAAATGTTCTGGGTATTCCTGTAGATAGTTTATCAAAACTTGTATGAGCTTTGCCCCATTTACCACGCCTTTTCAATTTCTTTAATATAGTTGCCTTCAACAGTGACTTAGTGTCCATATTTTTATACATTGATAATAAGTTATATAAACATACTCTTCCTTATTGAGTATGCATGGAAGATAAAACATTATTCTTAGAATTTTTCGGAACTGAAACCCCGATATTGAAGGTCATAGACTTCTTGATGGACAATGAGGCATTCGATCACTCGAAAACAGACATAACGAAGGGTGCAGGCATTAGCAGAGCGACTCTTTTCAACATATGGGGCATCCTAAAGGGAAACCACATCGTGACCAAGACCAGAGAGATTGGAAGGGCCGAGATGTATAAATTGAACACGTCAAATCCAATCATAAAGAAGCTGATGGATTTGGATGATGCAATATCCAACTACTATGCAGAGCAATCACTCATGAGTAAAAGGATCATGCCAATAAAAGTACAGCAGATATAATCATAACTGTTACATTTGCTTACGAGGATTCCCATTTTGCCATAGAATAGGAGACATTGCGTTAAGGAACATATTCAAATATCTTCACCTGTCTGATCTCTCTGCCTTCTATCATGCCAACCATCGTGGGCGATTCATAAACAAGTCGATAATGCTCAAGCCCCTCCAACGGCACAGGACTGATGAACGGAGATGCCCCAACTATCCTATAGTTCGGAAGGTCTTGTGCAGCTATAAATTCTCTTGCCGCAGTATATGTGGGGAACAACTGGCTTGATGTAACCACTCTAAATGTCACCCTTCCATCTGTCCTCTCCTCGTATGAGATAACCCAAGTTGAATTATCAGGAATAACTTCCTCTCCTCTGAAAATATGTAATCTCGTTACCATTGAACGATAGAAATCAGGGTAGTATAAGAATGGATCGCCTGGCTTTACTGGTCGCAGCACCACACCTTCCGGGGTAATCTCCTCGATAAAATACTCTCCAAAGAATCGCGATGTGTCTCCTTCTGCAAACGTAGCCATCGCCCAGAACTTACCGGTCGCCATCGAGATATCTGTGATCACGTATCTTGTGCCAAGTTCATCAAGTATCCAATTAGCAGTGGACTCGTTCGTGGCGGTGAAGAACATGGATGCACCTGGAATGATAGTCCCATTCGGTCCAGGACCGCCTATGCCTGCCTGAAATGGATTTGCATTCGGGATGCGGCGGGCATAATATGTGATGATGTGCCCATAGTCCCACCAGCTCATCACGCTGTATGCTCCTTCAGGATATGAAAATCGCTCTCCAGGCAGCGGCGCCTCATAGATGCCATAGTAATCAACGCCAGGGTCAGGCGTATTATATCTCATCCACACCAGGGCAGAGTACCAGTCCCAGTCCACCCCAGGGCCATGTCTTGCTGCCTGCACGGTAATACCAAGATTCGGATATATCAAGAGCAACGCGACCAATACCACGACGAGCACATGACCGAGCTTGACATATCTCGAGATGAATCTGCTCAGGTCGCTCGAATCACTTACTCTTTTCTTAAAGTTCTCATATAGTGCACCCAATCCGCCAAATTCCAGGAGTTTTATGCCAAAGTATCCAGAGAGAATCGCGAGGTTCACCGCTAAGTAGTATCCGAATCGGTTCTGGGAGAACGTGGCAAGAAGCGTGGCTATACTCCATACAAGGAGAAGGGTTTCTGGTGCTCTCCACTCCCTCATGACTCTATAGCCGAGCATCACCATGGCGATGAGTCCGATGTATAGGGTAGTCGTGAAATTGAACCATGCAAGCATAAGTGTAAACTCCCCGCCCCTGAAAAACATCGGCTGAACCTCTGCTATGGTCAGCGCACCGCCCACTGGCATGAATATTCCAAATGCCCCGAACAGCGAGCCGAACAGAGCAGGGCTGAACAAGTACATGCTTCCCAGGCCCACGGTGCCGATTCCCATCAACACAAAGGGATAATGGCTTCGACTGATGTTTTGGCGCTCCATTATCCTTGGGACGATACTCAGCACTAAAAACACCAGGATTCCCAGAATAAACGACAATATGTGCATCCTACCGTATTGGCCAACGCCCTCCAGAATGATATGTGCAGCCATCACTGGCGGAAACACGAACGTGGTCATGCCAACAATGCAGAGTCCATCGGATGATATGTTTTTCATATGATTGGCAGCGAATTGAGCCACGGCATATACGACGATGATAAACGCGAACATCGGAGCCCCTGGCCAGGATAACAGGAAAAAACCCAGCATAAGTCCAGCCAGTGCAGAATACATCAGTGGAGTTTTCAAGACATTCCAGTCTCTATTCAACACATGCTCAAATCTCAATTCCTCTGCCCTTTTGATGGCCATTATGAAGAAAAGAATCGTTGTGGTGCCGAAAAGTATTTCGAGAACGTGATGGTCTGCGAACCCCAATATCGTTCGTGATAGGAATTGACCAGGCATGACTGCCAATATAAGTGCCGACAACAAACCAATTCGCCTGTCGTCAAATATCTCTTTGGCAACGAAATACGTCGCGAGAACGACCAGCGTTCCGCCAACTGCTGGAAGGAAGGCGCCCACAAGTTCTATCGTGCGTCTGGTCGGTATCCCTCCGCCCCCTATAATTGCCTCAACGACAAATGCAATGATTGCAACTATCCAGGTGAACAACGGCCCAAAGTGGAGGGGGGCGCCATAGGGAAAGTGCGTGAAAGGGTCAAAGAAGATTCTGTGCGGAAAGTTATGAACAGTGTTTTCCACAAGGCGCATATGATATACTGCATCGTCAGCAGCTACTCGTATCATGTCGCCGACGAATATGCTGTCCCATGGTAAGACTACCCTGATGTAGAATGCGAGCGCAACTATGGCGACCAGCAGCACATTGTAAATCGATATGCGACTCAAAACAGTTGGTTGCTCTGTTTTCTCGATTTTTTCCTCGTATTCTGCCTTCAATCGCTCATATATCGCCTCGGTAATTTTGCCCTGCTTATATTCTCTTTCCAAGTTTTCTATCGATGAGCGGAGCCTAGCAATGGGGGTAGTTCTAAAAAGATTGCCACTCTGGCTGGCTTCTTTGCCCGATAATTTCAGTTCCGGTTGCTTTGGCTTATGTCGCGCCTTGAACTTCTTTTTTCTTTTCCTGCCCATATCATATCCTTATCATACAGATTTGATAATTGTCATTATGATCAACCACATCACCAGGAATATTAAGTACAATGGTATTATAAGTATCAATGTTGCCAAGTTCTGCCAGAATGTAGTTGGGCCCAGCCATAGTAATATATAGATGGTTGGAACTAAGGGGACTCCCACTATAAGAACGAAACCTGCTACAGATCTTAAAAAGCCCATCATCTTCTTTTTATATCCTTTAATCTATTAAAGGCTTGTTGCTAAATGATATCACCAACTGTTTTGAAGATGCTATTTGTTGCCGATTCTGTTTATTACATCGCAGTACTTAGATGCAACCGTATCCCAGCCGAGGTCTGCTAAATTACATTTGACCTCTATTGGGCGTTCATAACATTTAATGAGTGCCCTTGCAATCGCATCTGCATCCCCGGGTGGGATGAAGAGAGTCCCCTCGTATTTGGACATGGACTCCTCCAGTCCGCCAACCTTGGAAACGATGATGGGTTTTTTGTAGCACATTGCTATGTGGGCTGCGCCGCTCTGTGACGCCCTTGTGTATGGAAAGACGATTACGTCGGCGGCTGAAAAATATAGCGGAATATCTTTATCGGAAACATATTTTGGCATCAATGTTATCTGGTCCCTGCGTTTTGATGCCGCAACTCGCTCAACCACTTCATCTCCACCTTCCCAGAGCTCTCCGACGATGAGCAGTCTTGCATTCTTCGCTACTTCTTCTGGCAATCGTTCGAATGCGTCAATGAGATATGGAATTCCTTTATATCTCCTGATCAACCCAAAACTCAAAATGACGAACTTTTCCTTAATTTTCAGCGCAGACCTGGCTTTTTTCCTGTCGATTTGTTTGTAATGGTCGTAGAGCCCGAGTGGAATGGTGTGTATTTTTTCTTCATCGAGGCGATATTTCGATGCGATCAATTCCTTATCAAAGTTGGAGTGTGTGACGTATGCATCTGCCTTATGGGTCAATAGGCGGCCAGCTATACGTGAATATAATCTGATCGGCAAGATTGCCTCCTCTAACGGATCGACAACCTCGTGAAACTCGATGATGAGTTTTGATTTCAGAGATAGAATATTTAACATCTTCAAGACAAGGTGCATGTGTGCCACAGAAGACGTCCACCATTGTAGTATAATCACATCAGGATTCTGCTTTTTGATAAAGTGAAATGCCCTAATCCAGCTCAATGGCGAATTGTAATCCATGCCATCATAAACCGTGACGTTAGGCAAGAATTCAAGGTCTGATATCTTTTTTCCAACGTGCTCTCGCCCCGGAAACAAAAATTGAGGCAATAATTCCCTTAAACAGACCACTGACACGTTATTTGATGTTGATAGTGCATTAGCGAGACGGATTGTATAATAGCTCAACCCGCTGAGGAACTGCTTAGATGGACCAACGATGCATATGTTTCTCATCGTAACTTTAACACTAATGAAGCGGTGAGGATTTATAAGTAGCTCTTAGGAGTTAGTCGATTAAAAATAAACATAATATCACTCAGAATTTAATAATAGTTCTTTTATCGTTTTTTCGAACTCCTTTAATGCTCCCAAGTCGTTTTGGAGTACATTGTATATCTCATCAAGGTCTAATCTCCAGTAGATATGGACCAGCACGTTTCTGAGACCTGCCAGGTCGGACACGGACTCACATAGTTGGCGGGTAAGATGTCTGACTCGCGGAGTATTTCAAAAGTTAAGTCGCCGGCTTTCTCAATTTTTTCTTGACTATCAAGTGATTAGCTATATCGATGATGGACTGGATCGATACCAGCATGGCATGGAGCACCCCGTCCCTCTTGTCCCCGTCCCATTTCAAATCACCAAGGCTTATCGACCTGTACCTGCCCCAATCTTTTAAAGTAGCATCAAGCTCCCTGAGGTGCCACATTGCTCCTTTTCTACCCAGCATTACCTACGCCTCCGCGAGAAATCGCTCATCCAGCCACATGCTTGTCTCCATATAGTCAAGATACTCTCTCATAGCCGCCTCCTCATATCCGATACGCCCATATTCATCCTTGCAAAAGACCAGTTCACTGCTGCTTATAACATTATACTGGAAATCGATAGGGGACGAGTCCAGAATTTTGACATCGAACTCATGCTTTGGCTTAATTTCGTCTTCCAATTTCCTCGCAACCTGTATGGGAAATCTGAAACGTTCGTATGGGCCAAGCTTTTCCGGGGTTAAAACGGCAACATCCACGTCCCTGAAGTCGTCACTGACCAAAAAAGAACCGAAAACGTAGCCGAGGTCGACTTCCAATCCGGAAAGTACTTGTTCAATTCTCTTTATGATTGCTTTCTTTTCCATGAATATGCCTATCCCTACTTTAGTTGCATCACTATTCAAGCCCCTCGTCCACAAGGTCACTTGTGCCCTTGAATCTAGATAAGGTTCGTTAACATCTCTAACTTTTCTATTTGTATTTTAACCCCCTAAACTCTTTATTCCTAAACTCAACTTCAATCTTTTATCGATTTCCTTCATTGTTTCATCAGGTAAACGTCCCAACCTTCTCGTAACGAGTCTGCGTGGCACGATCATAGTTCATAGACGTCTTCCTCTTCACTATCCCAAATATTCTTTAGCGCCTGTTGTTGTAGCAACAAAGAGCTCTCATCGATATAGGTATCGGTTTCTTCTTCATGCACAAGCCTTAAAACCAGAATATCATCCTCGTCAGCCAACAATTTGAACCGCATGCCTGCCCTTAACCGCATCTTCTCAAGGCTTCGCTTTGGGATTGATAAATATCCATCTTCCGTGATTTCTACGTACAGCGTCATCTTTTATCTTTTCACCCCTATGTTATGTATTCATATTACCTCTTTTTAAGACTTTGCGTAATATTTTTCAAAGTTGCATCACTATATTAAACTTTCAAGCCCCCCGTCCACAAGCTTAGTAAATGCAAAAGAGATCGATAATATTTTCAGAGTGACTGGCTACGGCTCTTGCCAATTGGTACACTGGAAAAGTTTTGATAAACGATTAGGTATATATACATTTAGGTTAATGTTGATGTAGGTGATAGCATGTATGTAAGAACCACGATACAATTAAGGGAGGATGTGTATCAGATGCTCAAAAAAGACGCGGGTTCGAGGAGAATGTCAGAAAAGATAAATAAAATCCTTACTGAAGCACTTTTCAAAAAGAAGAAAACCCTCTTTGGAACGATGCCAAAAATAGGGATAGGTGATCTAAGAGATCACAAGGACAGGATATGATGTTGATCGATTCTTCTGCGTGGATTGAGTACTTTATGGGGACTGAAAAGGGTGAAAAGGTACGAAAAATTATCGATGATGATGAGCAAGTATACATCTCTCCGGTGGTATTGGCGGAAATATATTCGAAATCGATTCGAACAGATGGAAAACAGGATGAAAGAAGGGATTTTATGGTAAAAAGATGTGTGGTTGTTTCAATCGACGAGAGAATTGCCGTTCAGGCAGCCAAGATTCATGCAGAGGCGAAAAAGGATATAAAAAACTTTGGACTTGCAGATGCATTTATACTTGCAACTGCCAGAGAAAGGGAGATAAAAGTGTTGACAGGGGACCCGCATTTCAGGAACTTCCTGGAGAGCGTAATGCTTTGAGCCCGTGTTCAAATACCATGAAGACAAAATCTGTCTCTAAGGGATGTGCCTTGATCACTTTGACGGAATCGTCAGTAGAGGGTAAAATGGTGTAAAGAAAATGGGCGGTGGAGACCCCCTAATATAAATGTTAACTAACCAAAAGCTTGAACAAGGTTTAGGTATAAACTTCATAGAAGGAATCTCGATGACCATAATATCCGATCTAAAGAAAAAGTGCCAAGACAGATTCGGAGAGAATCTGTTATCTCTGGTATTATTTGGTTCTAT
>BBPG01000339.1_pt1 | contig 10136 bp, 9 predicted proteins | sample 1343651 | NCBI WGS metagenome assembly BBPG01 (sample SAMD00019091, study PRJDB2971) | groundwater metagenome | biome: freshwater biome; feature: mineral spring; material: ground water | place: USA: CA, Sonoma | collected 2012-06 | depth surface m | reverse complement strand
TGATTTTTGATTTTCTTTGTGCCTTTGTGCCTGTTAGATTACTATGTCTCCTTATGCTTGTCAAAGGATAAAGCTACTTATGTATGATATAAGAAATTGCTTGCCATAGTTTAGTTTTGTATGATTTAGTAAATAAAAGCACGAAGTGGCAACCCCTAAGAAAGGAGCAAGGAAATGCTTTTTATCATTAACAGGAATGCTTGCCTGAATAAGAGTTATCAGATATTTAAGAGTAAAATTGAGCCCTTACTCAAAGAGAAGAAGGTCTCTTTTGAATATGTAACAACAGAAACCGTGGCTGAGGCGATAAACTGTGCCAGAAACTCCGTTAAGAAACATAGGGAAGTCATAGCTTGCGGTGGAGACGGAACCGTTAATGCCGTTGGCACCGGGCTTCTCAGCGCCGGCACCTTAGAGGAAGGGCAAGTCGTGATGGGAGCCCTCCCCATTGGAAGCTCTAACAATTTTGCGCTTCAGACATTAAAGATCCCGCGCCATCCACAAGAGGCTCTGAAGGTTTTGTTAGAAGGGAAAAAACTATCTATTGATGTCGGAAAGACAGGAGAGCACTTCTTTTTTAATGTTTTTGGTATTGGCGTAGGAGGAGAGGTTGCGGACGTTGGCCAGCGCCAATGGCCATTTTGCCGTCTTCCCAATATATGGTTCAGGTACAAGCTTCCTGCGTTGGCTATAGCACTGAGAGGAATATCCACCTTTGATGTTGATGTCAAAACAGATAAAGGAGATGCCTTTAGCGGCACTCTGATTTTTGCTAACACCTACAATGGAAAGGGTGAAGGAAAATACTTACCCCTTAATGAAAATGGAAGTGCCTCCGATGGAGTTTTAAATATGGTGCTGATTGAAGATATCTCGCTTGCAAAGTATGTGGCGCGTCCATCTATTCCGATTGTAATCAGGAAGCTAAGAAAGCGCGGTAAGGCTCATTTCTTTCCTGCCTCTAAAATCCAGGTCAAAATAAAAAATAGTTCCAGGGGAGAGTTTCCTTTTGCCTATATTGATGGGGAGCTATTTAAGCTTGAGAAAAATACCTTTAGCATTGAGATTTTGCCAAAAGCTCTTTCAGTCATTAGCGGATAGCTTGTTCTCTAATTTTTCTACTCTTTTCAGGAGCTCTCTTACCGTCTGACGCAACTGCGGGAGACGCTGCCTCGCTGCCTTTATCCTCTGCTCTTCCTGGTGTGGTCTTGCAGGGACTCCTGATACAAACGAATTTGGCGGGAGGCTTTTGGTGACCACAGCTCGTGAGGCAATTGTGGTGTTATCTCCGATTTTAATATGACCAATTGTTCCGGATTGTCCTGCCATAGTAACTCTTTTGCCAATAATGGTGCTGCCTGATATTCCTGCCTGCGCCACAATCATTGAGTTCTCGCCAACAACGACATTGTGGGCAATTTGAACAAGATTATCAATCTTAACCCCTTTTTCAATGATGGTCTCCCCGATTGTTGCTCTGTCAATAGTCACATTTGCTCCAATTTCAACATCATCTCCGATAATTACCGTTCCTATGTGAGGGATCTTGTAGTGAATCCTGCCCACAGGAATAAAGCCAAGCCCATCGCCGCCAATGACCACGCCGCTATGAATAATGGTCCTTTTGCCAATTTCTGTCTTTTCTCTTATCGTTACTCCGGAATAAATGAGTGTTTCCTCGCCAATGCGGCTCTTTTTTCCAATATATGTATTGGGATAAATAATAACATTGTCTCCAATCTCAACATTATCATCAATAACGACATATGGCTGGAGAGATACCTTATTTCCTATCTTAACATTTTTACCAAGAACAACAGTGGCATGAATTCCTGGTGAAGGGGAGAGGTCATCGTCTTTGCTGGCGAAGAGCTCCATCACCTTTACGAAAGCAAAGTATGGATTATCTGTTTCTATCAGAGGTATGCCCTTATCGCTCCTTACTCCCCTTCCAACGATGACAGCCGATGCGCCGGTTGTCTTCAGCAGTGGAAGACAACGAGAATTGGCAACGAATGTTATATCTCCCGTGCCTGCCTTTTCAATGCCGGCAACATTTGTAATTGTCGTATCCCCATCGCCAATTACATCACCACCAATAAGCCTTCCTATCTCACTGAGTGTAACTGACATAGTTTTTCCTTTCCCCTACTACCCCTAATCATTGTAAATGAAGTGTCTCCTGCATCACTGCTGCAGTATTGTTAAGACTTTAAGCATTAGTTATTGTATAATTATAATACCACTCTCAAATTATGGCAAGTAGTTTATAGCTCATCACGGCAGGGCAAGGCAAATGGCTAAATTTGAGCTCATTAGCGATTTTAAGCCGCAGGGTGACCAGCCCCGGGCGATTGCCGAACTTACTGCCGGTCTTGCTGCCGGGAAGAGACATCAGGTGCTCCTGGGAGTTACCGGCTCGGGAAAGACTTTCACTCTTGCCAATGTAATTGCTAACTTTGGCAAGTCGGCTCTTGTTATTTCTCCAAATAAAACTCTTGCCGCCCAGCTTTATAGTGAGTTCAAGGCTTTCTTTCCACATAATGCGGTGGAGTATTTTGTCAGTTACTATGATTACTATCAGCCTGAGGCTTACATTCCCCAGACTGATACTTATATAGAAAAAGATGCTTCTATTAACGATGAGCTGGACCGATTGCGCCTTAAGGCTACAAGCTCCCTTCTTTCCCGCGATGATGTAGTTGTCGTCGCCAGCGTTTCTTCAATTTACGGACTTGGTTCTCCTGAAGAGCATCGTGAGCTATTTCTTTTTCTTGAGGCAGGAGCGACTATTGAACGTCAGGTGATATTGCGCCGTCTTGTTACGCTTCAGTATGAGCGCAACGATGTTGACCTTCAGCGGGGAAAATTTCGCGTAAGGGGAGAAATCGTGGAAATATTCCCTGCTTATGAAGAAAAAGTAGTGCGGATTGAGCTATCTGATGATCGAATAGGGAGAATAGCCGAAATTGATCCTCTGACGACTGCAATAAGTCGTGAGAGGGATAAAGTTGCAATCTATCCCGCCAAGCATTTTGTGAGCTCTCCTTCTAGAGTTGAGCAGGCAATTTGCTCTATCACTCAGGAGCTTGCCGAGAGGCTGGCGGTTCTGCGAAAGGAAAACAAGCTCCTGGAGGTGCAGCGACTGGAAACAAGGACAAGATATGATATAGAGATGATGCAGGAAATCGGCTACTGTCAAGGGATAGAAAACTATTCCCGCCATCTCTCTGGACGGCTTGCTGGAGAGCCTCCTTATACTCTGATAGATTATTTCCCACGGGATTATCTATTAATTATTGACGAAAGCCATGTTGCCATTCCTCAGATCCGGGGAATGTATTATGGGGACCGCTCGCGCAAGGAAACTCTCACCAAGCATGGCTTCAGGCTTCCCTCGGCGCTTGACAACCGCCCCCTGAACTTTGCTGAATTTGAGAAAAGGGCAAAAAACACTATCTATGTCTCAGCCACTCCCGGACCGTATGAACTGAAAAAAGTAGATACTGTTATTGAGCAGATTATTCGTCCTACCGGGATTGTTGACCCCCGGGTTTCAGTACGCCCCACTGCGGGGCAGGTAGATGACCTTGCCAGTGAAATCAAAAAAAGAGTGGGTAAAAAACAGCGAGTACTGGTAACAACCCTTACCAAGCGGACCTCAGAAGACCTTGCTGGGTATCTTTATGATATGGGGCTAAAGGTTCGCTATCTTCACTCAGAGATTGGTACACTTGAAAGAGCTGAGATTCTGCGCGACCTCCGGGTAGGAAAGTTTGACTGCCTGGTTGGAATTAATCTTTTGCGGGAAGGACTTGACCTCCCGGAAGTAACGCTGGTGGCAATACTTGATGCCGATAAGGAAGGATTTCTTCGTTCCCAGACATCCCTGATTCAGGTTGCCGGACGGGCGGCTCGCAATATAGATAGTGAAGTGCTAATGTATGCCGATACAATCACCGGCTCAATGAAGCGGGCAATTAAAGAGATGGAAAGACGCAGTCGCCGCCAGAAAAAATTTAATGAGGAGAATGATATCACCCCCCGCACCATTAAAAGGTCAGTCAGAGAGCTGATAGCTCTCAACTCCCGCGCCGCCGATTATGCAGGCAATATTTTAAAAGAACCCAGAGCAGGATATATTGCAAAAAGCTCCCTGCGCACCTCTGACCTTAAAGAAATGATGCTGGAAGCGGCCAGCCGGCTGGACTTTGAAAAGGCGGCGCTTTTGCGCGACCAAATTGCTCACTTATCCGGCCAGAAAAAGAAACAATCCCGCCGCGAGGCAGTAAGGGGTAAAATAGTGTAATTTCCCCTTAATGATAATCTTTGATAAAACTCTCAGGGAAACTAACCCCGTTAGCATGGCGGCAATTGCGCCAATAAGGAGAGTAAAAAAGGTAAATTCGGGATAAATCGCAGCCTGGTTTATTTCTTTCAATTGATACAAAAATGCTCCCAGGATAGCGGGAATGGAGAGCAGGAATGAATAGCGGATGGATAATCCGCGTTCCGTTCCGCAAAGCAACGCTGTAGAAATTGTGGCGCCACTTCTGGATATACCCGGAATAAGCGCCGCTCCCTGGGAGATTCCAATAAGAAGTGCTTGCCATACCTTTAAGCTTGTAGACTTCGCCGAAGAGGCAAGATTGCGGCGGCTTGACATAGTGCTGCCAATAGCAAGCCACACTCCTGTTATCATCAGCATTACTCCCACCACCTTTACTTCCGCGAATAATCTCTCTACCAGAGCGCTGAGGAAGAAAGCCATTATTGCCGTGGGCACCGAGCCGATGATAATAAGAATGCCCAGTTTTTTCTGGGTAGAAAATAATGAGAGAATATCGCCCCAGAAAAAGATAAAAACGGCAACAAGCGTTCCAATGTGTAAGCATATGGTAAAGAGCAGCCTGTGCTCTTCTACTCCAAAAAAGTGGTAGAGCGCTGTTAGGTGTCCGGAGCTGCTTATTGGCAGAAACTCCGTTAATCCCTGCAGTAAACCAAAAAGAATAGATTGAATAATAGTCATTGGTCTATGGTCAATAGTCAATAGTCAATAGTCAATAGTCTAACAGCCTTCAGCCTTCAGCCTACTTCTTTAAGAATGATGCTGGCGGTCCGCTCGCTGGCGCCGGGGGTGCCGAGCTTAGTTTTTACTTCCTTTAGTTCTTTCCTCATTGCATTCATTTTTTCTTTATCGGTCAGCAAGTCAAGGGCAGTTTTGGCAATTCTCTCCGGGCGGGCATTAAACTGGAGAAATTCCGGTGCAACTTTCTTCCCGGCAACCACATTTACCAGTCCGATATAAGGAATCTTGAGGAGCATTTTACTCAATAACCAGGTAAGGAATGATACTTTGTAGATAATGAGCATTGGAGCGCCAACACAGGCTCCCTCAAGGGTAGCTGTCCCTGAAGCTATTAAAAGAAGGGGAGCGGCTGCCATTGCCTCGTATTTTTTTTGAGGCGCTTCCTGTGCTAAATCCATAATCCTGATTCCTCCTATGTTTGACATTGCAGTTATCACTGAAGGAGAGATTGATGGAGGCAAAAGTATGACAAACTGCAACTCAGGGCGTTCTTTGCGCATCAGAGAAGCTGCATCAAGCATAAGCGGGAGATGTCTGTGCACTTCTTGTTGTCGTGAACCGGGAAGAATGGCAATTGTCTCACCCACAATTCCTTCGGAAGAAAATGTTTCTATTATGTCAAGAATCGGGTGTCCTACGAATTCTACTCTGATTTTCTCATTAGAGTAAAATTTCTCTTCAAACGGAAGAATAACAATCATTTTATCTACCAATCTGGCGATTTCTTTAATCCTTCCTTTTCCCCATGCCCATACCTGAGGACTAATGTAGTAAATAACTTTTACTCCCCTTTTTTTAGCGCGGGCGGCGAGACGGAGGTTAAAGCCAGGGTAATCAATGAGAATTACTCCATCAGGTTTCTCTATGTCAATAAGCTCTGAAAGACTCTGAAGGAGCCTCTTTAATCTCCTTATGTGAACTAATGCTTCAGTAAAACCGACTATGTCGGTGCCGGTAATATCAAAGAGAATATTAGCTCCGGCTTCTCTCATTCTTGGCCCTCCCATGCCTACGAGCTCAATGTTGGGAGATTGTTTTCGCAGTGCTGTTATTAAGCTGGCGGCGTGGATATCACCGGAGGGCTCTCCTGCAACAATCAAAAGCTTTAACATTTGTAACTACTCAGGTTGTCAGATTCACGTCACCATTCACCAGCCTTCAGCCTATTAACCTATTTTTTTTGCGCTTCGGTGAATTTTCCTGATAATGGTAAGAGCGAGAGCAAGATTTTTTTTTCCATCTTCTCCTGAAATGCGGGCAGGCTTTCCATCGCGGACAGAGCTCAGGAAATCGTGAAGCTGCAGGGCAAGTGGCTCTCGTTTTGGAGGAGAAATTTCCTCATGAACAATCCTCTTCCCTTTTTTCTGGTAAAGGTCTATCTTCTGGGTAATGTAATCTAAAGAGATATAACAATCATCCTGAAAAATACGGAGCTTGCGCATTCTTTCCTGACTAAGACGGCTGGAAGTAATATTGGCAACACACCCATTGTTAAAGATAATTCTGGCATTGGCAATGTCTTCATCTTGAGAAAGCACGGTAACCCCCATTGCCTCAATGCGTTTTGGAGTTGAGTTGACCAGATAAAGAATAATGTCTAAATCGTGAATCATTAAATCAAGCACGACGCCAACTTCAGTTCCTCTTGGTTGGTATGGGGCAAGGCGGTGGGCTTCAATAAAGCGGGGAGACTTGATCCATTTTTCCAGCTCCATAATGGCGCCATTGTACCTCTCTAAATGGCCAACCTGGAGGATAACTTTATTCTTCCGGGCAAGACGAATCAACTCGTCAGCCTCCATCGTGGTGCGGGTAATTGGCTTCTCCACGAGGACATTGATTCCCTGCTTCAGGAAGCCGCTAGCTATGAAATGATGAAGATGAGTGGGAACTGCAATGCTTACCGCTTCTACCTGTTGATAGAGAGCCTCACAGGAAGAGAAAGCATTAGTGTTCTGAGCATTTGCAATCTTTCTTGCCCTATGGATGTCAATATCAACGACACCGCATAGCTCTGCATCTTGTTTGGCGGCATAAATACGGGCATGCTCCTTCCCAAGATGCCCCACTCCAATAACGGCAACTTTAATCTTTTTCATATTTATTCATAAACAACAATGGAAATTCCTGCTTCATTGGCTATCTTAACAGCTTTTTCTTTGTCCAGAACAATCACTTTTTCCTTTTCTATTGCGAGGATGGCAGCTTTAACCTTGCGCATTAGCGTCAGCGTTTTGGCGCCTACTACGGGAATATCAAATCGCATATCTTGCCGGGACTTGCTCATTTTGACGATGACAGCTCCACTCTTTGCCAGAATAGCTCCCCGATGAATACAGCTATCGGTTCCTTCAATTGCCTCAATGGAGAGTATTATTCCATTTTTGATGAGTATGGTTTGCCCGATATCCAGCGGGCTGATTTCCCGCAAAATCTTGCGGCCAAGCTCAATGTCTTTTAGTTCTCTCTCGGTTGGTTTTCGCTTTGTGAGGACACCTGGTTGAGGTAGAAATGCGGAGAGATATTTGCGGCTGTCAATCAGCTCAATCCCTTCCCGGGATAATTCACTTGCTATGGCGCCAAGCACTGATTCGGTCTGCTTTATCTCTAATTGAGAAAGGAGGGAGTTAATCCTATCGTCAAAGTCCGCTCTATTCAGGAGAAGACTTTGCGGGACCACTCCTATCATTGCTACTAACGAGATCCCACAGGATTTGAAAAAACCTGCTATTTGCTCAAATTCCCCAACGCGCAGCCATTTTATCTCTTCAACCTCATTTTTTAGCTGCGGCGAAGCATATTCACTAATTGCTGCGGCAAATATTTTCGTCCCATTTTTATTTGCCTCTTTACTTAGCAGAAGAGGAAGCTTTCCACCACCGGCAATTAAACCAATTTTTTTCACTACCCTCTTGACCTGCCCATTCTTCCATTCGGAGTGTCTTTAATAAACCCAATAAGTTCTACAATCTCCGATGTTTTCTCTACCTCGCACTCTATCCTCTCAAGCGCCTGGGAGATATTGAGTTTTGAGCGATAGAGTAACTGGTAAGCTTTTTTTAAGATTGAAATCTGGGCGTCAGAGAATTTAGCTCTCTTTAAGCCAACAATATTTAGCCCTCTTATCTTTGTGGGGCGGCCATCGGCAAGCATAAATGGCGGCACATCCTTGACAACCTTGGAATAACCTCCAATGAAAGCCAATTTTCCCACCGTCACAAAGTGATGAATACCCACCATTCCTCCTATCCATGCCTCATCTCCAATCGTTACATGTCCTCCTAATGAGGTTAAATTAGTCATTCCAACAGAGTTTCCTATATGGCAATCATGGGCAATGTGAGAGGAGACCATTAAAAAGCAGTTACTTCCGATTGTTGTTTTTCCTATGCCACTGGCACTGCCGCGATGAATGGTAACATGCTCACGAATGGTATTGTTGTCTCCGATTTCAAGGAAGGTTTTCTCTCCATGAAATTTTAAATCTTGCGGCTCTGTTCCAATGACAGCTCCACTGAATATTTTATTATTTTTGCCGATTTTGGTTTCACCAGTGATGAAAACGTTGGCAGCAATAGTAGTGCCACTGCCAATAGAGACACCTTTCCCAATTGAACTGGCGGGCCCAACCTCAACATCGGGAGCCAGTCTTGCTTTAGGGTGAACAATTGCTAATGTATGTATTTTTGACTTAGGCATGTGACAAGGAAAACAGAAGCTCCGCCTCGGCGACGATTCTATTATCAACGCGGGCTATGGCAGCTACCTTTCCTGCCTCCTGACGAATTCTTTTGACTTCAATCTCCAGTCTCAATTGGTCGCCTGGAAAGACGGGGTGACGCAACTTAACTTTGTCAATGGCAGCGAGATAGGCTAATTTTCCACTGCCTTTCCACTTCTTAAGCATTAGAACACCGGCTGTCTGCGCCATTGCTTCAACAATTAATACTCCAGGCATAATTGGCTTATTGGGGAAATGCCCTGAAAAAAATGATTCATTAAAAGTAACGTTTTTGATGCCAACAATTGTTTTGTTCTCCACTATCTTAATAATTTTGTCAACAAAAAGGAAGGGATGTCGATGAGGAAGTATCTCCTGAATCTTCTCTATGTCTAATGTCTGATTATCAGGGGCATCCTCCTCAGCGAAATGCTTTTGTAGCTTCTGCATCAAGGCGATATTCAGGCGATGTCCTGACCTGGTGGCAAGAATATGAGCATTGAATGGTTGACCAAGAAGGAGATCTCCCATGAGGTCTAATATTTTATGCCGCACAAACTCATTGGCAAATCTCAATTCCCCATTTTTAATCTTATTTTCTCCGATGACAACTGTATTCCCATAATGCGCTCCCTTGCCGCATCCTTGTTTCATGAGCTCTTCAATCTCAGTCTCCATACAAAAAGTTCTTGCAGGAGAGAGTTCTTTTTCAAAGATTGCCCGAGTAATTGAAAATGAGGCGAACTGGGTTTTGATGAACGGGTGGTCATAATCAAGTATGAAAGAGATTTTGAGCTCATCAGCAGGGATGACAATAATGGAGGCGCCATCTTCTGAAATTGAGATTGACCGGGTGAAGGTTTTGCGCACCTTCTTTTCTTTCTGGTCCTGGATTCCTGCTTTTATGAGCATCTCTACAAATGGAGCAGCACTTCCGTCAACCTCGGGAATCTCATTGGCATTGACTTCAACAGTCAAGTTGTCTATGCCAAGCCCCATCAAGGCTGCCATAAGGTGCTCTACGGTGTGCACCTCGGCGTTACCTGCCCGCAGCGTTGTGCGTCGTGGAGCAGAAGTAACCGAAGAAATTTCTGCCTTAATTACCGGCTTTTGCGGAAGGTCAACTCTTACTAACTGGACACCACTAAACGGGGGAGCAGGCTTTAAGACAATGGTGGATTTAGCCCTGGTATGCAGCCCAATCCCGGAATAACTTATCTCTTCTTTAATCGTCCTCTGCTGTTCCATTACTCTGTCCCTTTCTAATAGCTCTCAGCTCTCAGCTTTCAGCCTTCCAATTTCCAATTTCCAATTTCTAATTTTCAA
>BBPG01000451.1_pt1 | contig 10177 bp, 8 predicted proteins | sample 1343651 | NCBI WGS metagenome assembly BBPG01 (sample SAMD00019091, study PRJDB2971) | groundwater metagenome | biome: freshwater biome; feature: mineral spring; material: ground water | place: USA: CA, Sonoma | collected 2012-06 | depth surface m | reverse complement strand
TAAGAATATTTGTTAAGTTTTCCTGCGTTTTTAACTAGCTTCTTCCCACCTTTTCAGATAAAATTAAATATGCCTGTAAAATATTATTTTCAAGGGAGGTACCTACATCAATGAAAAAACGTCTTTGCTCTCTCATCCTCATTTTTGTCTTACTGTTTGTATCTATGCCTGTTTACGGGCAGGTTTTCGATACCGCTGCCGGTGTTGCCGTCCTAATGGAAGCAGCATCAGGACAAATTCTCTATGCAAAAAATGAAAATGCACCGCGTCCGCCTGCCAGTATCGCAAAAATGATGACATTGCTTTTGGCGTTTGAAGCGCTTGAGCGCGGTGATTTGGCTTGGGATGAAACTACCACCGTCTCGAGAAACGCCTGGAGCAAAGAAGTTGAAGGTTCCAAAATGTTTTTGGATATTAATCAAGTCGTGAGCATTCGCGATCTAATCAGCGGCATTGCCATCGTTTCCGCCAACGATGGCTGCATTGCCTTGGCTGAACATCTCTACGGCAGTGAAGCAGCGTTTGTCCAACATATGAACCGTCGCGCCCAAGAACTTGGCTTGATAAATACCGTTTTTAAAAATTCTACCGGACTCCCGGCTGAAGGCCAAGTGATGAGTGCCATGGATATAGCCATACTGGCTAGGAAACTGGTCATTAATCACCCAGAAATTCTGACGATTGAAATGGAAAGAGATTTTACTTTTAACGGTATCAAGCAACAAAATCGCAATCCTCTACTAGGTCGCTTCCCCGGTGTCGATGGACTAAAAACGGGCTGGACAACAGAATCTGGCTTCAGCTTAGTGGGGACAGCAAAGCAGGCAACGCAGGGCAACGCACAACGGCGCCTGATTTCAGTAGTGCTCAACACAGGCAGTGACCAGGAACGCCTTGCCGCAAGCAAAGAACTGTTAAACCATGGTTTTAATGGGTTCAGGCTGACGACTGCAGCAAAAATAGGGGAAACGGTTGCACAGGTACCAGTAAAAGACGGCAGGCGACTGACTGTTCCGGTAACAATAGGAGCAGATGCCACCGCCGTAATTCCCAGGGGACGCGAAAATGAACTCAAACTGGTCGTTCTGCAACAAGTTCTGGTTGCGCCGCTGGAAATAGGCGCCCCGGCAGGTTATCTGTTGTTGCAATTAGACGGAGAAACTCTGCAGAGAGTGCCACTTAAAACCGCTGAGGAAGTGGGCCGCGCAAACTTTATCGTTCGCACTTTTAGAGGTATTCTTACCTTCTTCCGAGGCTTGTTAAACGGCTGATTTGTCTGTCAGACGGCGCATCTCCCGCCTGCGGCGACAGCACCGTCATCCTGCCTTGCCCTCACCCTCGCTTAGGTTGGTGGTGCGTAGCAACTAAAAAGAAGGCGTGCCCTCAGGCACGCCTTCTTTTTAGTTGTGTGCTTTTTCCAGCTAGGTCTAAGGTTTATCTTGTTCTACACCAATAAGCACGACAGGGGCGCGAAGGAAACGCTTGTAAGTTTTTATTTTTTGCGTGAGGGCGGCGCTGCCGCGACTAAATGAAACTTCGGAGATGGCTTCCCACAAGAAGACCCAACCCCCGACATAGAGCCCCTGTAGCATGGCTGCATTAATCGGCCTGTCTAACGTCAATCCTTCAAGGAGACCCGCCAGCAAAAGGAAACCTGCCGAGATTAGCACGTATAACGCGGCACGCTTGTATAGCTCTTTTAGTTTACGCGTGTTCGCTCTCATATAATGACGGAATTGCGACTGAATCCCCTCAGCAATGGCCGCCTCGCATACAGGGTCACGCTCTCGTTCATTAATCGCGATTTTTAGCTGCACTTCATATTCAAAGGGAATCTCATCAGAACACTCTTCCAGGAAATAGATGAGATCAGGGTCTAGGTCTTTGCGGTTAAGGGCGGCATTGTCCCACTCGTTGAATAAGTAAATTTGTTTTTCGAGCAGCAACTCGATCACGATCCGGCCGGAATCACGGTCAAAGGCATACGACTCCTTGAGAAAGTGGTCGCGCTCGTAACGCATGTATTTATCACGTGAGGGCAAATTATCAGCCTCCGGGTTCCCTATTTTCGCCAAAATGTCAGGTAATCTACTTTGTCTGCGATGTTTTGCTAGAAATTCTTTGCCAGCATTTTACAAATTTTCTGAGCTAACTAATTTTTGAGACGAGCATGTGCGGCTGCAAGGCGGGCTACGGGAACTCTGTAAGGCGAACACGAAACGTAATCCAAACCGACAAGATGACAAAATTCAATAGATGAAGGGTCTCCGCCATGTTCTCCGCAGATACCCAGCTTTAGTTCCGGTTTTACGCTGCGACCTTTTTCCACCGCAATTTTCATCAAAGCGCCTACCCCCTCACGATCCAGAACGGCAAAGGGGTTCTCCGGCAAGATTTTTTGCTGCAAATAGTGCAGCAAAAATTTGCCTTCTGCGTCATCACGAGAGTAGCCTAAAGTGGTCTGAGTTAAGTCGTTGGTACCAAAAGAGAAGAAATCAGCAGAAGATGCAATCTGTTCTGCTGTCACACAGGCCCGGGGCAGCTCAATCATTGTTCCCACCTGATATGCAAAGCTTATACCTGTTTCCTGCATCACTTCTTCCGCCGCCTTGGTCACCAGCTCGCGCATCAGCTTAATTTCGGTCTCATGTCCGACCAGTGGAATCATCACTTCCGGAATGACGGTGATATCCTGGCTAATCAGCGCGGCGGCAGCGCGGAAAATCGCTAGTATCTGCATGCGGTAAATTTCCGGAGTGACAATCCCCAGTCGGCAGCCACGATGACCCAACATCGGGTTAAATTCATGGAGGGATCGTACCTGCTTTAATAGCCCTTCTTTTTCTCTCAGGCGCCGCGGGTCGTTGCCCCTCTCTTTCAGAAGCGTAACTTCCACCAGTAAATCTTCCTGATTGGGCAGAAACTCGTGCAGAGGCGGATCCAACAGACGGATAGTCACCGGCAAGCCGGCCATGGCGGCAAAGATGCCTTCAAAGTCGCCCTGCTGCATCGGCAGCAGTTTGTCCAAAGCCCTCTCCCTCTGAAGCTTATCTTTAGCTAAAATCATTTCCTGCACCACCGGAAGCCTATCCTGGGACATAAACATATGCTCTGTACGGCAGAGACCAATGCCTGCAGCACCAAACTCTCTGGCTTTTTTTGCATCATCCGGTGTGTCGGCATTGGCGCGAACAGCGAGAATACGCACCTCGTCGGCCCAAGCCAATAACTTTTCAAATTCAGGAGATAGCTCCGGGTCAATTAACGGCACACTGCCGGCATATACTTCCCCGGAGGAACCATCAATAGAAATGATCTCCCCCTCATGAAAAACAAGGCCGTTGACAGTCATCGTTTTGGCAGTCAGATCAATATTAATTTCTTCGCTGCCGGAGACACAGGATTTGCCCATGCCGCGAGCCACCACCGCAGCGTGGCTTGTCATGCCGCCTCGGCTAGTGAGAATCCCTTGGGCGGCCACGATGCCATGGATGTCGTCAGGCGTAGTTTCCGGGCGAACAAGAATCACTTTAACCCCTTCGCCAGCCAGCCGTTCTGTCGTATCGGCGTCAAACACTATTTGACCTGACGCTGCTCCCGGTGAAGCAGGCAGCCCCTTGGCAATGGGTGTCAAAATAGCGTCAGGATCAATGCGGCGGTGGAGCAGTTGGTCAAGCTGAGCCGGATTAACCCGCAGCAGCGCCTCATCACGGCTAAGTAGTCCTTCTTCCGACATGTTGACGGCAGTCTTGACGGCGGCGGCGGCGGTACGTTTCCCGTTTCTTGTCTGCAGTAGAAAGAGTTTGCCCCTCTCCACTGTAAATTCAATATCCTGTAAGTCGCGATAGTGATTTTCCAACAGTGTGCACAGTTTGACAAACTGCTGATAAAGGGTAGGCATATACTCATTCATTTTGGCAATAGGCAGCGGTGTACGAATCCCGGCCACCACATCTTCACCCTGAGCGTTGATCAAAAATTCACCATAAAGCTCTTTATTGCCGTTAGAGGGATTGCGTGTAAAAGCCACCCCTGTTCCGGAGTCTTCGCCCATATTGCCAAAAACCATAACCTGCACATTCACTGCCGTGCCCAGATGATCAGGAAGGCGGTGAATCTGGCGGTAAACCATAGCCCGCTGGTTACGCCAGGAATTAAATACAGCGCGAATAGAAAGCATCAGTTGTTCCAGCGGATCTTGAGGGAACGGCTGTTTTGTTTCCCTAGTCACGATTTGCAAATAACTGGCAATCACGTCTTGCAGAGCGGTAGCATCCAGCGCTGTGTCATCTTTAACACCCAGCTCATGCTTTTTTCCCTCAAGAGCCCGTTCAAAATGATAACGCTCCACTTTCAATACCACATCAGCAAACATTTGAATAAAGCGACGGTAGCAGTCATATGCAAAACGCGGGTTGCCGGAAACTGTAGCCAACCCTTCGACGGTCTCCTGATTAAGCCCTAAATTTAGTACAGTATCCATCATTCCCGGCATGGAAAACACGGAACCAGAGCGAACAGAAATTAGCAGCGGATTCTCCTTATCCCCAATCCGCTTGCCGGAGACAGCCTCCAATCTGGCTAAGGCGGCGACACATTCCTGGCGCAATCTGTCCCACAGCTCTTGGCCGCAACGAAAATACTCGCGACAGGCTGCGGTGGAGACGGTAAAACCAGGAGGCACTGGCAAGCCGATATTAGTCATTTCAGCCAGATTTGCGCCTTTCCCGCCTAAAAGCTCACGCATACCGGCGTTTCCTTCCTCAAAAAGATATACATTCTTGCTAAGCATCCGGCTGTTCCTCCCTTACGATTTGCAAAATTTTGTTAGCTACTTCTTCCACAGCTTTATTAGAAACATCAAAAATGGGGCATCCCACTTTGCGCATAATTTTTTCTGCATATTCAAGTTCTTCAAGAATTCGCTCCATGCTTGCGTAATTAGCTTGGGCATGAAGTCCTAAGGCCTTTAAACGCTCCTGGCGAATCTCATTGAGTTGCTTAGGGTTAATGGTAAGTCCGATTACTTTATTGGGCTGCACCCAATAAAGCTCCTCCGGTGCTTCCACTTCTGGAACGAGCGGCAGGTTTGCTACTTTTAGCCGTTTATGGGCAAGATACATGGAAAGCGGTGTCTTAGAAGTGCGGGAAACACCTACCAACACAACATCAGCCTGCAGCAAACCGCGCGGGTCTTTGCCGTCATCATATTTCACCGCAAACTCAATCGCAGCCACCCAGCGATAATATTGCCCGTCCAGGCGACGCACCAGACCGGGTTCTAGGCGGGGATCAACATTTAGAAAATCACTGAAGGCATCCATCATCGGACCCATTATATCAACGGTAATCAGATTGCGGTGCTTGCTTTCCTCCTGAATTACCTTGCGCAGCTCCGGCAGCACCAATGTATATGTAATCATCGCTTTCAACTGACTTGCTTCTTCAATCACATCTCTGATAATCTCCACATCAGTTACAAAAGGTACCCGTTTAATTTCCACATGACCGGAATTAAACTGACTGGCTACCGCTTTAACGACAAATTCAGCCGTCTCACCGATGGAATCGGAAAGAACATAGACAATCGGCTTACGCTTGACTTGTTGCAAAGTCAGATCACCCCTTCACCGGCCTTCGCCTAATTCCATCAACAGGCGGGCCAAATTTGCTTTTGTCACCTTTCCCACCACTTTGTAACCGCGCTGATCCTGCAAGCGAATAACCGGCAGGGAATCCACTTCATTTTCACAAATTCGCCTGACTACTTCCAACACCGATTCCTCTTCGAAGACAGTATAAACCTGCGGCAGGCGTGTCATGATTACGGCCACAGGCACTTTATGCATATCTCCGCCGCCCAGCGCCATTTTCAGGAAGTCTTTGCGGGAAACGACTCCCTGGAGCAACCCCTCCTCATCCACCACAAAGAGAGTACCCACATTTTCCACAAAAAGCATCACGATGGCGTCATAAACCGAGACATGTTCACGAATTACAGAGGGACGGTTTTTAATATCGCTGGCCGTCAAATCCTTCAACGCACCAAAGACACCATTTGGGGCGTTGCCGGCGTAAAAATAGCCCACACGCGGACGTGCGCCAATCATGCCCCAAGTAGTCAGCACTGCCAAATGTGGTCGCAGAGCAGCCCGTGAAAGATTGAGCCGAGTCGCAATTTCCTCGCCGGAAATAGGCCCGTCCCGTTTGATAATTTCCAATATTTCCTTCTGGCGAACATTGAGTTCGATGGTCAGGCCCTCCCGCTAAATAGGCTACGCTATCTCTGTATTGTCAAGCATATAGTATATACTATATAAATTTATAATTTCCTTTAAAAAGCTGACTATTTTTTTATTTTTTACTGGACAATTTTACCTAAATCGCCGAGCACAAGAAATAAGTCTCTTACATAGCTAAGCAGCGCCAATCTGTTTTCCCTGACAGCTTCATCCTCCGCCATTACCATTACAGCGCTAAAAAACCCGTCAATGGGCAGAGAGAGCGGTACAAGAGCTGCAAAAACAGTCGAAAGATCACCCCGTGCCGCTGCCGGCTCGAGTATTGCAGCCGCCTGCTTGGCGGCTCGATAAAGTTCTTCTTCCGCCGCCTTGATAAAAAGCTGTGGCAGCACAATACTCTCAAACCGACCTCGGGTCAGATTGCCGGCACGTGTAAACGGCGTCAAAATCCGTGTAAGCTCAGGCGTATCCAGCTTGGACTGCAGCAGCTTTGCTCTGGAAAACAGCCCCGGCAAATCGCTGCTCTTTGCGCCCAATGCAGCATCGATCACATCGTAGCGTAAAGATTTTTCCGCAAAAAGAAAACGGACACGCTGCAGGAGAAATTCCTCCATCTCCCGCGCCACCTCGTCCACCGATCTTGTAATTTCCGCAGACAACCCTGCCAGCGCAATTTGACACAACCGGTTAAGCGGTACCGTCAAACCGTGAGCCAACATAGTAGCCACCACACCCAAAGCACTGCGGCGCAAAGCATAAGGGTCCTGGGAACCACTGGGAATCAGACCCAAGCCAAAGCAGGCCGAAAGCGTGTCCATTTTATCCGCCACAGCCAAAATTGCGCCCGAAAGAGTCTCTGCCGGGAAATCAGTAGCATGGCGGGGAGCGTAATGTTCTGCCACAGCACGCGATACAGCGTCACTCTCGCCGGAAAGACGGGCGTAGTGCATCCCCATCGTCCCTTGCAGCTCAGGAAATTCGCTAACCATCTGCGTCAACAAATCAGCTTTTGCCAAAAAAGCGGCGCGCTCGACCGTTTCGCTCTCCTGTTTAGACAGGCCCACTTCCTTAGAAAGGCTGCTGCACAGCCGCAGTAAGCGTTCAGTTTTCCTACGCATAGTGCCAAACGGCTCCAGAAAAACAATTTCATCGAGCTTAGCCACATAATCAGCCAGCGCCAGCTTACGGTCTTCGGCAAAGAAAAAGCGGGCATCAGCCAAACGGGCGCGCAGTACACGCTCATTCCCCACACGGACATTATCAAGATACTCATCCCGCGTGCCATTGCTGATGGCGATAAAATAGGGCAATAAGCTGCCTTTCTCCTCAAAAACGGGAAAGTATCGCTGGTGGGCACGCATGGCGGTAATCAATACCTCTTGCGGCATTTCTAAATATTCAGCAGCAAACTTACCCACCACTGTTTTGGGATATTCCACCAGGTTAGTTACTTCCATCAACAACTCGTGATCGACAATTGAGCGACCGCCAACTGATAAAGCCGCATGTTCAACCTGCTGCACAATTTCCCGACTTCGGCGGGCAGGGTCAACCAATACAAAATGCCCCTCCATTGTGGACAGGTAAGCTGCAGCGTTTGGAAGATCCAGCGGACCCGGCGCCAAAAAGCGATGTCCCGTTGTTTTTCTGCCTGCGACAAGACCTGCAAAGGAAAAAGGAATCTCCGCCGAACCGTATAGCGCAACAAACCAGCGGATCGGTCGCGCAAAGCGAATATCCTTGCTGTGCCAAAACATTGGTTTAGGAAAACTTAAAGAACGGATCAACCCAACGCATAACGGCGGCAGCACGGTAAAGACATCTTCACCGGTCTGCTGCCTTGCAGCAAAAACGTACTCCACGCCCTCCACCGTCTGTACTATGAGCTTCTCAACCGTTACCCCTTGTGAACGGGCAAAACCTAGCGCAGCCTTTGTGGGGCTGCCTGAAGCATCAAAAGCAGCTTTTCTGGCTGGGCCTTTTTTCAGCTCGTTCAGCTCTTCTTGCCTCTCAAACAGTCCCTCCACAAGTAGCACCAATCGTCGTGGTGTGCCGTAAGTGCCAATCTTTCCCCCTGTCAGCCGTGCTTCTTCCAGCGCGATACGGGCATTTTTCTCCAACTGTGTAAGCGCCGGTCCGATAAAGCGAGCAGGAATTTCTTCAGTGCCGATTTCGAGCAAAAAAGTTTCCTTACGCATTCAGAGTCCCCCCTTCCTTGCGCAGCAACGGAAAACCTAATTCTGCACGCTGAGCAAGATAGCTCTGCGCGCAAAGCCTGGCTAGGGTTCTTACTTTACCGATATACCCTGTACGTTCCGCCACACTAATTGCGCCCCGCGCATCTAAAAGATTAAAGGTGTGAGAACATTTAAGCACTTGATCATAGCCTGGCAGAACTAATCCTTTTTCCAGAAGCCGCTGCGCTTCTTTTGCATACATCCCAAAAAGCGTAAAAAGCATGGCTGTATCAGCTTCTTCGAAGCAATAAACGGAATGCTCCACTTCCGCCTGCCGGAAAATCTCACCGTAGCTCAACTCGCCTGCCCAGCAAATCTGATAAACATTTTCTTTCTCCTGGATATACATGGCAATTCTTTCTAGGCCGTATGTGATTTCCACTGAAACGGCCTCCACATCAATACTACCCACCTGCTGAAAATAAGTAAACTGGGTGATTTCCATGCCATCGAGCCATACTTCCCAGCCAAGTCCCCAAGCCCCCAGTGTGGGAGATTCCCAGTTATCTTCAACAAAGCGGATGTCATGCTCTTGTGGCATGATGCCAAGTTCTTGCAGACTCTCAAGATAAAGCTCCTGGATATTGGACGGAGAGGGCTTAATAATCACCTGAAACTGATGATGCTGAAACAAGCGGTTGGGATTTTCGCCATATCGGCCATCAGCGGGGCGACGAGACGGTTCGACATAAGCGACAGACCACGGCTCCGGCCCCAGAGCCCGCAGAAATGTGGCCGGGTTCATCGTTCCCGCCCCCTTTTCAATGTCATAGCCTTGCGCCAAAATACAATTCTGACGAGCCCAGAAACTTTGCAATTTTAGTACCATCGTCTGAAAATCCATATTTTATCCTCCCACTATAAAGTATTTTTTTCTCCCTCCCTCACCAGCCACAGCCCACTGTTGTGCAGCAAAACCAGCTCATTTCTTTCGCAACAAAAAAGGAACCTCCGTCCGTATAGGGACGGGAGTTCCCGCGGTTCCACCCTATTTGGCATGGTTTCCATGCCCTCTCTTGCCTATTGCCAAACTCGGGAAGCACCTTCCAACGTCCACCTGACCGGGCTCACACCTTTCCCGGCTCGCTGGCAGGCTAAGTGACGAAGTACTCTTCTTCCGTGGCAGTACTATTTATTTTTTATCTACGAGATAACTTTAGCAAAAACAACGTCCCCCGTCAAGCTTTTGAGAAAAATTTATCTATCGAGAGCCCTAATTTCTCGCGTCTTCCTCTACATCTACTTCCATACTGTATTTTGCCATTAACAACGCCATGGCGCTTAACGCAACAGCCCGCGGGGCCAAAAGCGCGCCGGCAATTCCCAAAGTTGCCGGAATTTCCAGCAGAGTTCCTCCTTGGTTACTGATGCGAATGCGGGTACGGTTTCCCTGACTGAGCACCTTTTTTACAGGGCTAACCAGATTGTCAGCGACCATTTCTTTCATTCTTTCCTTATCCAGCTCAAAACCTCTGCCCATCCAGATTTCACCCTCCCTGTCCTCTTGATTCAGAATAACCAATGCCTCCACCACATCGCCGCTCGCTTCTTCAAGAAGTTCCCGAGCATCTGCATAGTTTAAGCCGGTGCGTTCCCGAATAAGGTCAATTTGCTGCAGATTTATTTCCATCTTTTACCGTCCTCCTTAGCTTTGCTATTCTAGTTTGTCACTCAACTTTCCCACCTCAAAATCAAACC
>BBPG01000898.1_pt1 | contig 10182 bp, 10 predicted proteins | sample 1343651 | NCBI WGS metagenome assembly BBPG01 (sample SAMD00019091, study PRJDB2971) | groundwater metagenome | biome: freshwater biome; feature: mineral spring; material: ground water | place: USA: CA, Sonoma | collected 2012-06 | depth surface m | reverse complement strand
CAGATACGATTTTACCCTATTCTTTCTCGAAAGTCCAGAATTTGCGATGGTAGCTTTGAATCAATTCCAGCAATACAGATAACGCCAGCCTCAGCGAGTCCTCGTTAAGGTTGGCTGAGGTATCCTTATCACTGTGAATTAAAGAAAGGGGTTCGGGCAATACCGGCCGGCGGCCAACCAAAAGTTTCGACAGGCTCACCTTTGACAGTAGACCCTCCAGGATCGGCACCTGACTCCGAGGGAGTAGTGACAAGGTGACGGCATTAGCAAAGCCCTTTAACCGAAAGGACAAGTGGTCACTGCTCAGGAGCAGCCACGGTATGTGAGCTGACTTGAGTGGCAGTGCTAATCGCGAGGCAGCCTTCTCGACTTCCCTGAACGCAGGAAGATTAGTCTCCTTGGACTTAATCGGCCAAATCGCTAAGAAATCTCCTGAGCCACAGAATTCTAGATTGTAGACAGCAGCTATGCTCTGCAAGTTAGTCTTGCAGGCATAATAAAGAGAGCCAAGAAGCCCCAATCGAAGCATAGGAGTTCGAAACCACGTCTCTTCACGGTCAAAGAAGACTATCCTAACCGGAACTCGAGCATGTCTTAGCTCGTAACACAGTCCTAAGAGGACGGCGACCCCGGAAGCATTGTCATTAGCCCCTGGGGTGCCCTTAACGACATCGTAGTGAGCTGAAAAGAGCAGCTGTTTTTCTCGTGACTGGGATAAGAAGTCAACCACTATATTGGTGATCCGCGGCCGACGGCACTCTTGAGTAGCTGGATGTATCCCCAATGCTGCCAGTGCCGCCAATACCTCCTTCAGCCTGGCCCGGCTATCTTTGTTCTCCAACGCCCTCACATATTCCATCAAGCGGACTGAGTTTTCACATGCCTTCATCACACCACAGATTGTAGTGACACGGTATCCCTTATTTCAAGCGGTGGGCCAACTCATTACACAATGTGGACTACTGCGTAACGAAATCTAGCTCTGTTGAAGTGGTAGCGGTATTCCGAGAGGAAACTAGCGCACGCTGCCTCGAATAATAGGTCTTCATCATATGCCGGTCTTACAAAGAAGCGAAAGAAGGCTTACTTCACGTCTGATTTGGTCAGATATCCTTTACCAGCGGGGGGAACAGAACCTGCCAATCCTCCTCATTGAGTTCCATCGCTCTAAAAGAAAAGCCCTTCTTGAACTCTCCTAGATAGGAACTAAACTCTACATAGCCATCCAGCTCCCACATATTTTTTCAGGTATCTCCGAACACATATAACGGTTGAAGGGAATAGAAATAAGAATCTCACCGAAAGCGGGAAGAGAGCGAATTCCTCTCAATTCAAGCCCATTCGTTGAGAATCCATCTCCTTTTTCCCAATCAACCACCTGAAGAGGCATAAAGCCTACCCTCACCTGTATCTTATTGCTCGGATGGAAATTTCCTGATCTAGTTTGCTCCCTAGTAATGCTGTCAGACGACACTGGCCATGTTGACCACATAGGTAAAGATTATACCCCTCACCCAGGGCTGTCAAGGGTCGAGTTGACTCATAATTTTGGTCACCGAAGGCAGGTGTTCAAAGATACTATTACCGCAGGTGAAATGAGGCAAAGCAACATAAACCCCCACTCGGTGCAGATCAAACAAAACGCTATTTTGTGCAATTGGCTAGAGGGAGGCTTGGGGGTAAACATAATCTTTACTCGAGTCATTATCCCTGAGGTAACATTCTAGTATTGTTGTGACTTGAATCAAACATTACTCCATGCAGTAACAAAGTACTCCTCATACGGCTTCATCTTCTCACGGTGGAAGATGACCTCCTCAGGTTGTTCAATTATACACTTAAACTCGCCTACGTCTTTCCCAAAAGCCTTTTCAAAGAATGGCCTCCTGGGTCCCACCACCCCATGGGTCGCATGTAAAATACATTGGATGCCTCTTAACTGGGTCTTAGTCCAATTCGGCCCTATATGTTTTCTCTCCTTCGCATCAAGGGGCACATATTTCATCGGGAAGGAAAAAATGCTCAATCCCAATTCTTCATTAAGTTCAATGTTTATCTGTAGTCTCCTGTAGAAATCTTCAGGCGTATCATCAAAGTTAAACAGTATATAGTTGGAGAGGTGCCTGATTCCATACCTGTGGGCTAGACGCACTTTCTCTGCGTAGAGCTTCTCAAATCTAATGTTATCAAAGGCTATTCGCAAAGGCTTAAGAGGCAACTGGCTTAGAAGCTCCATCTTATCCTCTTTGAGTAATTGTGCATCAACTCCCTGGTTAAAATCCACGTAGCGCTGTGCCTTCCCGAGTCTGGCCTCTTTCCTGAATCCATGTCTCTTTATTTCCTCCACTATGCGCGGAAATTCTGCTGAGGCTAGAACATTGTTATCTAGTAATATCAAGTCCTTCTTGTTAGCGTCTATTTGGTTCCCTAGAGGAATAAAGTCGATGTACTCCGGTTCCAGTCTGGGTACCGCACAGTAGGGGCAATGGTTCGGGCACCCTTTAGTCATATACGCTATACTGGCGTTATTGGTATAGTACTCGCATACCCCGTCAGCCAACTTGTAATTAGGTTGCAATTTGTCTACCTCGTCCCATAGGCCGAAGTGAGGCTTTATGCCTGTTTCCTCTTCTACATCCTTTTGCAACAAAGACGCCAGGATTCCTCCGACTTTGATATTTTTCTTGTTCTTTTGCTTGCCCCGTTGATAGAAGTGGATTGTCTCTATAGTCCTTTTCCACTGGAAGGTAAACATGGTAGTAATATAGATAATATCCCAGTTCTGGTCTCTCACAGCCGCGCTTGTACCCTTATAGAAGACCACTTCATCACCACGCGACTTGTGGTAGGTGGAAATCTTCATTAGACCGAGGGGGGGATATTTGACTTTATAGGCTGGTTCAACAAGTAGTACCCTCTTTGGTCTTCTGACCAAGACGTAAGATACTCCGCCCGTGTCGAGGCGCAAATTTGGCTGTTTAGTTTCCACCATATTAGTGTTCACTTGCTTTGGGAGTTCTCTCAATTCTTATCTGGTAGTCAGTGTTATACCTATCAATAGTGTATTGGAGCGCTGAAGAGCCCAATTGGTAAGTTTCCTCCAGCAATTTGGTTGCATCCTTGTATTCAAGGAACAGACTTTGATCGTTGTTCATACTCAGTATGTTCACGTAAAGAAGCAAAGGTCGCAACAGGGAGTAGCCTCCGATTCCTGCCAACTGCCTGTAGGCTGGCCAGATAAAGGTCAAGAATTGTTCCCTGCCTACATTTTGCAAAGGGCTCTTGCCGTAGGCACGACTTACAAATCCAAAGAACCACGAATCTAGGAGAGCGCCCATCACGTTTTCAGGGTACCTCTTCACCATTTCGGCTCGATAGGCTTGCGTGAGGTCGGCTAGCTTCAGTCCCGTTTCAGTAAAGCTCCACGTTCTAGACTCAACTCGCTCCGCCAGCCCCAGGTCGACTAGCCACTCCAAGCGAGGAATCGTCGTTTGCTCCCTCCTTGACCCTGATCCTCGCTTTTCAACGTTTTGCTCTATTTGTTTGAGCACTGCTTCCCTGGCATCCTCAAGCCGCTTCAATTGCTCTCGGTCAGCTTGAGTGTATGCAGACCCAGAGAATTTATTTAATATGTCTCCTATTGTATCGGGAACGAGCAAACCAGCATCAAGATAGTTGAAGCTTCCACTGCCAAAACGATTCAGAAGCGCCTCACAGAAAGGTAATAAGAAATCTCCATCTGCCACGAGCAGATTGTAGAGAAAGAATATCTGCTCTCCACGGTCCAAGATCAGTGGATTCGAAGTGGAAGGACGGTTGAACGCTTCGCGCTGCTCTGCTGACATTAGCCCATGAGAAAGAACCATGCCCATATCCGTAATCTCGTATGATCCCGTGACTAAGCCAAGCTTTCGGGGTAGGTATTCTACATATTCGTTGAAACCCAGGCGAGAGAGCCAGCCTGTTCGCGAGGGATGACCAGGGATGCCCACAGAGGGATGACCATGAATGTATAGCTTCTGTAGGCTTATCGGGATTTCAGGATTCGACTCAGTATTTCTATCTTGGCTTTTGAGCCAGGCAGCGAGAGCCTCATCGTATGGGACAGGGAATCTTTGCTCTTCAAGCCTTGTGCGTAGCGTGTCAGCCATCTGTCCTGAGCTTCTTGCCAGTTCGGAAAGCGCCAGCACTGCCTTACAAAAACCCAGGCGTTGCATAGACAATCTGGAACCACTGAGCCATCGGATAGCCATCTCTACGCTTCAAAACCTCCGTGTGCACTAACTCGCGGACGGACTTCCATAACAAAGCATCTAGCAGTATTGGTATCGGATACTACCGCTTGGCCGACCCCTATATCCCGTATGAGTTCTCTTATCGATATGTTGATGTTGTTGTCCTTGATCTCTGTTGGCAAAGGCGACTTCAAATTATCCAAAATATAGTCTACATCAGACTGAGAAACTAGTTTATGAACAATGAACGTTTCCACCTGAGATAGCACATTGGGGTCCAAGGCCCTTGGTTGCTGGGTGGTAACAACGAAGGAAAGGCCAAAGTTTCTACCTTCCTTGACAAACCTCACCAAGCTTGCGGTTGCAGAAGTACGCTTCCCGGCCGGGACGATGTTCTGAGCCTCATCAATAACGACCCAAGCTTTAGGTACAGAACTGGCTACTAACTCCTCCTTCTCCTTTCTCTGGCTTTCGTCCAAGTCCGGATTGATGAGAAGGTCTTTTATTGTCTCAGAAGCTTCGGCCCGCTCTTGCAATAGCCTTTTGACAATCACTGACACTAGCACACCACGCAAATCTTCGGGCAAGCCGTTCAATAGAACCACCGCGGTACGACCCGGAACAACGAGTTCACGCAGTGGTGTTCCGGACCCTGAGAAGATCGGATGCCGTTCATAGGCTCGAAGTTGCTGAAGAACTGCCCTTCTCGTATCCGCTCGGTAGACAGATAGCTCATTATCCTCATCATTATGTACGCACTCAACAAGATCCCCAATCGCATAACTCCTTTTTGGGCGATGGAAGCTGCCTTCTGTATCAGTCCACCCCAAGTCTACCACCTTCTGAAACACCTCAGTAAAGTATTGTCCTTTAATGTCGCGGACAATGTCCAAATCAAGCAGAGAGCTCCAGTCATCCAGTGAGAAGTCCGGAACATTGAGGTATAGATCCTTGAAGGCCGGTGATGATAATCGGTACCGATAGCCCGCTGGTATCCAAACGTCAACATCGAGAGCTACCGATGGCAACCCCCAAGACTGAAGGACCGCCGCCTGATTCCTCATTTCTGCCGACTGAGGCCCTGCGGAAAAGACCGACACATTCATCCATTGAAAGATGTTTAGAGTGTCGAATAGAAGTACGCCTCTTTGCTTGCTTGTTGCAGCAATGGCTGACTCCGAGTCAGAAGTACACAGCCCTTCAACGACCGAACCCAATGTGTATGACTTGCCCTGTCCCCGCTTTCCCACGATCGCCATGACTTTTTCCTTAGTCGCATCAAACTTGACATTGTAGCGGCGTCCATATTCAGCTAATCTCCCCAAGAAGAACCATTCCTTCGCCTCGCCAGACTCCGAACCACAAATACACCAGTCACCCTGGGCCCTCATCTCTGGATATAGACCGTACCTTTTCATGAACTTTAACTCCTACTAAAGACGTTGCATAATGGAATCAACAAGAGCTCTATCTGCTATGACGTACTGATTGGTTGCTTTCCCTTGGTGATAGGCAGTGGATGCAACACCTGATAGCTGGTTGATTATCATGCGAGGATTTCTCGTCTCTTCACTCTGAAACAGTATTTCCACCGCTCGATTGAGGGCGTCGTCGGTGAATGGTAGGTTCTTCGAGGTAACCTTACCAGCCAAGCCTGCCTCACTGATCAATTGCTCGGCCTTTTCCATGTCCTTCACGCCTTCAAGCAAATTGCTGATGAAACCGCTCATGTCATCTTTTGAGTTTATGAGGAACATCAGGTTGATAACGGCCTCGCCTATGTTTTGTGGGGCGACCCCCAGTCGTGACAGTATATCCGGCGGCTTGGCGAGAACACTTGGTATTTGCTGCACACCACCGGCAAAATAGGCGATGACGAAACCAACATCTTGATTATAGTCTGAAGCCAGTTGCAAGAAGGCGTGATGTATTTCTATGTCTCTCCTTTTTACATCCCCGAGTGCTTGTGCTTCATCCATGAGGAAAACGATGCCTTTGTCCTGGGTCTTGCGAACCAAGTTTCCCAAATTCATAACAATGTTGACCATATCCTCGGCGGTTTCCAACGCTTTGGTGGCACCAAGGTCTTCAGCAGCACTGCCCTTTTCCAGCTTGGAACCCCTGAGCCACTGCCATGCCGGAATCGTTGACTTGGTTTCTCTAAGAAAGTACCCTGAGAGCACGTTAGCAAGAGACCTTTTCAGGTTCTCATCGCCAAACCTGAATGTCTTTTTCATCTCTTCTGATAAGTCAGCCGTCCTGTTCTCCGGCAAACGGTCAAACTCCTGGACAATTTGCCGCAGAAAGCCTTCTCCCATCTCATCTAGCATCTTGCCATGAAGATATTTCCACCCCCCAAGGTTAGGTGTCCCCTCATCGTATGGTGCCAGTGGAACCATAATACCTATTGCTGGATATTTCTCTGGCTCCTTCTCGAACAGATACTTCACGTGGTACAAGGTATGAGTCTTGCCGCAACCGAACCTGCCGAAAAGCAAGCATTTTGGAACTCCTCTTATATCGAAGTCACTTCTAATCCGAGACAGTAGCTCTTCGCTTACCTGCTTATTGCCGAAGAACCACTCGGCGTCCGACTCTGGATCCACCCTAAATCGAGGGCGATTCAAGCAGCAGTAATCTTTAAGTTCCATCTCCTTGATCTCCATTTTCCCCTCCTTTTCTGGACTCTTATGCATCTTCACTGTCTGAGACTAGGCAAAAGGGCGGAGTCGAGCCAGTTGTCTAAGCTCGGTCCCTGCCCTATTTGGAATATCTTCCTTACCCAAAAGTTCAAGTTCCTCAATAACAGCACGACCTGCTCCCTTTCCTTCTATCAGCAATCCAACTTCGAGAGCTCTAGTAGCCCGGCCCGACAGGTTGGCAGAGCCTAGCAAAGCAAACCCGAATGGTTGGCATCTGCATACGTATATCTTGGCATGGAGGTCATTGTTGTAGAATAAGGTTATGAAAGGGCAACCTTCAAAGAGTTCAGCTGCGTCTCTATTCAGGGGCTCCTTTTCAGGGCTGCGCATGATAATAGTCGTAGGAACCTTTCTCCTCTCGACTGACCAGAGTATATCTTTCAGGGAGACAGGCTCCCCGTCCAGGCTTTGTATCCATGGGGACACGATCACCAAGCTGGTGACCTCAACAGCTTGCACGAATCGTTCAAAGAACAAAGTATGACCTCCCTCGCTAACAATTGTAATAAATCTCTCTTCCCATCTCATGTTAGCTCAATACTCGAGCAACTTTGTCTATAGTTAGTCCTTTATTCTCCTCACAAATGTCAAGCGCGGCTACTAGGGTTCTGACAAAGGCCCGTGGAGTTTCAATTGAACTGGACATGCACATCCGGACGAACCGCCTTAAGGATGATGTGCCAAGCTCGCCCCTTTTCCATTCATACGCTTGAAAGTGCAAATCCCGAATTTCTTGGGCAAGCTCAGTTAGCTCCTTACTCTTCAGCTGCTCCAAGCTAGTAACGTTCTTGAGTGCGTCGTCGAACCCTGGAGGGATGCCATCAAAGAAGGCCGGAGTCGTGGCATACACAAAATATGAATAGGGCGTGCTGGACGCAGCACGAGCTAAGCCAAGTAGATTTGCATATGCCTCTTCCCTTCTTGCAACACTAGGAAGGGAAGGAATAGCATCTGCTTCGTCCAGCAGAATAACCAATCCTTTTGTGCCTACAAATCGAAGCATTCGCGTCAGGTTGCCCAGCATGCCAAGAGCGTTCTGTGGAGATATGGTAGAGTCGATCCCTAGGCGCTTAGCATCAGTCACGGTTGTCTCACCGCGCAGCCAACGAAGTGCAAGGTCCGCCTTCTCCGGCCTTGCAAATTGAACGCCCTCGTAATATTGGGTCAATGCGACCTTAAAACTCCTATCTAATTCGCTGAGTCCCCACGGGACAAGCCTGCGTCGCGTTACATATTCCTTGACTTCTCTAGCCCAAGCTTCGAGTAAATGTTCCAACGCAGGTCTATCTAGGCAGTCAGCCACCCTAATGCCTTTAACTATATGACGATAGATAGCCGTAAGGTCATACATAGGGCATTCACGGGAGGAAAGCGTGAGAAAGCTGGTTGCAAAGCCCTCTGTGTGAGCGTATTCTTGAAGAACTCTCAGCGTAAGTGTTTTACCCATGCCAAATACCCCGTTGATGACCCGCAAGCAAGAACTATAGATAGCAACACGCGCGAGGTCGTGCTTCATGCAACTGATTAAGTCCTCTCGCCCCACTGCTAGGACGAGGGCCCGTTGAACGGGAGCTGTTCCTTGACGACACGATTCAATCAACGCCAAGGCCCTCTCCCTTGGTATGTCATTCGCTGATGGCAACCTAGGACGGCTTCGTGCTTTCTCAAGCACTTCTCTGAGTCTTGGGTCCTCTCCAATCCTGCCCATCTGCATCAATGTTGACTTAACCTTCACGCTCAAATTCTAACTTGTCTAGCATGTCCTCTAATAGGGATTTTTCGCGCCTTTCTTCCACAACGTCTAGAACATATACCAGACTTCTAACGAAAGACCTTACCATACGCGGGTCGCTGCGCTCAAGGAAGAGCGACACATATTTACAAACTCCAGTTTGATCCCAACAGCCTGACGCATTCCATTCATATGCGAGTGAATGGGTATCTGTAATCCGAGATGCTAACTCTTCCAAAGTGGTCTGTTCAAAAGGTGGCAAGACCATAATCACAGATCTTGAACTCGCTTGCTGAAGTCCGCCGCCTATTACGTCCTTGATTCTGGTCCAAAGAGCGGGATAGGATTCAGCTCCATTTTTAGGATCCGTTAGAAATCTTGGGGTTGTACTGAAGAGAACGTAAAGACCCGAATGTTCATCAGCATTATCCAATAGTTTGCGTATATTCTGGTTTGCCTCGCTACGTTTACTAGATTGAGTTAGCGATGTAATAGCCTCCGCTTCATCCAGAAGCAGCACAAGGCCCGCATATCCACTAGCCTTGACAAATCGCAAGAAGGAACCCAGTATCTCGCTAACATTTGCAATAGTAATGTTAGAACGTATTCCGGTTGCCCTGGAGAGTTCCGAGACGATACGGTATCCCTGAAGCCAAGCCACTATTCCTTGCATCCGCATCCGATGGTCTGGCGAGTCTGTGCTGGCGTACTGTAAACATGCACGCAGAGCTGCCCTAAAATCCAGAGAGGGTGCGATTTGGCGCAGGTTTGCCTCCACTTCCTGCGAAGTGTAGTATGGAAATTGCCTCGCCCAATCTTCCAGCATGTGCTCGATGCCATGACCATCCGGTAGAGTAACGCCACGCATGACCTTTGGAAAGATGACCTCGAACCTATCGAATGGCGCTTCTCTGGAATGGAGTTCCACGTATGACACTAAGAAATTTGTGGACAGAGCCCGCAGCTTAAGCAATGCAAGAAAGTGGGTCTTGCCACCACCATATGGCGCGGACAAGAAACGGACTTTTGAGCCACCTTGGCCCACAAAATCAAGGTCTCTACATACCGATGCTAACCAGCGCTCGCGTCCAACAGAGTAAAGCTCCAAGTGTTGTATCGGCACCGTCCCTTGCCGAAATGACTCTATGATTTTTTCCGCCTCAATTGCGTTGAGGTCCTGTATGCTGTTCATCGACACTACCCTAGGGAACTGCTGGGCGAGGCACCTTGTCAAGATCGTCCCTTCTGTAGCGACGGTGCCTGCGGTTGCCAATTAGAAAGGCAGGGAGTCTCCCATCCCTGCTCCACTTGTATATAGTTCGCTTTGACACCCTTAGATACCGTGCTGCCTCTTCGACGGTAAACCATTCAACAGGCATTTCCATGGGCATCTCCGCTTTGCCCGCGCGTCCCTTTCTCTTCCTGTTCCTTATTTATCCCATTTTATCACATGGGGGCACACCAGGGCAACACCGCTGTTTCCTTAGCCAATCTTTACCATCATCTTTAAGAA
>BBPG01002180.1_pt1 | contig 10254 bp, 11 predicted proteins | sample 1343651 | NCBI WGS metagenome assembly BBPG01 (sample SAMD00019091, study PRJDB2971) | groundwater metagenome | biome: freshwater biome; feature: mineral spring; material: ground water | place: USA: CA, Sonoma | collected 2012-06 | depth surface m | reverse complement strand
CGTTATTATGTTACTAGCGCGCGCATTTATTTCGAGCAGTCAAATAGAGGTTTTTTTAATCCCTCTTTGTTCCGGGGTATTCCCCATTAAAAAACATCGGTCGCATAAGGGTTTATGGCAGCTATTGCATGGTCACTCTTGACTTTTGATTTTAGACCCCCGCAAAGGTCTTGATTTTAGACCCCCAGGGAGTGAATATTTTTGCTAAAAAAGTCCTGATTTGTTGGTCGCAAACCTATTAGTGCAATCCGCGCCATCTCGGGCACGAACGTGGGTGTTCCAACAAATATGTCTATCCCGCCACCGGTGTCGCAATTTTTCGCTATCACGAAACAGGCTAATCGTTCGTATGAATCATCTGTAATTAATCGCATGCCTACCAATACATTTATCAGTGCTTTAAGGTTATAGTCGATCGGTGAAAAGTGTGGGGATTGCGTCTTTATTACTACTAATACTATCGCCCGTCCAATAGGTTTAAATGCGGTTACGGCACATGCCTCGCGCAGAATATCAACCCATATTGCTCTTGCTTCTCGTACCCATGCTGAATACAAAGAGAATGGCAGAAAGGTTTGCGGGACGATCAACCCAACTTGCGGGGGATGCATATTAGTTTTGAATAGGGCATAATTTTCTTTAATTTTGAGGGATGCTTCCGGTCGTATTTGGCTTGGTTGTTTACCGATGCTTGATGATACCGCTATGCTTCTCGGGGGTGCACTAGGCATATCCCTAAGAATGGCTTGATCTTTATGGATAACTGTCAAAGCGTTATTGCCAACTATTTCGCTTTTCCATTTATCACCTAGCGTATTACCTACTATTTGAAGCATTTCTGCGAGAAATGCAGGCGAGCCTACATAAAAATCTGTACCTCGTTCTGTGGTTCTGCACCCTACAGTAGCGTAAAGCAACTGTCCAGGAATAGCCCCGGATATTAATCTGCAGTTTATCATTGCGTTTAATGCGAATTCCGGGTTTGTATTGATAGGGTCAAATTGCGGGTATGGTGATCGTACAACCATAAGCACGACAGCCTTTGATAGATATTCATACTCAATTTTAAAAAGTGCTTCTTGTATGATTTTGTTCCATGTTGCATGGGCTAATGGTCTCCTTGGGTCCCAATCTGTCATAGTCTGTCCCGGCATTGAGAGAACGGTCACTTTCGGCGGCAATAGATTGGTTTTAATAAGGACGTATGTACCATGGTTGACTGCTTCGGCATTAGCCGAGTCAAGCCATTGCGAGTTTTTCTTTGGCATGGTTTCCCCTCCTAAAACGAAAAGTCGGCACCGGGCATGGAGCCTTATACCGTAAGGCGTTACATGAGTTTATATTGCAATATCGGCACCGACTTTTGCGCCAAGTGAAGGTGCGCCAAAAGCGGTGCCAATATTGACAAAAAAATGGTCACAAAGCCCCGTGCTTATTGGGATTAGACCCGGTGCCGGGTTGCGCCATTTTTGAAGGTAGGCGCCTTGACTTCAATCCGCATCAAACACACTTAAAAACGCCGCTATGTCAATTTCGCGCTCTTGTTCCGGGGCATTATTAGTTTTTGGCTGTGCTGTTTCATGGCTTCCTGGTTGCGTTTTGCTTTCTATCTGCGTAAGCTTAGTTTCAATAGCAGTTAATTTAACATGGATTTCTAGCCAGGCTTTTACAGGGAATAATAATAATTCTGCCATGTCTGACCGCGTTTCTTGTGGAATGGAAAGGAAAGGATGATTCGACGGCAACCTTAGCGATATGCGTTGCTTAGTGTTTTGTTTTGTCATTGGCCCCCGCCTTACTGGTGCGTGCGGTTAGTGCCCGCAGGTATCCCATAGCGTTTGCATAGGTTGGGTCCGGCACTTCCGTTATAATCGGCAAATGTTTCGCTAAGTGTTCCCGCAAAAGCACAGCGCCACCACCACACAAAAGAATTGTCCGCACATGGCTTGAACGCTTGCCCCATGCTCCAATTACTTTTTGGGTTATGGCTTGCGCCGCATCAGATAATGCTCTTTCTGTAGTTGTGGATAGATTAATATTTTTCCCGTCAAAGAAAACCGCCCGTGCCCGCACAGCTTGTTCCCGCATCTCGGCCGGTAATGGTGCGCCAGTTTGTAATTGAAACTCCTGCGCAACAGAACGATGCACCAAGTGTATGCCGACCTCATCGCTACCGCATCCGTCCATAATGGGGCGCGGCTGAGATGTGCCCGGCAAACATTCAATCAGCAAATAATCTGTGGTATATTGCCCTATATCAATCACGCCAACCAGCCCTTCGCTTGGGAGTAACTTAGGATAAACTAGAACGGCGCCAATCCCTTGCGGGAAAATCGCTATTTTATTAAAACTAATATTCCTTTCAGGACCGTTATCAACAGAAACCCATGCTTCTAATTGTTTTAATCTGATTGCTAGGGCTTCTTTTTGGGCACGGTAATATGCCAACGGTAACCCCACGGCTAAATCTATTTGCCCTTGTGAGGGGTTAATTCCACCTGCTCCCGCCATATATGCGGCGGCAAGAATCAGCGTATCATGCATCCCCGGGGATTTATGCCTAGATCCCATTGTCGTTGCAGCCAGGCTTCTTATCGCTGCTTCGCCAATTAACTTTTCGGTCGAACCGTTACCGTAATCAATTTTTACTCGATGACCTAAATTATCAGCAAAAATACCTCCAAGCAAATCGGCTGTCGCCGGCGCGATAATGCTTGGAAAACAAACTTTGCCGCCGAAATCGGATATGGCTTTGGTATAACCATAACCTACATCGATAGCGATTTCTTGATGGCAGAGCACGGATACCGGCTGTACAATAGCACTCAACGAACATCATCTCCTTTTTGTATAATAATAGTATGTGTATCTTGTTGGTGGTCTTAATGGATCAAATACGGTGCGGGGTCAACTCGTGTGCCGTCTGGCATAATAAATTCAATATGCAGATGTGGTCCTGTGGAAAATCCGGTATTGCCTACAAAACCCACAAGATCGCCACGTTTAACATGGGTACCGTCCCGTACCGCAAAGCTAGACAGGTGCGCATAAAGGAATCGCATACCATTATCTGCATGGATAAACAGAACTAAGCCGCCTCGTGGGCTATTAAGCGTACTGACTCGCCCGTCAGTTACCGCAACCAACGGTGTTCCGGTTCGTGCGCCTAAATCAAGTCCTCTGTGCCGACCTTGGGCACCGCGAAATGCGCCAAATGGACTGGTAACGCGCCACGATCCGGCAACGGGGAATGCAAAGTCACCCACAATAACAGGTGTCATCGCAGGTGCGCCATAAAACTGCAACGCAACAATATCGTCGGGTTCTCCGTAGGTAGCGTTAATACCCATTGAAACCAATATGTCCCGTTCGTCCGAGCCTACCGTGCGATCAAGACGCTCAGCAAGAGCACGATCAAGACGATCCCAGCTCGAGACAAAATCAACCCTGGTTAACGTATAAAAAGTTGACCCGTTATCGCTTGTTTTTTTGGTATAAACATGAGTATAATCTCCGGTCCATGCGGACACACGTTCTAATAGGTGTATTGGAATAATTGTTACAACAGTTTGTGCAGCCGTCTTGGCTGTGGCGGGTGTTACCGTTACACGGGTTATGCTTGTGCTGCGATAACTTGCTACAGGTGCTAATAACTTTGCGATCGTACGCGCATCAAGCGCAGCTTGACCGTCAAATATATCAATTGCTTCCAGCAACCCCCACGGGACAGTAAACCGCTCTAGCGATACGCCGGACACCCACTTGGTATCCGCCGGCGCAAGGTCTTTTGCTGTTTTCCATGTTTGTATCGAGACTTGCCGAAATTCGGGTTCGCGCCCAGATGCACCTGCCGCACCACCAACTATCATAAGCCCCACGAAAACACCAAGTAATGCTATTCCTCCTGTCGCTATGACAACTGTTAGGCCCATCTTTAAGATAATCGTTTTTAACGCAAGAAGCGCACCTTTGCCCACGAGAGTAACGGCACCTTTTGCTAGGGCAAAGCCACCGAGCAACGCTTTTGTACCTATCGCGCCCGCAATTGCTGTAGTTTTTGTGGCAACAGTGCCTACTGCGGCGTCTTGTCCACGCTTAAATAGGCTCTCGGCACCTGAATAAGGGTCTTCCGACATACAGGCACCTCCCTTTCCGCTGGAACGCGGTGTCAGTCAACTGATCGTGCCTAATGGCAAGGGCAGTTGCGGCGGGGCAATAACCTTAAGGAAAAGGCCCATAAAGACTCCCGACAACTTTTCGTTCCGCGCTTCTTCCTGCATGATAATTAATGTTGTTTCCTGACTATATCCCTTCCTATACTCTCGATCACAAGTCAGCGCATCATACACATCACAAATCTTCAAGACCGCCGCCTCGGGTAGTATGTCTTTTGTTTTTGTCGGATATCCTTTTCCGTTTGGTGATTCATGATGCTGATATGCGATTAACGCGATCATTGAATCACCTGCTTGTGAGTTAATCCAATCTTTACTCCACTCCGGATGCCGTTGGATTTCAGCCCAATCTGTCTCCGTTAACCGATCTTTTTTGTTTAGTATCGCGGGTATGATCCGCCTTTTTCCAAAATCATGGACTTGCGCCGCTGCTATCAGGCGGCACCAATCAAGCTGGAGCCATGGCATTGAATCCATCCAGAGCTTACATAAACGCGCAACGCGCATACAATGATTAATTTCATAAGCACCAAGGCCCGTAGGAATAGGATTCAAGGGCAAAACCGCCTTTCTGTTTTCTGGATTAACCCGTAAATACGCTTATTATGACTGTGGCGGTTACCCCGACAAACATAAAGGGTGCCAACGGATATTTGGTCTTTATTGTTCCTTTTCTAGCTAGTGCAATAAGTCCACCATAAAGCGTACATAACCCAAAACCCACCAGCAATGAAAACAGTCCGCTATATAACCCTAGAAACAATGCGATGACAGCAGCAAGTTTCACATCGCCTCCGCCTATGGCGGAGGCATTAATACTGTAAGCAATAAACATGACCGTGAAAATAAACAGGAAAGCCACAATAGCGTCTGGTGCGCTACGACCCAGTGCATAAAGCACCAGGCCAATAGCCAGACCAATAATTATTAATTTGTTGGGGATGCGTCGCTCTTTTAAATCCCAGTAACTGGCAGCGGCTAGGTAAACCAACAGGGATAGGCTTACTATAGGTTGAATGTGTGTTTGCAGTTTGCATCATCCTTTCAAAAACTACTATCTTTTTTAGGGTAGTTGTTCGGGCACGGTAAGCATATTATTCTGGATATTTGCTGCTTCGTGTAATGTTGTTACATAATCCATGAAATCCGTATACGCGACATGACCTATTATTTGGGTGCGAGCATCTTTAAAAGTAAGTTCTGTTGCTTTTGTTCGACTAATTAACTGAATAATATGCCAACCCAATGATGTTTCTACTGGCTGTGAAATCCCGCCAATTTCTAGCGCGGCTATGGCTGTCATGAGCGCCGGTTCCCCAGCTTGGTTTATGGGAGCAAACCTCATGCCACGGCTCATGTCTGCTCCAGGCTCAATAGAATACGTAGCTGCTATATTACCGATATCTTCGCCTGCGATAATTCGCGTTCGCATTTCCGTTGCTTCCGGTTTGGTTGCTACAAGAACATGAGTAAAATTAATCATGGCAGGTACCGTTTTAATGTCAGGGTTCTTGTCCCAAAACTGACGAATACGGTCTTCCGTTACTTGTTCTTGAAAGAAAGAAAACAATGCGCTAGCATGGGCTGTTTCAGTAACATATCCTCGCAAGGCTGATTCAGCAATGCCAAGCGAAACAAGTGCTTCAGGCGACGTTGCGGGGGTTGAACTATAAATATGGGCGACAAGGCCTTCAAGTGCGATATCAATGTTTTTTTCGTTAACATCTAGGCCACGCGCAATGGTTGCTTTTCGGTGCAATCCTGAGTCTATCATGCCCGCTAATATCTGTTGTTCAAGGTTGATACGGCCTTCGGCGGAAGCATTAAGGGTATCGCTAAGCTGCGGATACAATAATTGCAACAAGGCAATACGTTGGTTAAGTTGGTCCCTTGTAATTTCTTCGCGACCATCGCTACCGTCGAAGCTAGCTAAGACCTCGCTTGGTGCAGTGATGTTACCGTTCTTTGCCAGTAATGCACTAATTAAAACAATAACAGCAACCAATATCCCCGAATAAAGCAAAATTTTTTTACGGTTCATTTTCACATTAATCTCCTTTTTGTTTTTTTTGACGAGTTCGCCACAAGGCAAAGCCGGGATGTGCCAGCAATAATAGATACCAGCCACATCCTTGCCCGCCCTGCGTCGCCGTAACGGACGTTCTGCACGATCGACTCGCAGAAATGGTTGAACATTATGGCAACAGGTCCTTTCTTGTTATTGCCCAAGAATCCTCTAACGAGGAAACTATCGCCTACGCAATACAGTACGCGACCCGCTCTTGTCGGATGGCGGCCTAGCCGCCATCCGAAGTTCGTTCGTCGCATGTCGAAATGCGTCACCCATAGTAAGAAACGTGTTCAAAGCACTTCCGCGCAATGAACGATGAAGCGAACGCTCTCTGTTTCCATGCACGTAAAACTCAGACACTAGCAATGTGCTCCTTTCTGCGGAAAATAAGTTTGCACTACGTACACTATCAGGTACAACTACTATGAGCAACACCCCTGCAAAAATACAAATAGTAAGCAGTAAAATATAACCGACACCAAATTCGTTTGCCCGCGTCTCTGTTACTAAAATATTACCCACCACTTTACCAACTCCGCGCTTTGCACACTGCTATGCGCCCGGCACACCAGGCATCCGATAGTGTGTAATGTCTCTTCCCCCGTATAGAGTTTACTTTTAAACCTTGTAGCGAGGCACTTGTAGTGTTACGTTTGAATCCACGCCCCGCGCGCACGGAGCGACGCGCGACGTTAACTTTGATTTTCTTTTGATTTTTCGAACCTTTCTGTTTTTTGGATAGTGTTCTCTGTCCCAAAAAACAATGCCAGACTATAAAACAACGCGGAATCCAGCATCAACACCCCCTTTGTGTTCCAACCCAGCAGTTCTGAATTTTTGGGCTAAGCGTTGACCAATTGCGTTGTGCTTGGAAAATGTCCCCGTCAAAAACCCTGACGTTTCGGATTCTTTATCAAACCGAAAGATGGTGTTTAGAGAAACACTCTCTTTGCGATAGTCGAACCCGGTAACCTCGCTGACATTAACCACACGATTTCTCTCAACATGAATTATCGCATCGACCGCCTCTGAGATAAATTCCAAAAGTTCGGGGCGCCTCAGTGTGATCTCCGAATATAACATCAAGAACACAAGCCGACTAATCACATGATTACTAGAGTTGGCATGTACTGTTGCGAATCCGCTGGCACGACCTGTGCCAAACGCATCCAATAAGTTGACTGTCTCCGCGTTACGCAGTTCACCTAGAATAATACGGTCCGGACGCATACGCAAAGCGTTTGTTACCAGTTGTGCCATGGTTACGGCAACATCGCTCTCTCCCTGCTTTTTGCGGGTCTCTTGCGCCACACAATTTGGATGCGCAAGATATAATTCTTCCGTATCCTCAATTGTGATGATACGCTCCGATTCAGGGATATGGGATGTCATACATCTCATGAAAGTGGTTTTCCCGGAACCGGTTGGACCTGAAACGATGATGTTTGATCGGCTAACCACGAGTTTGCGGAAAAACTCCGACATCTCGTCAGTAAACATGCCGCCCGCAACTAGATCTTCTAACGTTAAGTGTTCTAACGGGTGCTTACGAATAACAATGCTATGCCCACGCGTGTTGATTGGACGGACAACACAATTGATGTGCAACCGTCGTTGCGTATTCCTAGCGTCTATACACGGGGTCATCTCGTTGATTTTCCGACCGCAAGCAGCAAGTATCCTGTGCATGAACCTGAGAAGTTCGTCCTCGTTCCGAAACGTCCGGAATACCTTCTCCATCTTAAAGTTTCGTAACATCCAAATGTCGTCCGGTCTATTAACAAAGATATCCGTTACCAACGGATCTTCAATTAAATCATGCAAGATACCGTATCCATAAATACTGGAAAAAACCTGGTTAATAAAGATATCGCGGGACACCCCTCGTACCGCAATCCGTTGGGTGTCAATTATCTCACCCATGATACGTCGGAGGTCTTCACACGCGTTTTCATTGCCACTTGCGGCTCGACTTACCGATTCCAGGTGCGCAGCGACTAACGCAGAAACCACACCATCTATGGCTACATCTGGTGATACGGCCATAGGCATGGCTTGAAATTGGTTATAATGTTCAGTTAAAAAATTAACAGTTCCCAAAAAACCTCCTCCTCTTTACCGTAGATTGCCCTGTCATCTGTGATACCGCATCAATAGTTTTGCGTAAAGAACGTTCATTAAAAAGGACGAAGGGTTTCCCGGTACACGTCGAGGCCGCGATTAAGGGTGAATACGGAATTATTGTTGTTATCGGTAACGGTAATTTACTGGACATATTTGTTACATCCGTGCCTTGCTCAATATGCTTATTAACAACCACACGGAACTTCTCAGGTGCCATCATCAAGTTGTCCGTAAAATACTTCTGATACCTGACCGCCTCACGTAATGACGCATAATCATTGATAGTTACCACATAAACCGTGTCGGCCGCATTTAACGCGACATATGTCGCGTCGATAAACGGACAAGAATTTATATCCACGACTACACAATCAAAACGTGGAACAACAAATTCTAAGAGACGTTTAAAATGTCCTATGCCGACCGCATCAAACCGGTTTAAGTCAACGAACCCTGGGAGTAACTGATGGCTCACTACTCGTGGCACTATCGGTAATAAGAACTGACGCAGCACATCTGTGGTAAGAAGCTCTTGTACCAACAGTTCATACAGGTCTTTCCGTGGGCTTGAAATGCCTGCATATAAATCCAGCACCGGTGTCTGGATATCTAGATCTATAAGCAACACATTCCCTGAGCGCATTAAAGCATAATTAAGCGCTAGTGTAGATTTTCCCGTCCCCCCGGATGGTGACCAAAACACAACGATTTCGTTTCGTCGAAGCCTGTTTACCAGCAAGCAGTCTGGTTTGTTTTTTAAGAAATGGATTACATTCGCGTAGCTGGCAGGGTGGAAAAGCCGTTCATTAATATCAGATAGCTTAAATTGGTCGGTAATAAACAGGTCATAGATACCCACACCAATCAGTTGCGGAAAAATATCCTCGTTATCAGCGATAAAGATAACCCTTAATTCGGACAACGTAGTGCGTATATCGGTTACAAACTTAATCGGGTCTATTCCCGCACAAACGCTGGAAATTATCACGACATCAGGTTGTACGCTTGTTAGTTTAGTTAGTAGTCCTTCGTTGACGCAGGCAGACCCGACAACGCGCAGCACCCCGCTTGTTTCTAGCGATAAAACATACCCGTCCAATGTACTGTTGTTTGTGGCTAGGTAAATACGCATACAATAGAGCTCCTTTCTCTTTTAGCTAAGCCCGCCGTTGTTTGCGTACAGGTTCTTTGTGCTTGGGTTGATCGGCAAGCTTAAGGTTTGAGTACGCTACTAGCTCAGTCAGATGATTAAACTTCGACTCATCGGGTATCGGTGGCAGGGGTTTTACTGACATCTTGGACGTCTCGTCGCGGCAAATAATAAACCTGTTATTTGCCTCAAAGTGGGCCAAGCAACTTGCACCATTGCACAAACAATACCAATTCTTGTTTCCCTCGACAGTGTAAGTATGTTTTGCGGGTTTTTTGCAAAAAGCGCAGCTCCCGCCCTCTGCGCTGCTTAACGATCTAATCAAGAAATTGACTGTGTGTTTTTGCATTGTTTTAGCTCCTTTCGTTTTTTTATTAGTCGATATAAAAAACGGTTTCCGCAATGACTGGGATTAAATCTGAACTGCCGTTAGGCTGAAAATTGATGTGGATAACAACAGGGTGCTCTCCGACAGCAAGCCGCTCTAGTGGCTCTAGCACAATATACTTGCGTACCGGCTCCGCATCCGGCAATCGCGTATCCGTCGGTCCCGTATGAGCCAGATGGACTGTCAAAACGTCAGCAACAAGAACATCTTTAATAACAAACGTGCCCGGTGTCTCGCTAATGAAATCAATGGCAAATGTCCATGCGTTTGCACCTGGTCGTGCTGCATGCGGTACATAAACCGCAAGCGGGGTTATTGCTTCCAGTTGGTGGTCTTCTTTTAGTGA
>BBPG01000293.1_pt1 | contig 10275 bp, 10 predicted proteins | sample 1343651 | NCBI WGS metagenome assembly BBPG01 (sample SAMD00019091, study PRJDB2971) | groundwater metagenome | biome: freshwater biome; feature: mineral spring; material: ground water | place: USA: CA, Sonoma | collected 2012-06 | depth surface m | reverse complement strand
GCTTAAACGAGTTCACTGTTATCTATTTATAGTTGCCTTTAGCGAAAGTCGTCGCATCAAAATCCTTGAAAATGGTAAGAGCTATATACTATAATGGAGATAAAGGAGGTGAAGAGGGTGTTGCAGAAAATATTTAGACTTGTTGCCTTGCTGGCAGGTTTTGCCATCGGTTATAAGTTGGTGAGTTGGAGTTTGCCTGCGATCCTGACATTTGCCAATGTGGAAGCAATGGCTGTCACGGAAATTGGCGTAGCTGTTTTTGGGGGTTCAGTTTTTGGTATTATTTTTTATCTCTTTACCCCATGGCTACTTGGTATGATCAGCACCGTTAACGGGTGGATGGAAGCAGCTTTAAAGGTGATTCCTACGCAGGATATTGCTGTTGGCGTAATCGGGTTGGGTATTGGCTTGTTGATTGGTTCTTTGCTTAGTTTGCCCTTGCACAGAATCCCTCTGGTGGGAATATATCTGTCTTTGGCGCTGACTCTTTTTGGCGGTTATTTGGGAACGAGCTTAATGCTGAACAGGAAAGAAGAAATGAGCTTTCTTACCAATTTGTTTACACGGCATGCCAAAGGTACAGAGCGGGGTAATTATCGCAACGCAAAGATTTTGGACACGAGCGTGATTATCGACGGTCGCATCGTGGATATTACCGGCAGCGGTTTTATTGAGGGCGTAATCATTATTCCCGGCTTTGTGCTGGAAGAGTTGCGGCATATTGCAGACTCATCGGACACATTGAAGCGAAATCGCGGACGCAGAGGGCTGGATATTCTAAACAAGATGCGTAAGGAGTCTTCCGTACCCATTCAAATCTTAGAGCAAAATTTTGATGATATCCCTGAGGTAGATAGTAAGTTAGTTAAGCTCGCTAAGTTGTTGAAGGGTAAAATTGTTACTAATGACTATAACTTAAACAAAGTTTGCGAACTTCAGGGAGTGCCCGTCCTAAATATCAATGAGTTGGCTAATGCAGTAAAACCTATTGTCTTGCCTGGTGAAGAAATGGTGGCACAGATCATGAAGGACGGCAAAGAGCATGGTCAGGGAGTGGCCTATTTAGATGATGGCACGATGATTGTTGTTGAAGGCGGAAGGCGTTTTATCGGGGACAACATCGAAGTAATCGTGACCAGTGTGCTGCAGACTGCCGCCGGACGGATGATTTTTGCTAAGCCAAAATTTGAAAAGGCATCAGGAGTGCGGTAATGAGAGCAGCAGCGATTATCCCTGCCGCAGGGCGCGGTCTGCGAATCGGAAAAAACATCAATAAACAGTATCTGCCTCTTTGCGGAAAACCGATGCTCGCCCATACTCTTGCTGCTTGTATAGACTCACAATTTTTCTCTGCTATAATCGTGGCGGTAACTCCCGGTGAAGAAGATCTTTTTCACCGGGGTGTTCTTTTGCCCTGGCTGCCGCAAGATAAAATTACGATGGTAAGCGGCGGCAAAGAAAGGCAGGACTCGGTCTACAACGGGTTGCAGGCGCTGTCTGCCGACACAGAGTTGGTTTGTATTCATGATGGGGCTCGTCCTTTCGTCAGCTCGTCCTTGTTCCGTAGCTGTCTTGACAAAGCAGAGCAGTATGGCGCTGTCATTACGGCAGTACCTGTTAAAGATACGATAAAAATAGTGGCGGCCGACCAAGTGATTAGCACGCCACCTCGTGAAACCCTTTGGGCCGTGCAGACGCCTCAGGTTTTCCGTTTTGATTTATTGATTGATGTTCACCTTCGGGCATTAAATGAAAACTTTCATACGACAGACGATGCCGCTTTGCTCGAACACTACGGATATGCAGTTCGGGTAGTACATGGCGATTATGAGAATATTAAAGTAACGACTCCGGAAGATCTCGTAGTAGCTGAAACATTGATCAGGGGGAGGCAGCATGCGGATCGGGATAGGTTATGATGTGCACAGGCTGGTGGAAGGACGGCCGCTTATCCTAGGCGGCGTGTCCGTACCGCACCAGCGAGGGCTATTAGGTCACTCCGATGCGGACGTGCTGGTGCATTCGATTATGGATGCGATGCTGGGTGCGTTGGCTCTTGGTGATATCGGCAAACACTTTCCTGACACGGAGGCGGCCTACAAAGATGTTTCCAGTCTGAAGCTTCTGGAGCGCGTAAAAACACTCTGTTTAGGCAAGGGCTACATCATCGCTAACATTGACGCAGTGATTATTGCGGAACGCCCAAAGCTTGCCCCTTATATCCAGGCGATGCGGGAAAATATTGCGGACGTTTTAGCTGTTCCCGCGGAGCTTGTCAGTGTTAAGGCTACAACGACCGAAGGGTTGGGTTTTTGTGGCAGCGGAGAAGGAGTGGCTGCTCAAGCCGTCATTCTATTAGCGCAGGTTTAAACGAAGCGTTTCAAAAAGTGCTAGTCCTTGTCAGGGATCTGAGAGAGTTCTGCCAGCCAAGGAGCGGCAGAGTTGTCACTTGGCGCGCGCCAGTCACCTCGCGGAGAGAGGGAGCCGCCAGAACCTACTTTAGGACCGTTTGGCATCACGGAGCGCTTAAACTGACTTAAAGAGTAAAAGCGCTTGCAGAAGATACCCAGCCAGTGTTTAATCTCGACCAGAGTGTATTGACGGCGTTTTTCGAAGGGGATGTCCGGCCAGTCGCCCAGCTCCTTGTCCCGCCAGGCGTTATATGCTAAGAAAGCTACCTTGCTTGGGCGGTAGCCAAAGCGGGTAGTGTAGTAGATGTTAAAATCTTGGAGTTCATAGGGGCCGATAAAATCTTCAGTCAGTTGAGCCGGTTTTGAGCAGTTGTCTTTGCCGGGGACAAGTTCTGGGCTTATTTCAGTATCTAAAATATTAAGGAGCACTTCTCTGGTTTGCTGATCCACGCGGCCTGGCGCAGCCTGCCAACGCAGCAAGTATTGGATGAGTGTCTTTGGCACGCTGGCGTTGACGTTGTAATGGGACATATGGTCTCCTACGCCGTAAGTTGACCAACCGAGGGCTATCTCCGAAAGATCGCCGGTGCCAAGCACTAAACCGTTGTGCAGATTGGCCAAACGAAAGAGAGTGGAAGTGCGCTGCCCGGCTTGAACGTTTTCGTAAGTTACATCATAGCCGCCGCTGCCGCTGGCTAGAGGGTGACCAATATCTGCTAGCATGCGCTGGCAACTTTCCCGAATGTCCAGTTCGAAGCCTTGGACTCCGAGAGCCGTAATGAGCTGCCAGGCATTCGTTTTGGTGCGTTGTGACGTAGCAAAACCGGGCATGGTGTATGCACGGATTCGTTCGCGTGACCAGCCCAGCAAATCGACGGCTTTTACAGCCACAGTCAGCGCCTGGGTAGAGTCAAGGCCGCCGGAGATTCCCACAATAATGTTTTGTAGGTTGGCGGTTTGCATGCGCTTGATTAAGCCGTGAACCTGAATGTTGTACGCTTCGTAGCAGCGCAGATCTCTATCTTCAAGACTGGTTGGAACGTAAGGAAAGCGTGAGTATTGTCGGTTGAGCAGCAGGCGACCTTCTGGTTGTCTGACTTCACAGGCTATGGTGCGAAAACTTTTTCGCAGCTTCATGGCATTTTCTGCAAACGTATTTTGGCGCATCCGCTCCTGCGTTAGTTTGTCTAGGTCAATTTCCGCTAGGATGAGCCGAGCAGTTAAATCAAAACGTGTGGATTCTGCCAGGCAATGGCCGTTTTCATAAATTAAAGCATGTCCGTCCCAGGCCAAGTCGGTTGTGGATTCGCCGGGGCCAGCGGCGGAATACAGATAGGCGGCAAGACAGCGGGCAGACTGATTGGCCACAAGGTTGTGGCGGTAATTGGCTTTGCCTACTGTTATATTGGAAGCCGACAAGTTTACAATTACGGTGGCTCCGGCCAGTGCCGAAAAGCTGGAAGGAGGAACAGGAACCCATAGGTCTTCGCAGATTTCCAGGGCAAAAATCATGCCCTTGATATTGTTCGCCTGAAAAAGCAGGTCGGCACCGAAGGGGATTTCCTGCTGGCCGCAGTAAGCGATAGTTGCTCTGGCTGCAGTGTCAGCAGGCCTAAACTGGCGCGCTTCATAAAATTCACTGTAGTTTGGTAAGTATGTTTTGGGGACAATGCCGAGAATCCGGCCACGGTGTAATACCAGACCGCAGTTGTAAAGCAGTGAGTCCACTACAACGGGGGCGCCCACGACTAGGATAGTATTCAGGAAACTTGTTTCATGAAGCAGGCGAAAAATCTCTGCTTCTGTAGCTTCGAGCAAGGCCTGTTGGTGAAAGAGATCCTCATTGCTGTAGGCAGAGATGCCCAGTTCGGGAAACAAAGTCAGGACGGCTTTTTGAGCTTCAGCTTCTTTGGCAAGGTGAGTCGTCTGGTTGACATTAAATACAGGGTCAGCTACTTGCACTGCGGAAATAGCTGCGGCAACGCGGATAAATCCATGTTTATAGAAATTAAAGAAGTTATTCATTCGCTTTCCTCCTGTGGCGGCAGATGAATTATTTTATATTATATCATATTGAACGTGTGCTTGTTGCGGACAGTTTTTTCTGGTAGTATAATCTGACAGTAAAACCTAAAAAATGTGCTAAGGCGGGAGGTTAGGTTATGGCAAAGATAAGGGTAAGATTTGCTCCAAGCCCGACAGGACCAATGCATATCGGCGGTGCGAGATCTGCTTTATTTAACTGGTTGTTTGCCAGACGCTACGGCGGAGAGTTTATTGTGCGCATCGAAGATACGGATCTTGAACGCTCCACGCCGGAATACGAGGAGCAGATTTTGGCAACTCTTAACTGGCTTGGGTTGGATTGGGATGAAGGGATTGGGGTCGGCGGGGATCATGGGCCTTATCGGCAAAAAGAGCGGCTTCAGATCTATCATCCTTACACGCAGAAGTTGCTTGAAACGGGACAGGCTTATCATTGTTACTGTAGCGAAGAAGAATTGGAAGCTGAGCGGCAGGCTTTAATTGCTAAGGGTCAGTCGCCCCGCTACTTAGGTAAATGCCGCAACCTTTCCGGCAAGGAAAAGGAAGAAAGGCTTGCTTTGACAGACAAACCTGTTGTGCGCTTTCGTGTGCCGGAGGGGCGTCCGGTGGTGGTGGATGATTTGATCCGCGGCTTGGTGGAGTTTGAGAGTGACGGGATTGGCGACTATGTTATTGTTAAGTCAGACGGAATTCCGGTGTATAATTTTGCGGTCGTGTTAGACGATGCACTGATGGGAATTACTCATGTTCTGCGCGGTGAGGAACATCTCTCTAATACGCCTCGTCAGCTTTTGCTCTATGAGGCGCTGAATTTTCCCGTGCCTAAGTTTGCCCATATTTCCTTGATTCTTGGGGAAGATCGCTCGAAAATGAGTAAGCGCCACGGCTCTACTTCGGTGGAGCAGTATCGTCAGGAAGGATATTTGCCGGAAGCATTAACTAACTTTCTGGCGCTTTTAGGCTGGTCCCCGGAGGGTGAGGAAGAGATATTTTCTATCTCTGAGCTGGTGGCAAGATTTTCACTGGAGCGGGTTGCTAAAAGTCCAGCCGTGTTTAACTTGGAAAAATTGAAGTGGATGAATTTTCACTACCTAAAGGGAATGTCACTCGAGCAGTTAACGGCATGCTGTATTCCTTATCTGCTAAAAGCGGGTTTACTTGACGAGGGAGAGACAACGGAGCGTCTGGATTGGCTCCAACAAGTTATTGCCACGGCAAGAGACGGTTTGCACTATCTGGCAGAGGTACCGGCGTTGGTGAAAGTTTTCTTTGGAGAAACGGTGGAGCTGTCTGAAGATGATGATGAGGCAAAAGATGTGCTGGCGCTGGAGTCCTCCCCGGCAGTAATGCGGAAATTTCGTGAGAAAGCGCTTGAAATGGAGGACTGGAGCGGCGAAGAAGTGCGGCAGATTTTAAAAGAGCTTGGCAAAGAGCTTAACGTGAAAGGAAAGGCTCTTTTTATGACAGTCAGGGTAGCCGTCTCCGGCCAGTCGCAAGGGCGTGATTTAATCGCCATCCTGACTCTTCTAGGGCCAACTGTTGTAGCGCAGCGTCTGGAAGAGAGCTTGCGCAGATTTCCGAAAAGATAATTTATAAAAATTAAGCGTTTTCGGTTAAGAAAATGTCGCAACTGTCGCCCTGTTGACAAAAGCGCCGCGAGCCTTTTATAATAAGGATAATGAGTATGTCTTCTGAACCAAAGTAGGAAAGCACGGTGCGGCTGTTATCCGTCTTGAGTGGGACAGTCTATGCCCAAGCAGGGTGGAATCGCGGGAAACCGTCTCTGAGGGGGCGGCTATTTTTATTGCATAGGAAACTGCTTCATTCACTTCTAAATATCGCAGGGGAGTAGAGCGATGAACTGGTTAAAGAAAGATATCAGTGCCATCTTTGAGCGGGATCCGGCCGCAAAGAGTTTTTGGGAAGTTGTCCTTTGTTATCCCGGACTTCATGCCATTTTGCTGTACCGCTTAGCACATTCTTTGCATAAGCGGGGACTGATTCTATTGCCGCGGGTGATATCCCAAATTGCCCGGCTTGTGAGTGGGGTGGAAATTCATCCCGGCGCAAAAATCGGAAACGGGGTATTTATTGACCATGGCATGGGAGTGGTAATCGGCGAAACGGCAGAAGTGGGAGATAATGTGACGCTTTACCAAGGTGTTACCTTGGGAGGAACAGGCAAAGAAAAAGGTAAGCGGCACCCGACTGTAGGAAATAATGTAGTTATTGGTACAGGAGCAAAAATTTTAGGTCCGGTCGTAATTGGTGATTATGCCAAAATCGGTGCCGGGTCAGTCGTGCTAAACAATGTGCCTGCAAACACCACTGTGGTTGGTGTCCCCGGACGTGTGGTAATTTATGAAGGTGAACGGATCCCATCGGTCGACTTAAATCACGAGGTTCTGCCGGATCCTGTGGCAGAGATGATGCATTGCTTGCAGAGACAGATTGATGATTTGCGTTTTCAGCAGGAAAAGTGCCTCAAGGAGGACAAGAGAAAGTGACCATCCGCGTGTTCAACACAGTAACGAGAAAAAAAGAAGAGTTTGTGCCGGTAAATGAGAACAAGGTGGGAATTTATGCTTGCGGCCCTACGGTTTACGATTTTTTCCACATCGGTAATGCTCGGATTTTTATTGTTTTTGATGTAATCCGTCGCTATCTCCGTTGGCGCGGATATGAAGTTAAATTTGTCCAGAATTTTACCGATATAGATGATAAAATGATTAAACGCGCCAATGAACTGGGTATTACTGTTGCGGAGTTGGCGGAGCGCTTTATTTTGGCATATTTTGAAGATGTGCAGGCTTTGGGTGTGGAGCCGGCTGATTTTCATCCCAAAGCGACGGAGCATATCACGGAAATGGTGGCTTTGATTCAGACCTTGATTGAGAAGGGAATGGCCTATGAGGTGGATGATGATGTATACTTTCATGCGCCGGCTTTCGAGCAGTATGGTGAATTGTCAAACCAGCCGCTTGCTGAATTGGTGTCAGGTGCTCGAGTTGATGTGGACGAACGGAAAAGATATCCGCTCGATTTTGCCCTTTGGAAAAAACAAAAGCCAGGCGAGCCTGCCTGGCAGAGTCCTTGGGGCAAAGGACGGCCGGGCTGGCATATTGAATGTTCGGTAATGGCAAGCAAGTATCTAGGGGATACGCTTGACATTCATGCGGGGGGGTCGGATTTAATTTTCCCTCATCATGAAAACGAGAAGGCACAAAGCGAGGGTGCGACAGGCAAAAAATTTGCTAAATATTGGCTGCATGCGGGCTATTTGAATATCAACCAAGAGAAAATGTCTAAGTCACTCGGGAATTTTATAACGGTGCGCGAAATTCGTAAGCATGTTGATCCTGAAGTGATACGTTTTTTTATGCTGTCAGCACATTATCGTAATCCTATTAACTATTCTGCAGAGCAGCTCAAGCAGACGGAGAGCGGCCTGGCACGACTGAACAATGTGGTTTATAATTTGCGTGATCTTCTGGAAAAACTGCCTCAGGACAAGGCTGAAACGGTGGATGTGCAGGAAAAGTTGGCTGCTTTGTCGGGATATCGAAATCGATTTATCGCAGCGATGGATGATGATTTTAATACGGCAGACGGACTGGCAGTACTGTTTGATTTGGCTAGGGAAACAAATACTTATCTGCAAAACCGAGAACCGTCGCGGATTGTGGCGGAAAAAACGTTGACCTTCTTTGAAGAAGTCGGCAGTATCCTTGGTTTTTTCTCCATGGAAGCGGAAAAAGAGCTGGATTTTAAAGTAAATGCGCTGATTGATGGTCGCCAGGCGGCGCGGTTTGCAAAAGATTGGGCTGCGGCAGATGCTATTCGTGCCGAACTGCAGGCCATGGGCATTGTGCTGGAAGATACGCCCCAGGGAGTCAGGTGGCGGAAAAAACAAAATGAAAGATAACTTGCCGCCGCTTCTGCTGGCTTATGTGGGAGATGCCGTGTTCGAATTGTACGTCCGGCAGAAACTGATAAATGACAAGGTGTTGCCTATCAACCGCTTGCATAAAAAAGCAACCGAAATTGTGCGGGCAGGTGGACAAGATGCAATTTTAAGGCAAATAGAGCTGCATCTGACAGAAGAGGAAGCCGATATTGTCCGTAGGGGTCGTAATACGAAGGGGCGTGTGCCAAAGAATGCGGATATGGCTACTTATCGCCGCGCCACCGGCTTTGAAGCGCTCTTGGGCTGGTTATATTTAAATGGTTCGCAAGAGCGGCTCAGCCAGTTGTTTGCTTTGGTTAAAGCGGGGGAGGAAGAATGAATGAAAGTAACATTGCTTGCATATACACCACAACCTGAAAAAATTGTGGCGGCAGCAGCGCGGCTGTGCTATTCCTCCGCCGGAGCTGATGCTCTGCTTGATGCTCTGACAATGCCTAAGGCAGAGCAGCTTATTACTAAACTGGCGGAAATGGGACATTTTTCTCCGCTAGAGCATGTGAGTTTTACTTTCGCGATCGAAGGAGTGAGCCGGGCTCTTTCGCACCAGTTGGTGAGGCACCGCATTGCTTCATACTCTCAAAAATCGCAGCGTTATGTTCGTGAGGATATTTTTACTTATATCGTGCCGCCTGCTATTGCAGCAAACAGTGAGGCGGAGCAGTTGTTCCGTCAACAGATGGAGCAAATACGCCAGGCATACCAAGTTTTACGCGGGATGGTTCATCGCGAAGATGCTCGATATCTGCTGCCAAATGCCTGCGAGACCAAGCTTGTTTTTACTATGAACGCAAGAAGCCTGCATAATTTTTTTGTCACGCGCTGCTGTAACCGAGCACAATGGGAGATCCGTCTGCTGGCAGAAACCATCTATCAGGAAGTAAAAAGAGTGGCGCCCAATCTATTTGTCTCTGCCGGTCCAGCCTGCGTCAGCCAAGGAGTTTGCCCCGAAGGGGAGATGACTTGTGGAGAAATTACTGACGTTCAGGAAAAATTCCGGAAGATGTGAGGTGCGTGATGGAGGAAAAAAGGACGATAGAGGGAAGGCGGCCGGTTCTGGAGGCATTAGAGGCAGGCTCGAAAATTACCCGCATCTTGCTCCAGAAAGGTTCAAGCGGCAAACTGGTGACTGAAGTGCTCGCTTTAGCTGAAAAATTAGCGATACCCATAGAATACAGGGATAAGGCTGCTTTTGAGAAGCTTGCAGTTACCCGCAATCATCAAGGGATTCTGGCTGAGACGTCGCCGTTTCGCTATACTCCATTTGAGGAACTGCTTCTGGCCCGTCGGGAAGAACCCCCGTTTTTGGTGCTGTTAGACCATGTGCAGGACCCGCACAATTTAGGCGCCCTGATTAGAACAGCATATGCCGCCGGTTGCCATGGAGTAGTGATCCCGGAGCGACGTGCCGCTCAAATGACGCCGGCAGCTGTCCGCACGGCAGCGGGAGCGGCTGAATATCTTCCGGTGGCTCAGGTTGGAAGTATAGCTCGCTGCCTCGACCAGTGTAAAGAGGCGGGGTTGTGGGTGTATGGAGCCGATATGGGCGGGGAGACGCTCTACCCAAAAGGCGACTATAAAGGGGCTGTGGCTCTGGTAATCGGCAGTGAGGGTGAAGGCTTAACCCGTTTGGTGAAAGAAAAATGTGACTATTTAGTTCGCTTGCCGATGAGGGGGAAGGTAGCATCTCTTAATGCTTCGGTGGCAGGGGCACTTTTGTTTTATGAGGTGTACCGCCAGCGGGAATGGCTTTGACAAAGGGAACGGTTTTTTTGTCTGTGTCCTTTTGACTGTGTTCGGATACGCCTGGGAGTAGCCTACGTATTTTTATTTTGGTTTTTCTTTTGGGTTAAG
>BBPG01001240.1_pt1 | contig 10291 bp, 14 predicted proteins | sample 1343651 | NCBI WGS metagenome assembly BBPG01 (sample SAMD00019091, study PRJDB2971) | groundwater metagenome | biome: freshwater biome; feature: mineral spring; material: ground water | place: USA: CA, Sonoma | collected 2012-06 | depth surface m | reverse complement strand
TGTGATGACTATGGCCTGGATGTAATTTCGGCCGGCAGTGTGATAGCTTTCGCCATGGAATGTTACCAGAAGGGGGTATTAACAAAATCTGAAACCGATGGATTGGAGCTAATGTTCGGAGACCCCGATGTTATTATTCAGCTTACACACAAGATAGCCAAGAGAGAAGGCATGGGAGATTTGTTAGCTGAAGGGACAAAACGGATGGCTGAAAAACTGGGTAAGGGAACCGAAAGATTTGCTATGCATGTCAAAGGTCTGGAGTTGCCGGCCTATGACCCCAGAGCCGCCAAAATATGTGGATTGTCATTTGCCACTGCAAATCGGGGAGGTGACCATATAACATCTTACGTCGAAGGCCCCGCCTTCATGGATGTTCCCCTTCTTATCGTTGAAGAGAGCAAGATCGAAGACCCTCTCGTGGAAAACCCGGCGGAGACCAGGGTTGTCAAGGATTTGGAGGACGCCAACACCGTTTTTGATGCCATGGGGACATGTAAGTTCATGGGGATGGCGCTAACTGCGGAAGACTGGGCCGACATGATAGCCAATTGCGTGGGATGGGAATTCGATGTCGGTGATTTCAGAAGGCTTGGAGAGAGGATTTACAATCTGGCAAGAGCTTTCAATGTGAGAGAGGGGTTGACCAGGGCTGATGATACCCTTCCGAAGCGCTTACTTGAAGACCCAATGCCCGAAGGTGCAGCGAAAGGGCATGTAGTGGAGAAGCTGGATGAGATGCTGGATGCTTACTACGAATTTCGGGGACGGGACAAGGAAACCGGCAAGCCAACCCCGGAAAAGCTCAAAGAGCTGGGGCTGGGTGATATAATCGGTAAAATATAGAGGGGGGCAAAGATCATGGTTTCCGTCGCTGAAAAGCCCTGGCTTAAGCATTACAGATTAGGGCCGTACAAACTCCCGCAGACAAAGGAGCCCTACCCCAGGATGACTCTCCACAGCCTTCTGGATGCTACGGCCGCGGAGTATCCCGATAAATCGGCCTGTTCTTACCTGGGGAATGAGATAAGTTATGAGGAGTTGAAGCTTGAGGCAGACCGGCTGGCAGCGGCCCTTGCCGGCCTGGGCGTGAGAAAGGGCGACAGAGTAGCAACTATCCTTCCCAATTGTCCCCAGTTTGTGATAAGCGATTTTGGGATACTTAAGGCGGGAGCGGCCCATGTCCCATGCAGTGTGCTGCATAAAGCCGCTGATTTGATCTACGAGATTGGCGAGTCCGGAGCGGAGACCATAATCTGCGCCGAGGAATCCCTTGAACTGGTCGAGTTCATAAAAGGCAAGACCAGGATCAAGAATGTGATCCTTACCTCTCTCATGGATTATTCCCTGGAGAAGCCGGGATTAAGGCAGACACCGAACACCTATCAATTTCGTGATTTGATAGCCGGTCACCAGCCCAGGCCGCCAGAGGTGGTGATCAACCCGATGGAAGATGTGGCAATTCTTGTGTTCACCGGGGGTGCTACCGGATTGCCCAAGGGTGTAATGGTGACTCATTACAACCGGGTGGCGGCGGTGACCCAGGTCGCATGGGCTTATGAGCCTTTGAAAGTGGGAATCAGGGGGAAGACCGCGGTACTGATGCCCATCCCGCTTTTTCACACCTACGGCCATTGCACGATGCATTTTGCTGTTTACTGGGGTCTTAAGATGTACTTCCTTCTGGATCCCAGGGATACCGAGGCGCTCTCGCAGATGCTGACAAAATATCGTCCGTTTCTGTGCGCCTGCGTGCCAACTCAATACACCCGGCTGATATTAAAAGGGCTTGGAAGAATAAACACTATGTTCATGTCAACTACAGCCGCCCTCGCCCCAGAGGTTGCTCAGAAATTCAGACAGCAAACGGGGGTGCCCATAATCGAGACTTATGGTCTCACGGAAACTGGCGGCAGCACTCACATGAATCTCTCGTCTTTCGCCAAGATCACCGGCTTTATGGCTTCGGAGAAGTTCGGCTCGATAGGGGTGCCACTGCCGGATACGGAGGTCAGAATCGTGGACCTGGAGACGGGCGAGGAGGCACCCGCGGGGAAAGAGGGCGAGTTATATGTTCGTGGTCCCCAGATTATGAAAGGCTACTGGCCCGAGCCCTGCAAAGGACTGGTGGATGGGTGGCTTCCCACCGGTGATGTGGTGAGAATGGACGATGAGGGCTACTTTTACATCACGGACCGAGTCAAGGACATGGCAAATGTCTCTGGATATAAGGTCTATACCCGGCTGGTTGATGATGTGCTATATGAACATCCGGCGGTCGCTGATGCTGCGGCAATTGGAATTCCCGACCCCGAACGTCCGGGCAGCGAAAGGATAAAGGCCTTCATAAAACTGAAGCAGGAGCACGAGGGGAAAGTCACTGCCGATGATATAATCAGCCACTGCAAGGAGAAACTGCCCCCCTATGCGGTTCCCAGGCTCGTGGAGTTCCGCAAAGAGCTGCCGCTCACCGTTACAGAGAAGCTTTTCAAGCGGCAACTCAGGGAAGAGGAAGTAGCGAAGATGAAAGTTGGAGCGCAGTAGCATCCTTCTCGATATTGCAAGGATAGATGTCAAGTTACGAGGATCTAGAAGCAAAGGTAATAGACACCGGTATCTGCACCTCTTGTGGGGCATGCATTCTGGCCTGCCCCACTTTCCATATCAAGTTCATTGAGGGAAAGCCGCAGAGGCCCAGGAGGGCACTGGACTGCGTGAGGTGTACCACCTGTTACGATGCCTGCTATATGCTCCGGCAGGGGTTGATGGGCGATATAGAGCGGGGCATTTTGGGTTGGGGAGAAAAGGAGAGCATCGGGATATACAAGCGCGCTCTGGCGGCAAGGGCGGGAGAGCAAAATAGGGCCTGTCAGGATGGGGGGATCGTAACCTCGCTCCTGACCTACGCCTTGGGAGAAAACCTCATTGATGGGGCTATAGTTGTTGGAAGCAATGGATGGATGCCCGTAACCTATACGGCAAAAACCAAAGGAGAAATTATCACATCATCACTGACCAAGTACGGGACCGTCCCGTTGCTGAAGGAACTTAGAGCTGCGGCTGTGGATCACGGGCTCAGCAGAATCTGCCTTGTGGGTTCACCGTGTCATATCCGCTCTTTAAGATATCTGCAGCATCGCAACCTGCCGCTGGCATCGGTGGTGAGATTTACGGTGGGCTTGCTTTGCCGCGAGAATTACGATTATTACGGCATCGTAGAGAAGGTGCGGGGGAAAGGGCTGGATATTGGAGAGATAGATAAGTTCAGCGTCTCTGATGAGTTTGATATATATGCTGGTGGGAGGAAATTATCCTTTCCCATAACGGAGGTAAAGAGTTGTGTCCCGAAACACTGCCTAGTTTGCGAGGATTTCGCCTGCGAGCTGGCAGACATATCAGTTGGAAGCGATGGCTCTCCGGAGGGATGGTCAACCGTTATAGTCCGAACTGAAGAGGGGGAAGGGATTTTCACCGACTTTGAAGGAAATAAGGTTATAGAGGCGCAACCTTTGCAGGACGTGGGCTACCTGAGGGGAATTGCCGATAGGAAAAAGGAAAAAGGTGAGCAAACAAGGGAGATATTCAGGCTGAGGGGGGAGGGGCTGGGGGGGAAAGAGATCGCCGTTAAGTTGGGGATAACGGAGGAGAGGGTAGCTCACCGACTTGAGGGACGGTAACCTGCGTGTTTATCTCAGGGTAAGCGGTCAGCTTTTGGCTGCCAGCGCCTGAGGTAAGAATTAAACAATAAACAATTTGCCCATGGTTCTGCCCACTGCTCCCCCCACAATGCGCCTGCCAGCCCGCTTCGCCATTTTTTCGGACTCCCGCTATTGATTGCTTGCACGTCTCCTAAAATGCGCGCCAATTTGTACAAGAAGCCACGCGTCTTACTCAGACTCACCCCACACCCCTCTTTGCTATTCTGGTTGAGGCCTTTTTGTTTTTGCAGGTGCTGGCTTCTTCTTAGGCGCGGTATAGCGATTGATCAGTGGAACGGCTGCGTTTAGCCCTAAGATGGCAAAGGTCGTGCCTTCAGGGAATGGGCTAAAGAAGCGCATCGCCATAATTCCCGCCCCGATCAGCACACCAAATATCCAGCGCCCTGTTTGGGTGCGCGGAGAAGTTATCGGGTCGGTAGCCATAAAGAAAGCGCCGAGAAGAAGGCTTCCTGAAAAAAGATGAAAGAGAGGATTTTGCCCTGCCACAATGGCTAGCACCACCACGGCGGCTATAGAGCCAACGGGTATGCGCCAGTTGGCGAATTTCTGCTGCGCAAGCCAGATAAAACCGATGGATAAAGCCAGAACTGACGTCTCGCCAATGGAGCCCGGCACGTGACCGGTAAATAAATCAACTAAAGAAGCTACAGCTCCTCCCGCCCGATGTATTTGCAGAGGCGAAGCCGAAGTCATCAAGTCTACCGGAGTCAACCATGGTCGCATGGTGCCAGGGAAAGCCAAAATAATAAAGAGTCGCCCGAACAATGCCGGATTAAAGAGATTCTTGCCAAAGCCCCCAAAGAGCTGCTTTCCTACGATGATGGCGAAGGATGCGCCGATCGCCGCGATATATAGTGGCAAGGAAGGAGACAAACTAAGACCAAAAAGCAGCCCTGTCACTACCGCACTCAGATCCTTGATCTTTACCGGCTTCTTTAGGGCAAACTACCACAGCGCTTCGCTCGCTACCGCCGCTGCAACGCTAACAATGAGCAACCATAATGCTGGTAGCCTAAAAAACCACAGCGCTGCTATAGTGACTGGCAGTAAGGCTAACAGCACCGCCCGCATCATCTTCATGTTATATGCCTCGCAATCAATTCTCGCCTAGCAGTTGTTTGACAGTTGGTATGCCAGCTTGGGAAACCTGAAGAGGATTCGAGATTACGGCTGGCATTGGCTAACGAAGCTGAAGAGTAACTGTTTGGTGAATCCTGATGGGGAAGGGAATATTCCTATAAATCCCCTGCAATCACTGCTTAAGAACTGTCTCATGCACCCTGTCATATTTAGGTTGTTCTGTTATCTCCGGCACTATCTCCACATATTTGATAATATTGCTCTTATCGATAACAAAAATAGAGCGTGTAAGAAGTCTCAATTCCTTAATTAACACCCCGTAGGCATTGCCGAAAGATGCATCCCTGTGGTCTGAATATGCCCTTACTTTATCTATTCCAGTAGTGGTGCAAAACCTCGAAATTGCGAATGGTAAATCCATGCTGATATTTATGACAACCACATCTTCAGGCAATTTCGCTGCATCCTCATTAAATCTATTTGCCTGCATGTCACAGACAGGGGTGTCAAGGGATGGAGTAACACTTATAATTTTTACCTTGCCTTCAAAGTCATTCAGTCTGACTTCCTTTAAATCACCGTTCAGAACGGTAAAATCAGGCGCCTTATCACCGGCCTTTAATTCCGGACCAACGAGAGTAAGGGGATTTCCCTTGAATTTAACTATGTTTGTTCTTTCCATCTTATATTCCCGTTATTTCCTTAACCTCTTCCCCACCGTGTTCCAGTTCCTTTTCCTGTTCCTTGTCCTCGTGCAGCAGCAGTGTCTGGAATTCTCCGACATGCGTTTTCTCTTCCTTTGCTACATCCAACAGTATCTTCCGGATGTTTTTATCCGTTGTCAGGGCGGCCATCTGCTCATAGAGGTTAATGGTATCAAGCTCTGCAATTATGGCAGCCCTCAGTATCTCTTTGTTGATGTCCTCTGAGACCCGTATTCTGGGTATGTAGCTATGCTTGATACGGCACTTATCGGGCCGACAAGATAAAATCTATTCCGTCACCTGCTGATGACAATGCCTATAAAGTTCCGCATTTATCTGCTTATTTAAACCTCTAAGCATTTTCCCTGAATCACATATCTCCTCCTGTCGTGTTTTTCAAACCGCTTGACGTTGTTACAAGCCGCAAAAGGCACGGAACGATTTTTTAGATACCCAAAAGAAGAGAAAGTTCCGCTACATGCTCCTCCTCGTCCATTATCACGTGCCGGATATCATGCTCAAGCGTTCGAAATTCATATCGGAGATCTTCTTTTACTGCAATAACTTTCTCGTAAACCTGTTTGTAAAAATCTATTGCATCTTTCTCTCCCTTAAGGTTGACCTCAAGTATCTCCTTAACGGTTTGTGCCCGGTGCGTTTCCGCCAGCGACATTGCCGGCTCGCCGCCGAGATAATTTCCGATGAGATTTCTGAATTGGTCCTCGTGTTTCTGTTCGTCGGAAGCGATCTCTTTAAGACGCTCTATTATTTTCTCGGCAGTCTCCCCCTTTACCAGTTCCGCATGGGCAAGATACTGTATTCTCGCAGCGTGTTCCAACTCCAGCGCACGGTTCAACATCTTAACCAGGTCCCTTTTAACATTAGCCATGTTCCCTCCTTTTTACATTCTTCAACCACTTGCTTAATTTCTTATTAAGTCCGTATACCATCCTCCAATCCGTGCCTTCAAGCACATATCTTATACATGGGGGTCTCCCTCTCCCACTCTCCTATTTTTTATTTCACTAACTTCATTGGTTGACCACATTATACAGGAATTTTTGATAGGTTCTTTTTGCGACACACGGATAGATCGCCCGAACATTCCAATGAGGTGCCATCCTGGATTAACTTATCATATACCACAATGCCAATTTCTGTAAATTTACTCCACAATGACCTTAGCCTTCATCCAGGGATGAGGACGGCAATGATACTCATAGATGCCCGGTTTCTCAAAGGTAAAACTCCAGTTCTCTCCCTGGTTCAGAGAGCCTGAGTCAAACTTCCCATCATCGCTGGTCACAGTGTGAGGAGCGGAATCCTTCTGTTGCCAGATTACCGTACCCCCTGCTTTAATCTTCACCTCCCTTGGATTGAAGGCAAACCCTTCTATAGTTACTGTTGTTTCTGTGGAGATGACCTCCTCAGGTGTTGCCTCCTCTTCGGCTGGAGTTGTGACGGCAGGAGCAGGCGGGCAGGCCAATGTGACGAACATCAGCAGGAATGCAGATACCAGAGTGAAAATGAAAAATCCTTTCTCATATGCCTGCAACATCGTTTACCTCCTTGGCTCGGACCGATATGGTCACTCTCACCTTGTAAATGATTATATCTGGGACTACTTCGTCGCTATCACCCCCTTTCCCCAGCTTGATGTTAGAATTGTAACACATCAAGTAGGCTTTGTCAATACCTGTTCCAACTGTGGGGGGGTGTCAAGGCTCTCAAGACTCACTAGCTGAGATGGCAAGTAGCATAGCCTAGAATGCCCAGACAGCGCGCAAGTACCCTGAGGTAGTGTTGAGGAACTCTCCTAGATTAGTGTGCAATTCGAACGAGTAGATGATGAACCCAAAGACCAGCGCAATCAGCGTTGTAATGGCCGAAGCTATGAGGGCAGAGCGCCGATGGAGCGCCAATAATGGAAACAAGGCATCGCCATCCTGCGAAATCGAGTTTGCCAAAAGTGCCGCAAAGGGAAAGAGCCCATGCGAGTAAAGAGTCACAAAGATTATTTGCGGCCCACAGCCAGGAATGAGCCCGATGAGGCCACCAAACAAAACAGATAGCGCTCCTGCAGCCAATAGGGTAGTTTCGATGAGCGCTTCCCCGCGAGCATAGTCTCCACCGCCCAGCAGCAGCACCGTCAGTTTGTAAACGAGAAAGCCGACAAAGACCCAAGTGATGACGAAAGCTGTTTCTTGCGCATCGTGAATAACGGTCTCTTTAAGACTAGTGGATTTAATCTCGGTTTCTTCGTAAGTGTCGTCGGCCAAAAATTTCTTACCTGCAACCATCAAAATAATAGAAAGCAGGGCGCCTGTGACCCCTACTATTAGACCAAGATTGGGGAAAAGGAGGGCGTTGGTATCGACTCGAGCGATGCCCAAAATCCCCAGGACGAGTCCAATAGCTAATATACCCCAAAAAAGTACATAGACTTGGTGCGTCAAGCGGTATCCCAACGTGCCTGCGGGTTGATGACCGCTGATCCGGTGATGGAGAACCAGATCAATTTCGTTGCCCTCCTCGTAGCTCAGGTGAGGCGCATGGGCTTGCCCTCTTTCCCGTTTGTGCTGTTGCTCTTTTTTGGAGGGCCGCGAAGCGCGATAGCTAACCAATAGCTTAGTGCCCAAAGACGTTTTATCGACCAAGGAACCAGTCAATACGGCGACGCCAAAAGCGATGGCACTCACGATGAGGTATTGCATCGGCACGGTAGCAATCATGACGAAAGCCGACTCTCCTGTAGTGGCAATGAGAGTTGCTACTACTGTGCCAAAGGTTACTGTGCCTTTAATGAACAAAGGCATAATAAGAATAGACGCTCCGCACCCAGGGATCAGGCCAAACAAAGCGCCCAGTACAGGCTGCCACCTTTTTGATTTTTCAATGTTAGCCACAAGAGCACCTGATTGACGATAATTGATGTAGCCAAAGAGCAAGAGTATTGCCCCGACAAGAGAGCCTACATCAATAAACGCCCTAGCCATGCTATCAAACACTAATGGCAGTATTTTCTCTATCATCTATTCCCCCTATCCTATCGTTTGGCACGTTCGCTCTTTTTCTTAAATACTGCCCCTCCATGTCATTCCCCCACCACAATTCATATTGAACCGGCTAATTTTATCCCCAACTCCCTGCACAGCCGCAGTTCTTTATCGCCTGGCTCATTCCTGGCAATCAACCCTTCTTCAACAAGGTTGAAAGAGCATCTCTTCATCCTCTCCTGCCAATCCCTCATCCACTCTCCATCCCCCCAGTCATATGACCCGAAAAGGACAAGCGGTTTATTCCCATATGCGGCCTTCTCCACCTCCGCCACAAACGGTTCCATATACTTGCATTCCGCACTTTGCGGTAAGGGTATAATCACATTGTGGCAACCGATGTCTCAACGATCGTAACAGTTTAGTTTCCCTCAAATACAAATATAGGCTATCACACCTGAGTAGTTTGGGCAAGTCCCGTGTCAAGACTTGTTAGATAAAATTCAAAAGTGAACTGTTTAAGCTTGGAAAGTGAACTGTAGTTATGGCATCCTTCTGGTAAGGAGGGATGTATGCAGCTATATAAACGATTCAACAGCGACCAGGTAAAAGCTCTGCTAAAGGGATACCACCAGGGGATATTGGATAGATCAGCCATTGAAGAGATTTTGGGGATTAGTAAAACCAGATTCTTTGCTCTCTCAACACAATATCGCCGTGATGCGGATAAATTTGCTCTTGCTTATCAGAGGAGCACCCCAACCAGGATATCTGCTTCTGCCGAAAGGGAGATCGAGAGGGAATTGATGTTGGAGAAGGGTTTGATTGAGGATGCCACTTTGCCTATCACCACCTATGGAATCCCCTTGCGCTATTACGTTGACTTCTTGCGAGTATTCCGCTTCGTCCAGGGGAGAGATAGCTTCTGGAGAAAGCATATTCTTCAAACTGATGAAGCTGACTCTCAGTGGATACAGGCAATGAGGATATTGGGAGTAGATGTTACCTATGCGATTTCCCCACAGGCAAAAGGGACGAGTGGAACGAAAGCATGGGGTGTATCAGGATCGCTTGGTGAAGGAACTTCGGTTGGAGGGTATCAGGGGTATCCTGTCGGCCAATGCGTTTATGGCAGATTATGTGGAAACACTCAATGACAAGTTCTCTGTTGAGCCTTCTAGCCCAGTAGACTTTCATCACCCTGTGCCCGAGGGTTTGGACTTGAGGAATGTATTTTGCATGGAAGAAACCCGCATCATCAGCAATGACTGGGTTGTACGGTATAAGAACCGCTTCTTCCAGATCGTTCCTCAATCGAATCTACCTCCTGCCAAGAACAAGATTACCCTTCAGGAGCATCTCGATGGCTCAATTCACATGATCTACAGTGGGAAGGAGATAAGGTTCACAGAAATTAAGGATCGTCCTGCACGTCCCCATCTCTCCCCCCCCAGGTTTCCACACCCCACCTTCAGAAGGCACATATCCCTTCTCAAGATCATCCCTGGAGAAGATTTAATCCAATGTACTTGGGAAAGAAAAAGGCAACCCTCGTCTAATATTAAAAAGGACATTTCTAAAGAGTCTTGACACCAGATCGCTTACATTCTTGACACAATCTTGTCTCTGTGATATATTAGCGCTGGGATGTTGCCCAAGGCTTTAGCCCAGAGTTGGTGCTAAAGCTTCTTTCTCTATCTGCAAGCACAGATTCAAAAGGCTCACCCGGTGGGTGAAGTAATTGCGTTCGACATCGAAGGAGGTTATGAAATGAACATGATCGTTTGCGTCA
>BBPG01000542.1_pt1 | contig 10291 bp, 11 predicted proteins | sample 1343651 | NCBI WGS metagenome assembly BBPG01 (sample SAMD00019091, study PRJDB2971) | groundwater metagenome | biome: freshwater biome; feature: mineral spring; material: ground water | place: USA: CA, Sonoma | collected 2012-06 | depth surface m | reverse complement strand
TTGTGCGTATTATAAAGTTAGCGGCAAAGTGATGCGTCTTACTTAATGCAAGAAGCTTTACAAAAAAGAAAATGGAGGGGAAAAGATGAAAAGAAAGTTAAGCCTCGTTTTAGTGTTTACCATGGTGTTCTCATTAGCCTTGACGGGCTGCGGTGGCACCCAGCCACCCGCACCGGCTGCGCCTACCGCGCTGGAAGAGATCAAAATTGGTTCTGTGTTTCCTGTTACCGGTGCTATTGCTACCTTCGGACAGTCTTCGTTAAATGGCACCCAGCTAGCTTTTGATGAAATCAACGCCGCCGGCGGTGTACTGGGCGGCAGAAAGCTTGTTCTTATTAATGAGGATAACCAGAGCAGAACAGAGGAAACTGCAACAGCTTTCCAGAAGCTGATTACTCAGGATGAAGTTTCGGCCATTTTGGGTTCTGTGGCCAGCAGCCATTCTTTGGCTGGCGCACCAATTGCCCAAGCTGCAGGGATTCCTATGCTTTCCCCCGCATCTACCAATCCCCGAGTAACCGAAGTAGGCGATTTTATTTTCAGGGCATGTTTTATTGACCCTTTCCAGGGACAAGTAATGGCAAAATTTGCTTTAGAAACTTTGGGAGTTACGACAGCCGCTATGCTTGTCGAGCAGGATAGTGACTATTCCAAGGGCTTGGCTAGTTATTTTAGAAAAGCTTTCGAAGCCGGCGGCGGCACAATTGTTGCTGAGGAAGGTTACAAAAGCACAGATACTGACTTTTCAGCCATTTTGACACGTGTGAAGGCAGCTAACCCCGCCGTTGTTTTTGTACCGGCTTACTACGGTACCGTTGGCCCCATCTTGCGCCAGGCTCAAGCTGCTGAAATTGATGCAGTATTTTTGGGCGGAGACGGTTGGGATTCCGATAAACTGTTTGAACTAGCCGGCGATGCTGCAAATGGCGGTTTCTTCTCTAACCATTACTCCCCAGATGCCGGTACGCCTGAAGTTGTAGCATTCCTTGCTGCTTACCAGGCTAGATTCAATGCAGTGCCAGATGCTCTTGCTGCGTTAGCCTACGATGCCGCTCATATGTTAGCACAAGCCATCAATGAAGCCGGCTCTGTTGAAGGCGTTGCCATCCGTGACGCACTGGCAGCCATTAGCTTTACCGGTGTAAGCGGGAGCGTGGTTTTTGATGAAAATCGTAATCCGGTTAAGAGTGCCGTTATTATTGAAATTAGAGACGGCAAGCAAGTTTACAAGGCTACAGTAAATCCGTAGGACTTTATGGGTGCTCAAATAGGGGGGGCGCGGAAGCGCACCCCCTATTTTAAGGCTCATTAACCAAGGAGTGAATAGTTTTGACCATAAGCCAACAGATTTTGCAGCAACTTGTTAATGGTATCTCCTTAGGCAGCGTATACGCGCTGATGGCGCTTGGATATACCATGGTTTATGGCATTATCAAGCTTATTAACTTTGCCCACGGCGAAGTTTTTATGATCGGTGCCTTTGTCGGCTTTTTCTCTATTACTAAACTAGGCATGGGTTTTTTTCCAGCCATGTTTACAGCCATGATTTTTTGCGCCATTCTCGGTATATTGATGGAGCGTTTGGCGTATAGGCCATTACGCAACGCGCATCGGATGGCTGCTTTGATGACGGCGGTTGGTTTGTCAATGCTTTTTCAAAATCTGGCGCTGGCACACAGTTGGATCGGGGCCTCGGCAAAAGGTTTTCCTCAGGTATTTCCTTTGCAAAGATTTCAGTTAATGGAAAACGTGAACATTTCTTCCGATCGAATTTTAACTTTGGTTATTGCAATTTTTCTGATGATTGCCTTACAGTTTATTGTTCATAAAACCATAATGGGGAAAGCGATGCGGGCCGTCTCCTTCGACAAAGACGCGGCTCGTTTAATGGGTATAAATGTGGATAAGACAATTTCGTTCACATTTGCTTTGGGTTCAAGTCTTGCTGCCGCGGCCGGCGTGCTTTTTGCTCTAAACTATGGGATTGTTGTCTACCAGATGGGGCTTCTCCCCGGCCTTAAAGCCTTTGTCGCGGCTGTTTTAGGCGGGATCGGTATTATCCCAGGCGCAATGGTAGGCGGTCTGTTGCTGGGGATAACAGAATCCGCCGTCAGTGCCGCCGGAGGTTCTATGTTTCGCGACGCGGTAGCTTTTGCGGCGCTAATTATCATGCTGTTAGTTAAGCCAACCGGACTCTTTGGCAAAAATGTCAGGGAGAAGGTGTAATCGATGAATAAGCGTTTTAGTGCCATTTTGCAATTTATGTTGTTTCTGGCTATGGGTTATGCCGTCCAGATGGCGATGGATGCAGGCATGATTAATCGCTATTATTCTCACGTCATGACGGTCATGGCTATTTTTGTGGTCGGCGCCGTCAGTTTGAATCTGATTAATGGTATTTGTGGCCAGTTCTCTTTGGGGCATGCCGGTTTTATGGCGGTGGGCGCATATACCTCAGCCATCATTACGAAAAACCCTGACTTGATTCTTCCGGCGATGTTCACCGGAAATGTACGTTTTGTTTTAGCTACCTTGTTGGGTGGGATGATGGCGGCTTTTGTCGGCTTCTTGGTTGGCTTGCCATCCCTGCGCTTACGAGGTGATTATTTGGCAATTGTTACACTCGGCTTCGGTGAGATTATCCGCATTCTTCTTCTGAATTGGGATTTTGTCGGTGGAGCAAGCGGTTACTTCGGCCTTGTCAGGCATACCAATTTTTTTGCTGCTTTTCTGCTCTCGCTTATTACGATTACCATTATTCGTAACTTTATCGATTCGTCTCATGGCAGAGCCTGCATTTCCATCAGGGAGGATGAAATTGCGGCGGAAACCATGGGGGTCCCTACCACCCGCTATAAGGTCATTGCTTTTGTGATTGCCTCCTTTTTTGCCGGCACAGCCGGTTCCATGATGGCTCATTTGACGCAGATGGTCACACCTGCCTCCTTTACCTTTATTCTTTCTATTGAATTATTGCTGATGGTGGTGCTTGGTGGGTTGGGAAGTATAACCGGCTCCATTGGCGCCGCTATTTTCCTGACCTATGCGGCAGAAGCTCTTCGTGCCTTCAGGGCTTACCGCATGATTCTCTATTCTTTGCTGCTGATTTTTATTATGCTTTTCCGCCCAAAAGGGCTGTTGGGCACCCAGGAGCTGTCTTACGGATTGTTGAAGGAGAGTTTTAAATTACGTGCACGCTGGCAGAGAAAAAAGAAAGATGGCATCACGGCATCTGCCGAATAGGAGGCGCTAAAATGGCTGTGCTAGAAACTACAGATCTGACTATCCGTTTCGGCGGTCTGACAGCAGTCAGCAAGTTTAATATTTCGCTGGAAGAGGGGGAGCTGGTGGGCTTGATTGGCCCAAATGGCGCCGGTAAAACTACGGCGTTTAACATGCTTACCGGCGTTTACCAGCCCAGTGAAGGGGCAATTACATTTTGCGATGCGGCGCTTTGTTCGGCAGTAAAAGCATTGCAGCCATTTCAAATAACCAGAAGAGGTATAGCGCGCACCTTCCAGAATATTCGTTTGTTTAAGGAGCTGTCAGTTCTGGATAATGTGAAAATTGCTTATCATCAGAATGTGAAATATGGTCTTTTGTCGGCTTTCCTTCATACTGCACGCTATCAGGCTGAAGAAGTAGAAATTGAAGAAAAAGCGCTTGAATTGTTAAAAATTTTCGCTTTGGATACAAAGAAGGCTGAGAAGGCAAAAAACTTGCCTTACGGAGAACAGCGGCGCTTAGAAGTAGCTCGTGCGCTGGCTACCAATCCCAAACTACTTTTACTGGACGAGCCTGCCGCCGGGATGAATCCTCAGGAAACACAACAGTTGATGGATTTAATCAACTTTATTCGCAAACAGTTTTCCCTGACTATTTTATTGATTGAGCATGATATGGCGCTGGTAATGGGTGTGTGTGAACGGATTTATGTGTTGGACTACGGAAAGGTTATTGCCCATGGTACACCGGCAGAAATTCGTCGCAATCCCAAAGTTATTGAGGCCTACCTCGGGGAGGAGTCGGCCAGTGCTTAAAGTTGAGAATCTCCACGTTTATTATGATGCGATTCATGCTATTAAAGGAGTTTCGCTTGATGTCTCTCAAGGCGAGATTGTGACGCTAATCGGCGCTAATGGTGCGGGAAAGACTACGATCTTGCGGACCATTTCCGGGCTGGAAAAGGCCAGGGAGGGGAAAATTGAGTATCTTGGCAAGGATATAACCTCCCAACAAGCACATGATATTGTTAAAATCGGCATTTCACAAGTCCCTGAGGGGCGCCGGGTTTTTACAAATATGTCTGTCACGGAAAACCTGGAGTTGGGAGCGTATCTTTCGAAAGATAGAAAAGCGAAATCAGACAGTCTCAAGCGAGTATTTGAGCATTTCCCGCGACTTTATGAACGGCGCATGCAGATTGCCGGTACTCTTTCCGGCGGCGAGCAACAAATGTTGGCTATGGGGCGCGCGCTGATGTCTAAGCCGAAGCTGATGATGTTGGACGAGCCCTCCATGGGGTTGGCGCCAATCTTGGTTCGGCAAATCTTCTCTATCATTAAAGAAATCCATAAAGAAGGAACGACTATTTTGCTGATTGAACAGAATGCCAATATGGCACTTTCCATTGCCCACAGGGGGTACGTTTTGGAAACCGGCAAAATTGTGATGCAGGGTTCAGTGCATGAACTGATGGCAAGTGAAGAGATTAAAAATGCTTATCTAGGTGGGGAAGCTGCTCATAGTTAGCTTTAAGTGAAAACTGTGGCGGCCGCTGGGTTTGGCGGTCGTTTTAGTCTAAAGACTAAAGGACTACTTTAACTGACTAGAAGGGGGGTGCTTATTATAAATGCAGGGGAAAGGCGCCATAGACTTCTCTTATGCTTAAAAGATGCGGCCGGACCAGTGACCGGCACATACTTAGCCCAACAACTTGCTGTGAGCCGGCAGGTGATTGTGCAGGATATTGCTATTCTCAGAGCTAGCAGTGAGCAAATTCTTGCCACCCCACAGGGGTACCTGTTAAACACAGCAGTAAACGGCAGGGGTTTGCAGACAGTAGTTGCCTGTTGCCATGATGTAGGGCAAATCGAGGAAGAAATCGGTATTATTGTTGACCATGGCGGAAAACTGCTGGATGTGATTGTAGAACATCCGGTATACGGAGAATTGCGGGGCAATTTGCTGATTGCCAACCGCCGTGATTTAGCTCTTTTTCTGGCTCAGCTTTGCAAGACGGCGGCAAGACCATTGTCTGATTTGACCGGCGGCGTCCATTTGCATACTATTGAGGCGGCGGATCAGGCTACACTGAATGAAATAATCGAAGCATTGCTAAATAAAGGTTATTTGCTTAGTTAGTTTGTTTTACGCTAATTATAATTTCTGCTGTTAAATACCCGCTCCCTCTTGGAGAGGGTTAGGGGTGAAGGGCATCTTTTCGGTGGGGTCGCAGTCGCAGGCGGTGGTACGTTGGCTAAACTCAGGCGTTTTACAATGTATTGACAGTTGACAAGACAGGTGCTCCATGTCATAATAAAGGGTAAATATGGGAGAGGATGTTTTTTATGCAGGAGCAAAAGAGGCAACTGCTGGAGAGGCTCCGAGAACTAAAGGTACAGAGAAACGCCATAATCTTAGCGCATAACTATCAAATTGGAGAAGTACAGGATGCGGCCGATTATGTGGGTGACTCATTTGGTCTGAGCCGGATAGCTGCTAACACAGATGCCGATGTGATTGTTTTCTGCGGCGTCCATTTTATGGCGGAAGGAGCAGCCATCCTGGCTCCGGAGAAGACTGTCATATTACCGGATATTTTGGCCGGCTGCCCCATGGCAGAGATGATTACAGCGGAAGCGTTGCGCGACAAAAAGAAAGAACATCCGGGAGCAACTGTTGTTGCGTATGTTAACACTTCGGCTGCGGTAAAGGCGGAAAGCGATATTTGTGTTACATCGTCCAACGCGGTGGCTGTGGTAAATTCCTTAGCTGCATCTGAAGTTCTGTTTGTTCCTGACATGAATTTAGGCAGTTTTGTGGCTGACAGAACAGAAAAACTGGTTATTCTCTGGGAAGGCTATTGCCTACCACACCATCGTGTGCGCGCCTCTGATGTAGCGCAGGCGCGGGAAAAACATCCTGATGCTGTGGTGGTAGTCCATCCAGAATGTCGTCCGCAAGTGGTGAAGGCGGCAGATTATGCTTTTTCCACCGGCGGAATTTTGGATTTTGCCCGCAATTCCCGGGAGAATAAGCTGATTATTGGCACAGAAATGGGACTTATTCATCGTCTTCAAAAAGAGAATCCAGAAAAAGAATTTTATTTGCTCCATCAGGGGCTGGTTTGTCCTAATATGAAATATACTAATCTGGAAAAAGTGGTGACGGCGCTGGAGAAAATGCAGCCTGTCATTACAGTTTCCGCCAGCGTACGCGAAAGGGCGCGCCTTGCTCTTGAGCGGATGTTGGCAGTAAGCTGAGGGTTACGTGATGGGCAAAAGGATTGATAGTAGGCGATCTGAATTCGATGTGTTGGTGATTGGTAGCGGTATTGCCGGTCTTTTTGCGGCACTGAAAGCAGCAAAATTTGCTCGGGTTTGCCTTGTGACCAAGGGGCAGCTTTCTGACACAAATACTTGGCTGGCCCAAGGCGGGATTGCGGCTGCCATCGGAGAAGATGACAGCCCGGAGGAGCATCTGGCAGATACATTGGTTGCAGGTGCCGGAGCATGCAATCCGGAGGCTGTGGCAATTTTAGTGGAGGAAGGGCCTCGCTGTATTCAAGAACTGCTTGAACTAGGAGCCCCTTTTGATTGTGACGGTGAGCAACTGGCTCTGACCAGGGAAGGGGCGCATCATAAAAGCAGGGTACTCCATTGCGGCGGAGACGCCACCGGGCGTCTGATCCAGCAAACATTGCAGGAGCAGCTTTTATCCTGCCCTGGTTTGACTGTGCGGGAGCACATTTTTGTCAGTGATTTACTTGTACAGGACGGAGCCGTTTGCGGCGCACGCACACTAAATGGTGAAACACTTTATGCTGATGCTGTGATTTTGGCTACAGGCGGGTTAGGGCAGGTGTTTTCCAGAACTACAAATCCAGCTGTAGCGACCGGAGATGGGTTGGCCATGGCTTACCGTGCCGGTGCTAGGATGGCAGATTTGGAGTTTGTGCAGTTTCACCCTACTGTTTTCCAGGGGCAAAGTGAGCGGGAAACCTTCTTGATCTCCGAGGCGGTGCGCGGTGAGGGAGCTGTCTTGCGTAACAAACAGGGGAAACGCTTTATGGATAGTTATCACCCATTGGCCGAACTGGGTCCACGTGATGTGGTGGCGCGCGCTATTTTGGCCCAGATGAAAAAACAGAGCGGTTTTCCTGTCTGGCTGGACATTACCCATCAGGGTCGAGCTTTTTTGCAAAAGCGATTTCCTACCATTTATGAAAAAGCTAGACAACAGGGGCTGGATTTGGCTAAAGACTGGCTGCCCATCTCTCCGGCTGCACATTATGCCATGGGCGGAATTGCAACAGGCCTAAATGGTGAAACAAGTTTGCCAGGCTTGTTTGCATGCGGGGAAGTGGCATGTAGCGGTGTTCACGGAGCAAACCGCTTGGCAAGCAACTCTCTCTTGGAAGGACTTGTCTTTGCTGATCGGGCTGTGAGAGTTATAGAAAAAAATGGGAAACCTTTTTCAGTCGGTCTGTCAACAATAAGGGAAAAGTATATCGGTATTGGTCGTTTGGCAGAGGCAGAGAAAATTAGGCTGCAGATTCGCAAGCGGATGTTTGAAGATGCGGGTTTAATTAGGGACGGACAAGCGCTTACCAGTCTGCAGGCCGAACTGGAAGGTTTAGCTGAGCAATTACCTGCCGGCGGAACGCACCAAAGGCTTTGGGAAACAGTTAATCTGCTGACTGTGGCTAAACTGATCGTCTCCGGGGCACTCTGGCGCAGAGAAAGCCGGGGAGGACATTATCGTAGCGACTACCCAAGTCCAGATCAGGCTTACAGAAGAAACTTGGTAGCTGCTAAGGAGGACGAGCTTCGTGCACCCATTGCAGTATAGGCGACTAGTTGGCGACGCTTTGTCAGAAGACCTGTTTTACGGTGACAGAACTACAGAGAGCATTTTTTCTGGGGAAATAGCCATTGCGGAACTGTTTGCAAAAGAAGCAGGTATTGTGGCCGGCTTGCCTCTGTTTCTGGAAGTGTTTGCTCAAGTAGACCAAGCTGTGGAGTGCAATTTTTTTTGCGCTGATGGCGACCATGTTGCGGCTGGGCAGCGTTTGGCAATAGTGAGCGGTCGAATCGCCTCTATCCTGAAGGGCGAACGTACAGCCTTGAATTTTATGCAACGAATGTCGGGGATCGCCACAATGACCGGGGCGGCAGTACAAGCAGTGGCCGGGACTGCCGCCAAAATTGTGGATACACGTAAAACTACGCCGGGATGGCGGGTGTTGGAAAAGTATGCTGTACGTATAGGCGGCGGCGAGAATCACCGCTTTAACTTGGCAGACATGGTGATGATTAAAGATAACCATATCAAGGGTGCCGGTTCTATTAGTGAAGCTGTGGCCAGAATCAGAGCGCGAGCTGGCTTTGCGTTAAAAATTGAGGTTGAGGTAGCCAGCTTAGCCGATGTTCGGGAAGCGCTGGCGTGCGGGGTAGAAATAATCATGCTGGACAACATGACAGTAACCGTAATGCGGGAAGCAGTATTGTTTGTGGATAGGCGCACATTGTTAGAAGCATCAGGTGGCATTGCCGCTGAAAGACTGCGTGAAGTGGCGGAAACAGGAGTTGATTTAATTTCGCTTGGTTATCTTACTCATAGTTGCCGCGCGTTGGATTTATCACTAAAGCTGCAATAATTGGCAGTAAGGAGAAAGTCTCGTTGCGTGCTGAGGGAGCATCTGTTAAAATAAAGATGCACCATAAAGTAGCAGGAGGCGAAGTGATTGGCGCGGCAGGATAGAATATATGATATGCTGGTGCTGGGCGGCGGCCCCGCAGGGTTGACAGCAGCCATTTATGCTTCGCGTTCTCGTCTTTCAGTGTTAGTAATCGAGCAAATGCTCTCCGGCGGACAGATAGCTACTACAGATAGGATGGAAAACTATCCGGGTTTCCCAGGCGGAATTAGTGGCTTCGAGTTTGGACAACTCCTGGAGGAACAGGCTCGCAACTTTGGTGCAGAAATGGTCTTAGCTACAGTGGAAGCAGTTTCTCTGCACAGTGAGATTAAAGAAGTGAAAACTTCCGAGGGAGTTTTCCGCGGACGGACGCTCCTGTTGGCTACAGGAACACGTTCACGGCCGCTCGGTGTGCCGGGGGAGAAGGAATTGAAGGGCAGAGGCGTTTCCTATTGCGTTACTTGTGACGGCGCTTTTTTCACCGACCGAGATGTGATGGTGGTGGGCGGCGGCGACTCAGCTTTAGAAGAAGCTTTGGTACTAACCAAGTTTGCAAGTAAAGTTTATTTGGTACATCGTCGACAGGAGTTGCGCGCAATTGACCTCTTACAAGAAAGGGTACAGACGAATCCCAAAATTGAACTTATCCTAAACACAGAAGTGCAAAAAATCAACGGAGCAGAACGGGTGGAGAGCGTAACTCTGTATAATCAAACGCAGAATAAAAAATGGGACTTGCAGGTAGATGGGATTTTTATGTACGTGGGACTTTTTCCAAACACCGAATTTTTGGCTGGTCAGCTTGAACAGAATGAAGATGGATATATTATTACTAACGATGAGATGAGAACTTCTGTGAGCGGAGTTTTTGCGGCGGGCGACATTCGGGCAAAAAAACTGCGGCAGGTTGTCACTGCCGTCTCAGATGGCGCAATTGCGGCTGTAGTCGCCGCCAGAGATTTTGATGAAAATTAAGTAAAGGGAGACAAAAAAATGAGTGATTATGTTATGGAAATCGGCGATGATAATTTTGCAGACGAGGTATTAAAATCAACCATACCTATAGTAGTCGATTTTTGGGCAGCCTGGTGCGGCCCGTGTCGCATGATGGCTCCGGTGCTCGATGATGTGGCTCGGGAGTTAGAGGGAAAGGTGAAGGTTGTCAGGGTGAATGTAGATAAAAATCGGACTACCGCAGGCAACTACAAAATTATGAGCATTCCAACATTGATGTTTTTTAGAGGCGGCCAACCGACAGGCAATCAGGTAGGCTTTGTTTCTAAAGAGCAATTGCAAAAAAAGATACAGGAATACTTCGGTGTTTAGATGTCGCTTCACATCTTACAGGGAATGAATATTATTTAGTGT
>BBPG01002007.1_pt1 | contig 10362 bp, 10 predicted proteins | sample 1343651 | NCBI WGS metagenome assembly BBPG01 (sample SAMD00019091, study PRJDB2971) | groundwater metagenome | biome: freshwater biome; feature: mineral spring; material: ground water | place: USA: CA, Sonoma | collected 2012-06 | depth surface m | reverse complement strand
TAGAAATAAACCCCGTTAAAAATAAATCTCTAAAATGGCGGATATTACTTATAACACCATTATTAAAATTTGAATTGGAGGCTACTTATAATTCCCCTTTTGTAAATGGGAATAAATTGGTATTTTGTTCTTATGTTGGAATTTCAGGATAAAAAATGAAGATAAGAAGGATTCTTGCATACCACAGGGTAATGCAAGGGAAAAGCCCTTTGTGTGTTTCACCCGATATGTTTTTATGGCAGATGCAGTACTTGAAAAAAAAGAATATCAGTGTAGGAACACTTTCTGAATATCTTGCAAAAGATGTAGATGTATGCCTTACATTTGATGACGGCTGGGAAGACAATTTTAAGAATGCACTTCCTATTATAAAAAGATTTGGTTTTAACCTGACAATTTTTCTTACCCTCAGGCAGATAGGGGCAAAAAATTACCTTGACTGGGACATAATAAGACAAATGGTCAAAGAGAAAGTAGAAATCGGTTCGCATACAATATCACACCCAAAACTTACCCGCATTCCGGTTGATGATGCAAAAAAAGAAATATTTCAATCCCGCTCTATACTTGAAGAAAATCTAAAAATACCTGTAAAATATTTCTGTTATCCATCCGGTGATTATAATAAGACAATAGCCGGTCTTGTCCAACAGGCTGGATACCAAGCAGCGGTTATAACTCCTCTTGTTCGTATGCTGGAAAGTGAATTTAGTATGCACAGAGTCGGGATATATGGACATAACGGTAGGCTTGTGTTTAAGATAAAACTTTTCGGGATATACAGATAGATGTTAAAAATGTTAAATGTATAGCCTGTTCTGATAATAAAACCAAAGTTTTGTGGAGCAAAAAAAGGTTTTATATAATTTTTTGTAAGGATTATGCCTTATCATTTTTATATCCTCACGAAAATTTTGTCTACAGCGACAGATTTTCTTGAAAACTATATCCTGTATAAAAGGCTCAGACTATCAGCTGGAAAAAAAGATAAAGTATGTGCGCTATATGCGGAATTATAAGAAAACAGGGTAGGATTAATATTGAACAGATTCAAAGAATGACCCGTATAATGCATTACAGAGGACCTGATGATGAGGGATATTATATTAATGAAAGCGTAGGACTGGGACACAGAAGACTCAGTATTATTGATATTAAAACAGGGAAGCAGCCCTTTGCAAATGAAAACGGCACAATTTTTCTTATCTGTAACGGAGAAATATATAACTTTAAAGAATTAAGACAAGAACTTGAAAACACAGGACATATATTTAAGTCAAATTCTGACAATGAGGTAATACTGCACCTGTATGAAGAAAAAGGTGTGGATTGTCTACGGGATTTAAGGGGGATGTTTGCTTTTGCTATATGGAATGGGGACGAAAAACTACTTTTTCTTGCAAGAGACCGTATCGGAGAAAAGCCGCTTGTTTATTTAAGGATTAACGAAGACATCATATTTGCATCAGAAATAAAGTCACTTCTTCTGTACCCTGAAATTAAAAAACAGATAGACATATCTGCACTTGACCTATATCTTACATATCAGGCAGTACCAAGTCCTTCTACAATTTTTAAGGATATAAAAAAACTTCCCCCCTCATCCTATCTGTTGTGGAAAGACGGAAAAGTAAAGATAGAAAGATACTGGGATGTGGATTTTAGTAAAAAAATAAAACTAAAAAGCGAAGAAGAATATGCCGAACTTTTGTGGGAAAAATTGGAAGAGGCTACAAAGCTCAGGATGGTTTCTGATGTTCCGTTAGGAGCATTTTTATCAGGCGGTATTGATTCTTCTGCGGTTGTAGGTGTAATGAGTAAGATTTCATCATCTCCTGTAAAAACATTTTCTATCGGCTTTGATGAAAAAAGTTATAGTGAAACCAAATATGCAAAAATAGTTGCAGAACATTTCGGCACAGACCACCATCAGTTTATCGTCAAGCCAGATATTATAAATATCATGCCTAAACTTATCTGGCATTATAATGAGCCGTTTGCAGACTCCTCAATGGTTGCCACATATTATGTAGCAGAACAGACCAAAAAATATGTAACAGTGGCACTGAACGGAGATGGTGGAGATGAAAGCCTGGCCGGATATACAAGATACTGGCAGACATTGGTTTTTGAAAAAATATACAAAACTTATAAAAACATACCTTTTGGTAAAAATATTTCCGATTTTATATCTTCTAGGTATTGTAAAGGCAGATTATATAGAATTTTAAAATGGTTAAAACAGATAGAAAAAGATGGTTTTTATAGTGCATATACATCGCGGCTTATTATATTTTCACAAGAAGAGAAAAACTATTTATACTCAGAGCGGATGAAACAGGAGCTTTCCGGTTTTGAGCCGTTCAGGTTTATTGAAAAAACATGGGAAAAAGCATCGGGATTAACCCTTCTTGAAAAGATGCTTTACACGGATTTTCATTTTTATCTGCCGGATGTTCTGATGGTTAAAATGGACATAGCAACTATGGCAAATGCACTTGAAGGAAGAAGTCCTTTTCTTGACCATCACATAATAGAAACAATTGCCTCTTTTCCCCCTGAACTTAAATTTAAGGGGGTTTGGTCAAAATATATACTAAAAAAGAAACTTAAAGGTTTTCTTCCTGATAAAATTTTGAAAAGACATAAGATGGGTTTTGGTATTCCGATTGGGGAATGGTTTAAAGGAGAATTGAAAAACTATATCAAGGACATCTTATATTCGGATGAATTTATGAAACGGGGATTTTTCAACCCCGAAAGTATAAAAAAAACAGTAGAAGAACACATAAGCGGAAAAGAAAATCATGGTTTAAAAATATGGAGTCTACTATGTCTTGAACTGTGGTGTAGGACCTTTATCTCTACCCCGTAGGTTAAACCTTAGAGGCAAGATAAGAGGTTGAAAAAATGATTAAAAAATATGAGAGTTTATATTTTAGTCTTTGTGATACAATAAAGAAGTGGCATAAGTTTGGCTCACAGAATAAGCAATAAGAAAGAAGAAATATGACTTCTAAAGAAAGGGTAACATTGTTGTTAAAAAGACAGATACCAGATAGGATGGGGCTTTATGAATCTTTCTGGCCTGAGACATTAAGAGATTATTGGCCCAAACAGGGTTATCCGGAAGGCTACCCTAAATTAAACACCCAGCAATGGACATCTATTGAGGCAAAGCCCGAATATTATTTCAATTATGATATTTTTAATTGTGGCGGATGGTTCGATTCGTCATTTTTTCCCGGTAAAAAAGATGTAATAGAAGAAACAGACCAGTGGCAGGTAACAAAAGATGGAAATCTCTCTACATTTAAGTACTGGAAGAATAAATCAGGAACACCGCAACACATGGGTTTTGAAATTACAACACCTGAAAAATGGAAACAATATAAAGAAAACATTATTTACTTAAATATACAAAGGCTTGGCGACATAGAGGCAATAAAGGCAGACATTGTCAATGCAAGATTAAAAGATAAGTTTGTGGTGTTTGGCAATCTTTTTATTTTTGAACTTATGAGAGGAATAATAGGTGATGAAAACTTTTTACCGGCCCTTCTTCTTGAGTCTGAGTGGATAAAAGATTTCTGTCAAACATATCTTGATATGTTTAAGATACACTATGAATATCTTTTTAAGGAGGCTGGTCTTCCTGACGGTATGTTTATATATGAGGATTTCGGTTTTACTAATGGTCTTTTTTGTTCGCCACAAACAATGAAGGAACTGGTTATGCCCTATGAGAAACAGTTGGTTTCATTTTTCCACGATTACGGACTTCCCGTTATTCTTCATTCTTGCGGAGATATAAGAAAGGCAATACCTCTTATCATTGATGCGGGTTTTGATTGTCTTCAGCCAATGGAGGCAAAAGCAGGATGTAATGTTGTAGATATAGCAAAAGAGTATGGCACAAAGATATCGTATATGGGCAATATAAATGTTGTTCCGTTAAGTACAAATGATAAGAAAAAGGTTGAACAGGAGATAGTGCCCAAGATTAAACAATTAAATAAAATGAGGATGCCATACTTTTTCCATTCAGACCATTCTATACCGCCTGATATTACTCTTGATACTTATAAATTTGCCTTAAAACTTTATTATGAATATGGGAGATATGTGTAATGTTTAGAGCATTTTCATATAATAGCAAGACAAAAGAATATTTTTTTGATGTAAATACCGAACAGATAAGGCCTTTCCTTGCTAATCCTGATTGTCTTCTCTGGATAGACATCAGTGAGCCGGATGATGAAGAGGTTGAGTTTTTACTTGAGGTGTTTAATCTTCATCCATTGACAATTGAAGATATTGTTATGCCGAGCAGTAGACCCAAGATAGAAGAGTTTGAAAATTATGCATATCTTGTTACCCGTTCTATGGTTTTAAGCAACGGGGAGATAGAAATAAGAGAACTTAATTTTTGTTTGGGTAAGAATTTTCTTATAAGTACTCATGTTGAAGCAATGGAGTGTATCCAGTCTAACCAGGACAGAGTTTTAAAGAAATCGCCTATTATTACAAGGGGTGCAGATATGTTACTGTATTCTATACTTGATACACTTGTTGACAATTATTTCCCTATTGTAGCAAAGTTTGATGATGCTGTGGATAAATTAACAGATGAACTTTTTGGCGAGCCTACAAACCAGATATTGAGTAAAATATATAATTTAAAGAATCAAGTTCTTATTTTAAGAAGAACAATAGGGATTCAGGCAGATGTTATAAATATTATATCAAGGGGCGACATAGGAATTATCTCCCAGAGTAACACTGTTTATTTTAGAAACATATACGATCACCTGGTAAGACTAAACGATATTATTGGCACAAGCAGGGATTTAATTACAAGCGCACTTGAAGCATATGTATCTATTGTATCAAACAGACTGAACGATATTATGAAATTCCTTACCATCATTATGACCCTTATGATGCCCGCCACGCTTATTGCAAGTATATACGGTATGAACTTTGAACATATGCCAGAACTTCAGTGGAGGTGGGGGTATCCTGTTGCTCTTGCCTTAATGTTTGTTTTATCAATGACTTTGATTTTTTATTTTAAGAAAAAGAAATGGCTTTAAAGAAAAAAATATGGGTAAAAATATGCGGTATAAAAACCATAAGACATGCGAGAGTTGCTTATAGATATGGCGCAGATGCAATAGGTCTTGTTTTTACAAAAAGTCCAAGAAGAGTGTATTTTAAAAAAGCCAAACAGATTGTTGAAGGCTTGCCTAAAAATATTGGAAAGGTGGGTGTATTTGTAAACCCTACTTTTGAATATATTATGAAGGCAGTTAAAAGGTCGGAAATAACAATGGTTCAATTGCACGGAACAGAAACTTTTGAGTTTTGTAAAAAAATAGATGATGCCATTCCTGTTATAAAAGCAATAAGGATAAAACCAAATCAAAACATTTCTGTACTTAAACCTTATAAACAGTTCATGATAATTTTAGATACTTATTCTCAAAATTTACAGGGAGGAAGCGGAAAGAGTTTTGACTGGGGATTTGCAAAAAGAGCAAGAGAAAAAGGATATAAAATAATTCTGTCTGGAGGGCTTAATCCTGAAAATGTCCAAAAGGCTATAAGGTATGTTAAACCTTTTGGTGTTGATGTATCAAGCGGTGTTGAAAAAATATTGGCCGTAAAAGATGCAGATAAAATAAAAGAATTTTTATCAAACGCAAAAGGCCCGACTGTCGGGAAACGAACACTCAAAACCCTGACACCTGTTTTTTAAAAGATTCTGTTCGAGAAAGATGTATGTGAAAAAAAGTGGCTTGCATATAACTATTCTTATGGGCGGAAATTCAAGTGAAAGAGAAATTTCTCTTATTTCTGGACAAACTGTAAAAGATGCACTTGAAAGAAAAGGATACAGGGTTTCTTGTATAGACCCCGCAAGGGATAATCTTATGGATATAAAGAACCTTTCGCCTGACCTTGTGTTTATTGCTCTTCATGGTAGATTCGGAGAAGACGGAACCATACAGGGTTTTCTTCAGTCCATCGGCATTCCATATACGGGTTCCGGTGTTCTTGCAAGCGCACTTGCAATGGATAAATATAGAGCAAAAAATCTATTCGTGCAGGAAGGCATTCCGACTCCCAAATTTGAAATTGTAAGAGATAAAAATATTGGTATTAGTTTTCCTGTTGTTGTAAAACCAAACTGTGAGGGCTCAAGTATGGGTGTATCAAAGGTTTTCAAAAAAGACGGACTGCCCCTTGCGATAAATAATGCAAAAAAATTCAGGTGTGATGTGCTTGTTGAAGAACTTATAGAAGGTACAGAAGTTACACAGGCAATAATTGATGGAGAAATTTTCCCCACAATAGAGATTTATACAAATGATAATCTTTATGATTATGATGCAAAATATACAAAAGGGGGAAGCACACATATAATTCCGCCGAGGCTGCCTGATATATGGATTAAAAGGTCACAAGATATTGCCCTTAAAGCATATGATGCGCTGGGGTGCGAAGGGGTAAGCAGGGTAGATATAATGATTGATAAACAGGGCATCCCGTTTGTTCTTGAAGTGAACACAATTCCAGGGATGACACCCTTAAGTCTTGTCCCGGATGCTGCAAAAGCAGCAGGTATTGACTTTGAAACACTTTGTGAAAAAATTGTACTCATAAGTTCAAATGGATGCACCGCCAGGTCGGGGCAGGTCCGATTAAATGGGGAATGACATAAAAACTTGTCCTCGTGAAAACGGGAATTCAGTGTTTTTACCCTTGACACCTTGAAACCTTGCCATCTGGATACCTGATACTATGTCTTTTAAAATTTTTTTAAAAAAATATTCAAAGATAAAACGTAAAGCAAGCAAAAGGAATAATATATTTCTTTTTATTTTGAAGATATCCCCTGTACTGGTTATTATTATAGCATTATCTTTTTCAGTTTTTGCTTTTTTGTCGTACATAGCAGGTGCACCTGTTTTTATAATAAAAGATGTTAATGTTATAGGTGCACCAGATATAAAAGAAAATATAGTCTCCTATTTTCTTGGCAGACATCAAGCGAGGGTTTCCTTAAAAACCTCTGCTGCTATTATCAGAGGGGAAAATCCACAGGTCAAATATGTGGATATAAAGAGGATTTTACCCGATAAAATAATTGTTGAGGTGTATAAAAAAAGTCCGGTTGCTCTTATAAGCATATCAGGTAAAACATATCCGGTTAATGATTCAGGTTTTGTATTAAAACAAATTTCAAAAGATGCTGCGAAATTTCTCCCACAATTAACAGGTATTGAGATGGATAATGTCAGCATAATACAAAACGAAATTGTGGACTCAAAAAGACTAAGAAGAGCACTGTCTATATTAAGAAATATTGCATCACATAATTTTTTAGGAAATCATACCATAACAGGGATTAAAATAAGAGACTTTAAAAACCCGGTTGCATTTGTTGACGGAACTGTCCCTCTGTATTTTGGGTTGAATAATATTAACAATGAAACTTCAATGGTTCTTAAAGAAATATTTTCAAAGATAGAGGATATAAAAAACATAGAATATGTGGATTTAAGGTCAAGGAACGTTTTTGTAAAGAGAAAAACCTTATGAAAAACCCATTGGTTGCAGGTCTTGATGTAGGTTCAGGTAAGGTCTGTGTTGTTGTTGCACATTGTCTTAAAGAAGGACCCTGTATTTGTGGTATAGGAATTTCAAAATCAAGGGGCATCCATAGGGGCACGGTTTCTGATATTGCAGAGGCTACAGATTGTATCCAGGAAGCGATAAATAAGGCTGAAAGAAGTGCCGGGATAGAACTCTGGGATGTTTTTCTTTCAATAGGCGGGAGCATATCTTCTTATACCACTGTTAATTCAGTCATTATAAGCGACGAAGGCGGATCGGTTAAACAGAAAGATATATATAACCTTAAAAACAGCATAAAATTTTCTAATTCTTCATTAGAAAGAAAAACAATACTTATAGAACCAAATCTGTATAAGATTGATGGATATGGTTTGATAAAAAATCCGCTTGGTATGCTTGGAAACAGATTAGAGGGCAGGTTTTGTGTTATCACTGTTTCTAATGCTATTGAACAGAATCTTAAAAAAGCAATATCTCATATAGGACTTGATATAGAACAGATGGTCCCTTCTTCTGTTGCACTTTCAAATTCTGTTCTTACGGACTATCAGAGGGAAAATGGTGTTGTATTGATTGATATCGGTTTAAATCTAACACAAGTATCCATATTTTTAAATGATAGTATTGTATATACGCAAACAATTGATATCGGCGGGATTGATATTGTTCAATGGCTGTCATCTAACCTTCATATATATCCGGACCAGGCAGAGGAAGCAAAAAGACAGTTCGGATGTGTTTTGTGTAAAGATAAACCGCAGACTCGGTTCCCGGTAAGAGGAAGTAATATTAGTTTAGAACAAAATCAGATTGCAGGTTGTATAAAGCAAAAGGTTGAAGAAATTTTTAAACAGGTCTATGATGTATTGGAAAAGTCAATCTACAGAAATCAGATACAGTGTGGAGCGATTCTTGTCGGGGGCGAAAGTATGTTGGATGGTATTCAGGATGTTTGTGAAGATATCCTTGCTTTGCCGGTGAAGACCGGTTCTGCCAAGGGTTTTATCTCAAATACAGATGCTCTCAATCATCCATCTTACGCGGTTTCACTTGGACTTATTCAGATTGGCTATAAGAGGAAAAGAATGAGGGCAAAAAAACAAGGGCCGGGTATTTTAAGTAAAGTGAAGGATAAAATAAAGGTAATGATAGAGGAGTATTTTTAATGGAGATTACAGAATTTTTAAGGGTTATTGTAGAAAAAGAAGCCTCTGATGGGCATATAAAGGCTGGTTCTTCTCCTGTTGTAAGAACACCTAACGGAGGACTTGAAATACTTCATGGTTTCCCGGTATTTTCTGCAGAAGATACCGAAAAGATAGCATATTCAATAATGAGACCTTTACAGAAAGAACAGTTTGAAAAAACAAGTGAGCTTGATATTTCATATGCCTGTGATAGTATAGGACGTTTTCGTATAAACATTTACAGACAAAAAGGCAATGTCGGACTTGCTATAAGAAGAACAAGGGCAAGAATACCATCTTATACGGAGCTAAATCTTCCAGCACAGATGAGACAGATTGCTCTTTCAGAAAGAGGGATTGTTCTTCTTGCAGGTATCACAGGAAGCGGAAAGTCCACAACTCTTGCCTGTATGATAGAGAATATAAACAAGGAAAAGGCAAGGCATATCATCACAATAGAAGACCCTATAGAGTTTGTTTTTGAAGATAAAAAAAGTATTATAAATCAAAGAGAGATTGACATAGATACAGCATCTTTTCATTCGGCATTAAAACATGCTGTGCGTCAGGATCCTGATGTAATTGCAATAGGTGAGATAAGAGATCCTGAAACATTTCAGGCCTCAATATCTGCTTCTGAGACAGGGCACCTTGTATTTAGTACCATTCACTCAACAGATTGCACGCAGGCAATATCAAGAATACTTGAATTTTTCCTTCCGCCCCGGCAACCACAGATAAGACTTCAACTGTCATACCATATAAGGGCAATTATATGCCAGAGGCTTCTTAAAAAAGCAGATGGCAGAGGACTTATCCCAGCAGTAGAAATGCTTATAGGAACACCCACTGTTTCTCATCTTATAAGAGAAAACAAGATAGAGAAGATTTATTCTGCAATACAGACAGGAATTGCGGACGGGATGCAAACACTTAATCAGTCGCTTGTAAAACTTGTCCAGGCAAAACTTGTTACACTTGAAGAAGCCCTTATACAATCTGAAAACCCTGATGGATTAAAGATGAATCTTAAGGGTATCTACTTAGATGAAGAAAGAAAAATTATAGGATGACCCTTCTTCAACTTTTAAACAGTGAAACAGGTGCGGTCAGAAAAACAAGTTTTAGTCTAAAAACCTGCTTTAATCCGTTAAAACAGTTTGACATACTTGCATTCTCGGTTTCATTAGCCATTACATTAAAGATAAAATCATTGAAGAAATTTCTAACATAAAGGGTGTATACTGTCCTTCATTTTCAAAACAAATATCTGAAAAAAGAATATCAGACCTTTCACAATGGGATACAACATCAAGCATTATTACGTCACACACTATATTTTCGAACACATTTCTTATAGAAATATCAAGGGGCTCTGCATATGGGTGCAGGTTCTGTGTCGGCGGACATTTTTTTAAGTCCTATAGATTACAGCCAAAAGAACAGATATTGGATTGCATAACAAAAGGCTTGTATCTAACAAACAGGATTGGACTTGTCGGCTCATCAGTTGCAGATTATCCCGGCATTG
>BBPG01000125.1_pt3 | contig 10410 bp, 10 predicted proteins | sample 1343651 | NCBI WGS metagenome assembly BBPG01 (sample SAMD00019091, study PRJDB2971) | groundwater metagenome | biome: freshwater biome; feature: mineral spring; material: ground water | place: USA: CA, Sonoma | collected 2012-06 | depth surface m | reverse complement strand
TGATACCCAACAATTCTGGTATAAACCTCACAGGGCTGTTGAATGGCACATTGTGGACAGGTAAAGTGTTCTCCTGAAATATAACCATGGGAAGGGCAGATTGAAAAAGTAGGGGTAAGGGTTACATAGGGCAAATGATAATTTTCAAATATCTTTTTAATTAAACCCTTAACTGCCTTCACATCGGAAAGTCTTTCTCCAAGGAAAAGATGAACAATGGTTCCTCCGGTATACGCACATTGTAATTCATCTTGATGATCAAGCGCCTCAAATAAATCGGTAGTATAATCAACTGGAAGATGGGTTGAATTTGTGTAATAAGGTACCTTTTTAGTTCCAGCTGTAATAATATCAGGGTATTTTTCACGATCAGCCTTAGCTTGACGAAAAGATGTCCCTTCTGCTGGAGTCGCCTCTAGGTTATAAAGATTTCCTGTTATTTTTTGATAATCAACTAATTTTTCTCTCATAAATTCTAGAACTTCCATTGCAAACTTTTTACCCTTCTTGGTTCCAATACCTTCCCCCATAAAATTAAGAATTGATTCGTTCATTCCAATTGTGCCAATAGTTGAAAAATGATTGCCAAAATAACTTCCCCTAATGGTTTTAACTAAAGAAAGGTAGTGACGTGAATAAGGATAAAGACCTTTTTCAATGAAATCATCTAAGGTCTTTCTCTTTATCTCAAGACTTTCTTTGGCAAGATCCATAAGCTCACTCAATCGGTTAAAATATTCGCTCTTGGTCTTAGATAAGTATCCGATTCTTGGAAGGTTAATTGTAACAACTCCGATTGATCCAGTAAGCGGTTGAGATCCGAAAAGACCTCCTCCTCTCTTAATTAATTCGGTATTATCCAGTCTTAAGCGACAGCACATAGAACGGAAATCTTCCGGATTCATATCAGATAGAATGAAGTTGGAAAACTGATTTATTCCATATTTAGCAGTAGCCTCCCACATTGTATCAAGAGCTGGATTATCCCAATCAAAGTCCTTACCGATTGATATTGTAGGAATAGGGAAAGTAAAAGGTCTTCCCTTTGAGTCACCTTCCATAATGACCTCATAGAAGGCCTTATTTAGCATATCCATTTCTGGTTGAAAATCAGCGTAAGTTTCATCTTGGGACTTTCCTCCTATAACAACTGCTTGTTCTTTTAGAAATCCGGGAACCTTAATATCTAGTGAAACATTTATAAATGGTGTTTGAAAACCAACCCTAGTTGGAACCATGCAGTTAAAAAGAAACTCTTGCATTGACTGCTTAACTTGCTTGTAGCTTAAGTTATCGTATCTAATAAACGGAGCGAGAAGAGTGTCAAAGTTACTCATTGCCTGAGCTCCAGCTGATTCTCCCTGAAGAGTAAAAAAGAAATTTACTATTTGACCAAGAGCAGTTCTTAAGTGTTTTGGGGGAGTAGATTCTATTTTAGAAGGCACTCCGCCAAACCCCTTCAAGAGGAGATCATAAAGATCCCAACCACAACAATAGGAGGCCAAAGTATCAAGATCATGAATATGGAAATCTTGATCCCAAGCTGCTTTTCTTATAGCTTCAGGGTAAATTTTATTTAACCAATATTTTTTAGCAATTCTTGATATTGTGTATTGATTTAATCCTTGAAGAGAATAAGTCATATTAGCATTCTCATTGACCTGCCAATCAAGTTCCTGGATATATTTATCAATCATCTCAAGAGATTCATCAAAATTAATGACTGTTTCTCTAACTTCTCTTCTTTTCTCTCTATAAAGAATGAACGACTTGGCAGTTTCTACCAGACCTTCAAGTATAAAAATTTCTTCAATAATGTCTTGAATTTGTTCAACGCTTGGCACTTCTTTTTCCTTGAATCTTCGAGACATAGTCTCAACTACTTTGTCAGTAATTTTTTGAGCTAAATCCTCTCCGCCCTGCTTTGTTGCTGTAAGAGCTTTAAAGATCGCCGAAAAGATTTTATCTTTATTAAAATCAACTATCTCTCTGTTTCTTTTTTGGACTTTGATAATCTCTGTTTTTTTCATTTTTAGTTTAGTGTAAGTACACATCATTATTTTAATAAAGATATTTTGAACAAAAAACAAGGCGAAAAACTATTACCTTGTTATGACTATGTTTTTTAAGTCTGAAACCCTGTCGCTACAATAGTAACCTTTATTTCACCATTTTTCAACTTCTCATCTTGGACTGCTCCAAATATTATTTTAGCATCTGATGATACACGATCTTTGATAACTTTAGCTATTTCATCTATCTCAGCCAAGCTTATATCTTCACCTCCACTAACACTAAAAAGAACTCCTTTTGCCTTATTTGAAGAGACATCAATCAATGGAGAGTTAAGCGCGGCTAAAGCTGCTTCTTTTGCCCTGTTATCACCTTGAGCTCTTCCAATTCCAAATAATGCCGATCCAGAATTCTTTAAAATTGCCTTAACGTCAGCGAAGTCTATGTTCACAATTCCTGGAAGAACAATAAGGTCTGAAATTCCTTGAACTGCCTGTCTTAAAACCTCATCACACATCCAGAAAGCGGAATCAACTGATGTCTTAGAGTCAATGAGCTTAAAAATTTTATCATTTGATACTGTTATTAAAGTATCAACTCTATCTCTTAATTTATCTACTCCCTTGCTAGCAATTAAAGACCTTTCCCTTCCTTCAAAAGAAAATGGAGTCGTTACCACTGCTACAGTTAATATTCCTAATTCTTTTAATATTTCAGCAATAACTGGCGCAGCCCCAGTTCCAGTTCCTCCTCCCATTCCGCAAGTGATAAACGCCAAGTCTGCACCCTTTAAGATATTTTTCAGATTCTCCCTATCTTCTTCTGCGGCGCTCTCGGCTCTTGCTGGATTCATACCAGTACCTAATCCATTTGTAATAGCTTTACCAATACTTATTTTTTGATCTGCCTTGGCGGTTTTAAGATCCTGAACGTCAGTATTTACCGCAATCAATTCAACTCCTTCAATTGAGCATTTAGCCATTCTCGAAACAGCGTTTGATCCTGATCCACCGACTCCTATTACTTTAATTCTTATGGTTTTTTCCATGGATAATTTAAGGTATCAATATTTTAATAATCTTTTTAATCTTTTTCATTAATTCCTTTCCAAAAACCGAGCTTCCTTGATCTTCTTCAATTTCACTTCCATAGAAAGCCAATCCAGCCGCTACTGCGAATTTTGGATCCTCAATTATTGGATCCATATCGTTAGGAACACCAATACGGCAAGGTAGTTTTAAGTTTTTCTTAGCCAAGTCAGATATTTGAGGTAACATTGATCCTCCTCCCGTCAACACTATTCCGGCTGGCAATAGTCCGTTTTTAGAAACTTTCTTTAATTCTTCTTTTACTAAATCAAAGATTTCAGATACGCGAGGCTCAATTATTTTTCTCAAAAAAACACGCGAAAAGATTACTGTTCTTCCGGACTCAATGGATTCTATTTTTTCTTTTTTAGTATCTCCTTTTCCGGGAAGACATGACCCAAATTCAAGCTTTACCTTTTCAGCGGTATCAATATCGGTCCTTAATCCAATGGCGATATCATTAGTAATATCATCTGATCCAATTGGAAAAACTGCGATATGTATTAGGCTACCTTCCTCAAAGACAGCTAGCGAACTAGTACTGGCTCCAATATCTAAAATTACAGACCCTCTCTCTCTTTCTCTCCCAGTTAATACTGATCTTGCAGCTGCTAAGGGCCCAACAATAACATCGTTGACTTGCAGTCCTGCATCAAGCACAGCTTGTGTGACCCCCTTAAGGTAAGGAGAGAAACCCTCTACTATCAATACTTCGGCTTCAAATCTTATCCCATGCATATCAATCGGATCTTTGACTCCCTTGCTCCCATCAATGATGTATTCTTTGGGAAAGACTTCGAGTATTTCATAATTTTTAGAAAGCGAGAAGGTCTTCGCTGCCTGAATCACGCGATCAACATCTTCTGTTGATATTTTCTGATCTGCCCGTGACACAGACACCAGTCCCCTTGAAGTAGTTGAAAAAATATGACTGCCATTAATGTTAACATAGGCTCCTTCAACTTTATTATTTATTTGAAGCTCAATGTCTTTTACACATTCTGCTATGGTTTGAGAAACTTTTTCAACACTATCTATTACTCCCTTTCTAACCCCTGCTACTGATCGTTGAGAACGAGCCAAAATTTCAAAACCCTCATCATTAAACTTTTTTCTTATAGAAAGCATCTTTATTGAACTTGTCCCAATATCAATACCAGTTATGATATTTTTTGCCATATGGAAAATAATTATTTAACCCATTATACTACCACCGAGATAAAATTGCAAAATTCTAATTTCTAAGGACTAATGAAAGAAAATATTCTTCTCTTTCCTTCATTTTTATTTCTTCTTTTTTAGAAATTTCGTGATCATAACCTAGAAGATGTAATAATCCATGAATTAAAATCCGTGCCAATTCTTCTTTGAAAGAAACCCCCTGCTCTTTGGCCTGTTGTTTTAATTGTAATGGACAAATAATAATTTCACCAAGCGAAGATGATATTCCTTTAAACCCTTTAACACTTTCTGGAAAAGAGAGAACATCAGTTACCTTATCCTTATTCCTATATTTTTTATTAATCTCTTTTATAAATTCCGAGTCAGAAAAAACAATAGAAACATCGTCTTTATCTATCCCATCCAAAACCAAAAAAGAAACTTTTTTTACAAAATCCCTGTTAATATGAATACCACTTAAATTAGTTATTGATATTTCCATAAAAAAAACACCTAAAAAGGTACATAGTAACAAAGATAAGATTAAGAAAGAAGTCCTTTGGCAATTCTTATAACATCTCCTCCGTCAGCCCGGCCTTTGACCTTTGACATAACTACAGACATCACCTTTCCTAATTCTTTTTGATCTTTTACGCCCATCTCCTTTATGACCTCTTTTATAATATCTATGAGATCATCCTCACTTACTGGCTCTGGAAGATAATCAGCCAATATCTTTAGTTCTGCTTCTTCTTTCACAACTAAGTCTTCTCTTTGTCCTGCACGAAATTCTTTGATTGACTCTCTTCTTTTTTTTGCCTCAGAAGTTATTATATCAATTACTTCTTCTTCAGATAAAAAAACCTCTTCGTTGTTTAAAGAGAGCTCATATTTCTTCTTCTTTTCCTTGTCTTGAAGAGACGCCCAAAGCATTCTTAAAACCGAGACCTTTTCTTTGTCTCCTGATTTTAAAGCACCATCTAGGTCTTTTTTTATTTTTTCCTGAAGCATTATCTATTTATTAAGGCCGAGTTTTTCTTTCTTCTTGAACTCCTCTCTTAACCTCTCTTTCCTTAAGGCGGCATCTTTTTTAGATCTCTGACTTAAAGGTCTTTGAAAAAACCTTCTTCTTCGAGCTTCCTTCAAAATACCACTCTTTTTGATTGCTTTTGAAAATCGGCGAATCAATCCTTGAGTGCTTTCTCTTTCTTGTTTTAGAATTTCTAAAGGCATATTTGATAATTATTTATTTATATATTCCTAAGGCATGTTTGGAATATCTCTATCTCTAGCATTTTTCCAGCCTCCTAGCAAGTGTATATGAAGATGAAAGACTTCCTGGCCTCCTGCTCGACCAACATTAACCGCAAGCTTATACCCCGAAGCTATTCCTTGTTCAGCAGCTACTTTTTGAGCCACTAAAAAAAGATGTCCAATTAACTTCTTATCATTTTCAACAATATGATCAACAGATATGATATGTTTCTTGGGAACTACTAAAAGATGAACCGGTGCCACCGGATTAATACTTTTAAACACTACTGAATACTCATCTTCATAAAGAATGTCAGCCGGAGCTTCATTTCGGACTATTTTACAAAATATACAATCTGACATATCTTATTGATCTTTTAATCTTTTTTTAACCTCAGCGGTTGCATCAACAATCTTAACTGTATCTTGTTTGCCAGTATCCATATCTCTTATGATAACTGATTCATCTAATGCTTCTTTTTGGCCGACTATTAGGGTGTATTTAGCTCCGACTTTTGCAGCTCGTGCCATTTGTATTTTTAACGAATCCTTTCCAAATGACTCACTTACTGATATTTTTGCTTTTCTAAACTCTTCAACCATTCCTAGAGTCTTTTTTCTTCCCATATCTCCTAATTGAGCTAAAAATATTCGTTCTTTTGGCTTTTTTTGTTCTTTAAAATCTCCCCCTTTAATTATTTGAATGATCCTCTCTACGCCAAATGCTCCGCCGATTGCAGGAACATCTTTACCGCCGATAAGTTTGACTAATCCGTCATATCTTCCACCACCACCAAGCGCTAGACTCTTTCCCTCAGGGCCAGTGGTAAAAAATTCAAAAACCGTTCTGTTATAATAATCAAGTCCTCGAACTAAATGCGGACTGAGGTGATAAGGAAGTTCTATTTCGTCCAAATACTCTAAAACTTTCTTAAAATGCTGATGACATTGAAGACAGAGATGATCTATCATCTGAGGAGCCTCTTCTTTAATTTTTTGACATTTCTCTTGTTTGCAATCAAGAACTCTTAGCGGATTTTCTTTCACTCTCTTCTTACAATCGACACAAAGAGAAGAAGCTTTAGACTTCAAGTATTTAACTAATACTTTCCTATAGGCTGGCCTGCATTCCTTATCTCCAATGCTGTTTATTTCAATAGAAACATTTTCAATTTTTAAATCTGCTAAAATTCCATAAAATATTTGTATTAACTGAGCATCAGCAATGGGATTGTCTTCTCCAAAGACTTCTAGTCCATATTGCCAAAACTGTCGATATCGTCCGGCCTGTGGGCGTTCATAGCGAAAGAATGGGCCAAAATAATATAACCGTATTGGTTGAGGTCGATTCATCATGCCATGCTCAATATATGCCCTGACAATAGGCGCAGTGCCCTCAGGTCTTAATACCAAATGATCTCCACCCTTAGTTTTTAGGGCATACATTTCTTTTTGAGCAATATCAGTATCTGCTCCCACACCTTTTACAAAAAGCTCAGCCTCTTCTATGATAGGCGTGTCTAATTTACCAAACCCATAGAACTCGGCCACATCATCTAATATATCACTTACCTTTTTAAAGTATTTTTGATCAAAAGGGAGTATGTCATGTGTACCAGTTGCTCTTTGAAATTTTATTTTTTTCATATTTTTATCAATAGTTTGGGATCTCGGCTTTTTGAAACCTATTTATTGGCAAAAGCCTTATAGCAAACCTGCCTATTATGTTTTCTCGAGACAATGGACCCCATCTCCTAGAGTCAAAAGAAACGGGCCGATTATCTCCCATAACAAAATATTCATCTTCTGCTAACAATATTTCAACGTCTCCATATGCCCTATCTAAATTCAAGTAAGATGATTCATTTAGTGATATTAATTCTCCTTTGTAGTCTTTAATGGCTATCCCTTCTCCTCTTGTTATTATAGTCTCGCCAGGAAGACCAATAATCCTCTTGATGTGACGAAAACTAGGATTTTCTGGATATCTAAAAACAACTATTTCTCCTCGTTCTGGCTCCCTAAAACGAAATGATATTTGATCAACTATTAGATAGTCGCCGTGCGCAAGATTAGGCTCCATTGATTGACCACTAACAATAAATGGCTGAAACAGAAAAAAGCGGATAGGAATAACTATCAATAGAGCAATAACAACTACTTTCACAGTTTCTATAATAAAGTTGAGAATATCTTTCATATTGAGTATATTTTAACAGAATTTTGTTTTTTTACAATAGAACGCTATAATAGAGAAAATATGATAATTATAGGCCTTGGCAATCCAGGTCCAAAATATAAAAATACCCGCCACAACATAGGATTTGAGGCACTGGAAAGAATAAGGAAACACTATGAGCTCCCCCCTTTTTCTTTTTTAAAAAAACTTGATGCTGAAATATCAAAAGGAAAGATAATACTAGCCAAGCCATTAACTTTTATGAATCTCTCGGGTCAAGCTGTTAGGAAAATACTTAAAAAATATTACCTATCTCCTTTGGACCTCATAGTAATACAAGACGATATTGATATTAATCTCGGAGAAGTTAAAGTATCTAAGAATAGAGGATCTGCGGGACATAAGGGAATTAATTCAATTATAAGCGAAATTGGAACCAAGGACTTTACTCGAATAAGAATTGGCATACTTTCTGATGACAAAAAAACAATCGCCGTAGAAAGATTTGTAATCCAGAAATTTTCAGAAGAAGAAAAGCTAATAGTAGAAGAAGTGCTTAAGAAAACAATTGAAATAGTTGATGAGATTATAAAAAAAGAAGCTGAGAATTAAATCTCAGCTTTATGGTTTTTATAAACAGCTACATTATCAATCTCTTGCTGTTGCTTTTTTTCTTAGTATGCTGTAATCCTATACCTTATGAAATTAATTATCGTTGAAAGTCCAACAAAATCAAAAACTATCCAAAAATTCTTAAAGAACGGATACAAAATCGTATCTTCATATGGTCATGTCCGAGATTTACCAAAATCTAAATTAGGAATAGATCCGGAAAAAGATTTTGAAATGAAATATGTTGTACCGACTAAAGCTAAGAAAGTTGTTAAAGAATTAAAAGAACTATCAAAGAAAGCTGACCTCATACTTCTAGCAACCGATCCGGATCGTGAAGGAGAGGCAATATCTTGGCATATCGCCCAAGCATTAGACTTATCAGAAGATAAGTTTAAAAGAATTGTTTTTCACGAAATAACTGAAAGCGCAATTAAAGAATCTTTAAACCACCCAAGAGAAATAGATATTGACTTGGTAAATGCTCAACAAGCAAGAAGAGCTCTAGATCGTATTGTAGGATACAAGCTATCCCCTTTCCTTTGGAAGAAAGTTGTTCGCGGACTTTCAGCTGGAAGAGTTCAGTCTGTAGCGCTAAGATTTGTTGTTGAACGCGAAAGAGAAATTGAGAAATTTAAAGAAGATGAATTTTGGACAATTGATGCAAATTTTAAAGCTCAAGAAAAAGAGATTACTGCAAAATTAGTTGAGATAAGGGGCGAAAAGCTAAAAAAACTAGACATTAAAAACAAAGAAGAAGCTAATCAAATTTCTGAAGAAATGAAGAAGGAGTCTTATAGCATCGCTGATATCAAAAAAAAGGAAACCAAGAAAAATCCGCTTCCCCCATTTACAACAAGCACTCTTCAACAAGAAGCATACAAAAAATTAGGGTTTTCTTCTAAGATGACTATGAGAACTGCTCAACAACTTTATGAAAAAGGATATAGCACCTACCATAGAACTGATTCCCTTAATATTTCCGCTCAAGCAATTTCCGAAGCCAAGGCTTTTATTATTGAAAAATATGGCGAACAGTACTGGGAATCAAGAAGGTATAAAACTAAGTCAAAGGGAGCACAAGAAGCTCATGAAGCAATTCGGCCCTCCTATCCAAGCAGGTCCCCGGAAAACTCAAAAGATCTAGATAAACGCCAACTAGCTCTCTACTCTTTAATTTGGAAAAGGTTTATGGCTTCCCAAATGGCCTCAACTATTCTTGACCAAACAAGTATTGATATAAAATCAGAAAGTTTTTCTCTAAGAGCGTCGGGACAAATCATTAAATTTGATGGATTCCTAAAAGTATATGGAGGAAAGCTTGAGGAAAAAGAATTGCCTAGTCTATCAATTGATGAAATTTTAGAATTAATTGAAGTTATTCCTTCTCAACATTTCACTCAACCACCAGCTAGATATACAGAAGCTTCTCTAATTAAAATACTGGAGGAAAAAGGAATCGGAAGGCCATCTACATATGCCCCAACCCTTTCAGTTATTCAAGAAAGAAATTATGTCCAAAAAGATGATAATAAGCGATTCTATCCGACACAAATTGGAACTCTTGTAAATGATTTATTAGTAAAGCATTTCTCTAAAATCGTTGATCCTGAATTTACGGCCGGGATGGAAACAGATTTAGATAAAATATCTGAGGGAAAAATTAACTGGACATCATTAATAGCTGAATTCTATGAACCTCTTGAAAAATTGATAAAAGAAAAAGAGTTAGAGATAAATAAAAAAGATATTACTGAACGAAAAAGTGATGAAATTTGTGAAAAGTGCGGATCGGAGATGATAATAAAGTTGGGACGCTTCGGAGAATTCTTTGCCTGCAATAATTATCCGGATTGTAAAACTACAAAGCCCATAGAAGAAACTCCCGAAGAAAAAGAAAAGACCGAACCTTGTGAAAAGTGCGGATCAGAGATGAAATTAAAAAGAAGTCGGTTTGGTGTTTTTTGGGGATGCTCCAATTATCCAGAATGTAAAAATATTAGGAAAATAGAAATATCTACTGGAGTTAATTGTCCAAAATGCAAAAAAGGCGAGATTGTTCAAAAAAAATCAAAAAGAGGACGCCATTTCTACGGATGTTCA
>BBPG01002029.1_pt1 | contig 10428 bp, 8 predicted proteins | sample 1343651 | NCBI WGS metagenome assembly BBPG01 (sample SAMD00019091, study PRJDB2971) | groundwater metagenome | biome: freshwater biome; feature: mineral spring; material: ground water | place: USA: CA, Sonoma | collected 2012-06 | depth surface m | reverse complement strand
AATTTAAAGTTGATTTGAAAAACTTTTAACTTTTAACTTGCACTTTTAACTTTTGAATTAGTTCTTAAACTGGTGCCTGGTGTTCTGCTGACTGTTGAAGGGTGGAATGGGAGGAAAAAATGAAGCTGCGTATTGGATTGCCAATTGGAAGTCTTGAGAAGCAAACTCTATCTATTTTTAAAAAAGCAGGATATGCCATTTCCTTTGGAGAGAGGTCTTACTTTCCAACTGTTGATGACAGGGAAATGGAGGTAATTCTGGCGAGGCCCCAGGAGATGCCACGCTATGTTGGAGAAGGGATTTTTGACGCTGGAATTACCGGTCGTGACTGGGTGATTGAAAGCGGCATAGGAGTTGTGGAGGTAGCTGAGCTTTTATACGGCAGGCAAAAATTACAACCCATAAGATGGGTTTTAGCCGTTCCGAAGGACTCAAAGATAAGAAGTGTAAATGATTTAGAAGGCAAGCGGATTGCTACTGAGCTCGTTAACGTAACTAAAAATTATCTGAGTCGGCATAAAGTGAACTCAACGGTTGAGTTCTCCTGGGGGGCAACTGAGGCAAAGCCACCGACACTTGCTGATGCAGTAGTTGAATTAACTGAAACCGGTCGCTCTCTTAAGGCAAATAATCTGCGCGCGATTGATAATGTCCTGGAGTCAGTAACTATTCTTGTTGCTAATGAACAGAGCTACCGCAATGGGTGGAAAAGGAAAAAGATTGATAATCTTCTTACCCTTCTTCAAGGAGCACTTCAAGCTATTGAAAAGGTTGGGTTGAAAATGAATGTTTCCAAAAAGAATCTCCATAGAGTTATCTCTATTCTTCCAGCAATGAAAGAGCCAACCATCTCCCACTTGAGTGATGAGAGGTGGTGTGCCGTAGAGACAGTAGTTGATGAGGCGGTAGTGCGCGAGATTATTCCACAATTAAAAGAGGCCGGGGCTGAAGGTATCATTGAATATGCATTGAATAAGGTAATTTATTAACATCCACAAATGAGCAAAGCAAACTCTTACACAAACGGAGTTAATAATAGAGTAAAAGTTATCTCACCTGCCAAGATAAATTTATTCCTCAATGTTTTAAAGAAAAGAGACGATGGTTATCACGAAATAGAAACGGTACTACAGGCAATTGGCCTATATGATGAGCTTTCTCTAATAGAGATAAATCAGGGAGTAGAAGTTATGTCACTGGAAGGGGTGACTCCTTCCGGGAAAGCGAATTTAATATATCAGGCTGCAAATATTATCCTTGAGAATTGTAAGATAAAAAAGGGGGTGAGGATTAAATTAAAAAAAAGGATTCCGGTGGCAGCAGGATTGGGGGGTGGGTCAAGCAATGCTGCGGCAACACTTGTGGGACTGAATGAACTATGGAAATTAAATCTCTCCAGGACACATCTTGTAGAGCTTGCTGCATCACTTGGCAGTGATGTTCCCTTTTTTATTTCAGGAGGAAGGGCGGTGGGCACAGGAAGAGGGGACAAGATAACATCTCTTGCCAACTGGCAGCACTTCTGGCTTATTCTCCTGATACCAAAATTTAGCATCTTAACCCGCCATGCTTATCAAAATTTAAATTTAATAAACGAAAGAAGCCAACTTAAAACAGTTTTATCTTGCCTTGAAGGGGGAAATTTAGAGAAAGCCCTCTACAACAGATTCGAGGAGGTGATAACGAAGAAATATCCAGTAGTAGGGATAATGAAAGACGAGCTCAGGTCCCTCGGAGCAGAAGGAGCGCTGATGTCTGGCAGCGGGCCTGCTGTCTTTGGCGTTGTCCGCCAGAGAGCCCATGCAGAAAAAATAGCAATGGCAGTTCAAAGGGAGGTTGTTTATGTAGTGAAAACATCTCTGGAAGGAGTGAAAGTAGTCAAGGAAAAGCTGCTTAATTGAATGACAACATGGGAACGAGGTAAGCAAGGCGTAGGCATGGAGGAATGCAAAGTGGAAATTACAGAAATTAGGGTGCGACCAATGAGGGAACGGGAAGGAAGGCTGAAAGCATATGTAACATTAACCTTTGATAACGAATTTGCCATCCGCGATGTCAAGGTAATTGATGGGAAAAGGGGATTATTTGTTGCTATGCCCTCAAGAAAGGTGCGCGAGAAGTGCCCTGAATGTGGATTTGAAAATGAAATCAGAAGCAAATTCTGCAATAGATGCGGGAAAGAGATACCCCCTGTTCCTGCAGCTACGGAGTCTGAGGCGGCCTCAAAAAGCGAACACAGGGACCTGGCTCACCCAATTACAAGTCAGTGCCGGGAATACATCCAGGAAAAAGTGCTTGAAGCTTACGAGGCAGAGATATCCCGGTCTGAGCCAGTTTCTTAAAAAGTAACCGATAGAGACTTTTCACTTACCCCGCCCTTTCTTCAATTTTAGGCGGGATGCTGGAGTGGTTTATCAGGCCTGTCTCGAAAACAGGTGTACCTTAAAGGGTACCGTAGGTTCAAATCCTACTCCCGCCGTTAGGAAGTTTGCGATTTTACTTGACAAGCTAATTTAAAGCGCGCAGAATTATTCTGGATACGAAGTAATAACCAATTCAGTCGGGAATTATGATGAAGACAAAGAAAATGCGTGAATATATTTCTCAATTGGATAATCTGCTGCCTGTTTTAATTAAACATCTTCAGATCTCTGACCCAAACAAACTTTTTGGAATTAATATCACCCTCCGGCAATATCTTGCTTTAGATATATTGGTCGGAAAAGGTAAGTGTATGATAACGGAATTGAGCCAGTCCCTGGGCGTTGCTTTGAACACCATGACCGAGCTGGTTAACCGTTTAGTGAAAAAGCGCTTTGTTGAAAAGAGTAGCGATATGAAAGACCGTCGTATAGTTTGGGTCGGTTTGACGGGTGAAGGGTTAAAAATTATCCAGAGGATAAATGAGAGAAAGCAAGAACATATTTCGGCCATTTTGGAAAGAGTGTCCCAGCGTGATCGCCAGATCTTAATCGATATATTGAAAATAGTCTCTCAGGTAATGAGAAAAGTGGAGATGGATAGTCTTAAAGCTTAATTTTTTGGTTTAATACTTCGGATAACGAACTATTTCAGGCGGGAGCAAGAAGAATCAAAAAAGGAGGGTGCTGGAATGATTAAAATAAATGGAAGCAAATTGAAGGAAAAAATTTTCCAGGGAGTGGTGCGTCTCTTGCTACTATTGAGCAAACTGTGCCTGCGTAATGCTAAAGTGCGGAGATTTGCCTTTAAGAAGGTAAGAGAGCGTTTGGCACACCGACTAATCGTAAATCGTGGTAGTAAACAGGCTGAGGATAAGTATTACATGGGCAAAGCCGCTTTACGCTCTCTTGAGCGCACGATGGAGGGTAATATTTCTTCTAAATATTTTAAGGCTTTGGTCGAGTACACTTTGGGAGGAATATTATGGGGTGGAAAGATTGGACCAAAAAGGAAGTTTTATGAGGAGAAGGGTTTTTATCCACCTTCCTTTGTGCTTATCTGTCCTACCCAGGCCTGTAACCTGGATTGTCCTGGTTGCTATACAGCTTCTGGAAAAGGAAAATGGGGGAATACCCTTAAATATGAGGTGGTTGATAGAGTGGTAAGAGAGATGAAGGAACTCTGGAGAGCTCATGTTGTCGTCTTCTCCGGCGGGGAGCCGCTTCTCTATCCTCACCTCTTTGATGTGGCCCGGAAACACGGGGATGTCCTTTTCTTAATATATACTAACGGTACCCTCATAAATGAGAAAATGGCTCAGAGATTGGCTGAGGTTGGCAATATAACTCCGGCCATATCTGTAGAGGGGTTTGAAGGAGAGACCGATGCCCGAAGAGGAAAGGGTGTCTATCGGAAGATACTCACCGCCTTCGCTAATCTGAGGGAAGCTGGAGTTCCCTTTGGAATATCGGTAACCGCCACTCGGGAGAATGTAGATGCGGTAACCAGTGATAAGTTTTATGACTTCTACTTTGAGGAGCAAGGGGCAAAATACCAGTGGCAGTTTCACTATATGCCCATCGGAAAATCCTATACCCTCGCTCTTATGCCTACTCCGGAGCAGCGACTCTTCATGAGGGAGAGAAAACGGAAGATGGAGCGGGAGAAGGAGTATTTTATTGGTGATTTCTGGAATGATAGCACAGTAGTATGCGGATGTATCGCAGCCGGTAGGCGAGGTTCAGAGCGCTGGTGTGGAGGGCACTTTAACATAACCGGAGCAGGTGATTGTACTCCCTGCGGGTTTCAACCCTACGCCACAGATAATATAAACGAGGTCTATGAAAAGGGGGGAGATTTAAATACTGTGCTGGAGTCTGATTTTTTCCGGGCGATAAGAGAGTGGCAGACGAGCTATGGATACGGGAAACCTGATGGCGAACAGAATAATCTCTTAATGACCTGTCCCATCCGGGATCATTACCAGGTCTATTATGAGCAGATACTCCAGAAGTATCATCCCCGACCCATTTACGATGAAGCTCAAGCGGCTATGGAGGATGAAGAATATAGGAAGGGGCTTATAAATTATGGAAAAGAACTGAGGAGACTATCCCGGCCTATCTGGGAGAAGGAATATCTCTCTAAGAAATAACTTAAGTAACTTCCCCTGATTAGCCTGATAAAGTGAAATCGCGGACTACCCGGGTTTTTAAATAACCTTCCGATTGCCAATGTCGGCAAGGGCACAATTTACGAGTATTTTTCCAGCAAGAAGGAACTCTTCTTTGAACTATGTCTCTATCTTTTTGAAAACTTTAAGGATTCATATGTTAAAAAGGTCTCTTCTTTGAGCCTTGAGGCCGAGGAAAAGATTTTAGAGAAGAGACTAATCCTCGGTATTTAGCCTCAATAATTTTGGCTGCTATTGATGGGCTGGCCACGCACTGGCTCTCCAATCCCAGAATATTTTCCCTGGACCAGGTAAAAAATTCTTTGATAAAAATGATTATTTGTAATAATATGAAGAAAAAAGGAGGGTAAGGAAGCTTATGAAATTTTTAATCTTCTGCGTTGTCATCTTTTTGGGCTTTCCAGCTTCGGCCGGGACCCAAGAGACCACGAGAGAGCGTGTTTTCACCCTTGAGGAGAGCATTCAGCTGGCTCTAAAAAATAATCCTCAAGTCTTACTCGCCCGGGAAGAGTTGCGACGAACAACTGCTATGGTGATGGAGGCTCGTTCCGGAGCCTTGCCGCGGCTATCAGCCGAGGCTGCTTATATTAGATTGGATAGATTGAATATGGATAGTCATAGAGCCAACTTAAGACTAATCCAGCCTCTTTATGCCGGAGGGATGATAAGAGGGACAATTCAGGCGGCTGAATTGCATCACCAGGCGATGGAGGAAGGTCTTCATACGGTTGAGGCGGAAATAACCTTCCGGGTTAAAAAAGGTTTTTATGGAATCTTGTTAGCTCAGGAGTTGGTAGCCGTTAGAGCTGAGGCTCTAAATCTACTCCAGTCTCATTATCAGACGACGAAAGAGCGGTTTAATAAAGGAGAGGTTCCCCGATTTGACCTTTTAAGGGCAGAGATTGAAGTAATCAACGCTTCCAGCGAACTTATTCAGGTCAGAAGCCAGTTACAGTCAGTTGAGAATTTATTCAAGAATCTATTGGACTTAGACCTTGACAGCTCGTTTTCTCTGGAGGGGAGTCTGGAGTATCTTCCTCTCCAGCCGGATCTGAATGAGGCGCTTCTTAAGGCTCTGGAGCAGCGATCCGAAATCAGACAGTTAAGGCTGGTTTCTAAGATGAGAGAGAAAAATATTGATGTTGCCCGCTCCGGGCATAGACCTTTAATTTCGCTATTTGGGAATTATGAAGGACTTGAGGGTCTCCCCCCTACTCCTGACTGGGACTGGAACTGGAATGCCGGGATTATGATAGAAGTTCCCATCTTTGATGGGCTAATGACCAGGGGCCGGGTTGGGCAGGCCAGGTCAGAGCATGAAAAATCGCTTCTCGGGTTAAAAGATTTTAAGGACAGGGTAAGATTTGAAGTCCGCCAGGCCTTTTTAGATTTAGAGAAAGCCCGTGAGATAATAGAGTTTCAACTCAAGAATGTCCAACAGGCTGAAGAGAATCTAAAAATTGTTAGGGAACGTCACCGGAAGGGGATAAGCACTCACCTGGAAGTGATGGGTGTGCATCTGGCTTTGACTAAGGCGCGCACCGGTTATGCCCGGGCTCTCTATGAACACCTGATCGGTAAAGCCAGTCTGGAGAGAGCCACTGGAGGTAGATACAGAGGGAGTAGAGAGTAAAATGAGGGAGAGAATGATGAAGAAAAAAGGAATTATTGCCGGAATAACAATCTTAGCTATAGTGCTTGTTATTGTCGGAAGAGCGATGCTTCCAGGGGAGGAAGTAGAGGTAGTTTTTGTCGCCGAAAGGGTGACGGTAAAAGTAGTTGATGTAGTGAGGGGAAATATCAGGGAAACTATTTCTCTGGTCGGAGACGTTGAAGCCCAGAATAGGTTTGAAGTCTATCCCAGGGTGAGTGGAAAGATTATCCAAAAAAATGTGGTTGTGGGGAATCGGGTTAAGAAAGGAGAAACCATTGCTCTAATTGATAGAGATGAACCCGGCTTTAAGTTTGAATTATCTCCGGTAAATTCTTTCTTAAGCGGAATCGTGGGTCGCATCCATGTGGACTTGGGAGATATGGTAACTCCTCACACTCCCGTGGCATCAATTGTAGATATGGATAGAGTAAAGATAAAGGTTGGTGTTGCCGAGAGGGATATTCCCCGTATCAAAAAAGGGCAGGAGGCACGGGTGGAGGTAGTTGCTTATCCGCAAGAGGTTTTTATGGGTAGGGTGGACAAAATCAGCCCTGTGATTGATATTTTCTCTCGTCGGGCGCCGGTAGAGGTAATTATTGATAATCCCGAGCATAAACTAAAGCCGGGGATGTTTGCCCGGGTAGAGCTTATTACTAATGAGCGCCGGAATGTACTCATTGTTCCCCGGGATGCCGTTTTAGTAAGGGATGGCCGGGAGATAGTCTATGTAATAGAGAACTCAGTGGCTAAAATAAAGGAAGTAGAGACAGGAATAGTTACCGAAGATAGGATAGAGCTTATCTCAGGAGTTGAATCTCAAAATAAAGTAATCATTGGAGGCCATTTCGGTCTCAGGGATGGAGCGAGGGTAAGAGTCGAGGGAGGTAAGTAAAAATGTTTCTTTCTGATTTTTCTGTCAGGCGGCCGGTAGCTATTACCATGCTTATTTTAGTTGTTGTCCTCATGGGAGCAATCTCTTTTACCCGCTTAGGCATTGATATGTTCCCGGAGATGGAATTTCCTATGGTTTCGGTGGTAACTACCTATCCCGGGGTAGCCCCGGAGGATATGGAGGAATTGATTAGCAAACCCATTGAAGAGGTGGTAGCCACAGTAAAGGGAATCAGGGAGGTGCGCAGTGTCTCTCATGAAGGAATCTCGGTGGTGTCGGCGGAGTTTGTCTGGGGCACCAACCTTGATTTTGCTGCCCAGGATATAAGGGCGATAATAGATCTCATTGAGGTTTTCCTGCCCGAAGGTATGAACCGCCCCTTAGTAGTTAAGTTTGATATGGCAATGATGCCGATTCTAATGCTTGGAATTACCGGGGAGCGGGACCTCTTTGACTTAAGGGACTTAATAGATGATGTTGCGAAGCCTCGTTTGGAGCGGATAGAGGGGGTAGCCTCGGTAATGCTCTTTGGAGGTTTAGAGAGAGAATTTTTAGTAGAGATTGACCGAAGCAGATTAGAGGCGCATAACCTATCCCTTCCTGAAGTCGCCGGGGCAATAAGGGCAGCGAATCTCAATCTTCCCGCCGGGCATCTGGTTGAAGGCCCACGGGAATTTTTAGTGCGCACCATGGGTGAATTTGAAGGCCTGGATGAGATAAGAAGGACGGTGGTCTCCTTAAGGGAAGGGAAGCCAATATATCTTGAGGATATTGCCGTTGTCTCCGATACCCATAAGGAGCTGCGCGGGTATACACGGGTAGACGGGCAGGACGGTCTCTTAATGAGCATTAGTAGGGAACCCGGAGCAAATACGGTTCGTATTGTCAGGCAGGTCCGGGAGGAATTAAATCAGCTAAAGAAAGTTCTGCCTCCTGATATTGAGATGCAGGAGATGTTTGACCAGGCAAAGTTTATTGAAGCTTCTATATCCGGTTTAGCCCGTAGCGGTCTCTGGGGAGGTCTGGCAGCTATTTTTGTGCTCTTCCTTTTCCTTCGTAACTGGCGACCCACTCTTACCATTGCCTTAGCCATTCCCTTAGCTATCCTGGCTACCTTTATTCCCCTCTATTCTTTCGGTTACACTTTAAATATGATGACTTTAGGGGGCCTGGCATTAGCCATGGGGATGCTGCTTGATAATGCCATTGTGGTTATTGAGAATATCTTCAGGCATTTCAAAGAGGGCAAGGGACCAAAAGAGGCTGCTCAGGTGGGGACGGGTGAGATGTCTATGGCTATCTCTGCCTCTACTTTAACTACCATAGTTGTCTTTCTACCTCTGGCTTTTGTGGCCGGAATAACCGGTAGGATGGCGCAGGGATTGGGAATAACCGTAGGCTCATCCTTGATTGTTTCCTTATTTGTGGCTCTCACTTTGGTGCCTATGGTCGCTTCAAAGCTCTTAAGAAAAAAACCGGTAACCAGTAACCAGTTATCAGTTACCAGTAGCGCTGATGGACGGTTTAACCGCTTTAGAGAGGGATACCAGGGGCTTCTCACCTGGGCGCTTAAGCATCGGGCAAAGGTAATCCTGACCGCAGCGGCTATTTTTATTTCAAGTTTGGGATTTCTCACATTGTTAGACACTGAATTCATTCCCCGGATGGATAGCGGAATCTATATGGCTACTCTGCGGATGCCGATAGATACTTCTTTAGAAGAGACAGATAGGGTGGTTCGGGGAGTGGAAAGGATTATTGCTGATATTCCCGAGATGGAAGCCTCTACTGTCTCCGTTGGTCTCTATCCCGGGGCAGAGGTAGATTTAGCTTTTGGCTTTGGAGTTACCGGAGTGAATGAAGCCATGTTTTTCGGAACCCTGACCGGAATAGAGGAAAGAAAACGCTCAACCGAAGAAGTCTTGAATGAAATTCGCCATCGCATTCCTGAAGATATAGAGGGCTTAAGCACCTCCTTTACCGAGTTTGGTCCGGCGGCAATGATGGGTGAAGCCGGGATAGCCCCGATAAATATAAAAATCTTTGGTAAAGATTTAACCGTGTTAGAAGAGCTTTCTAATGTGGTGACGAAGAAGCTTGAGGGTATTGAGGGAATTCACAGTATAGATGCCACCTTAAGGCCGGGAAAACCGGAGCTGCAGATTGAGATTGACCGTGAACGCGCCTCACGAAAGGGATTAGGAGTGGCCGGGATAGCCAATGCCGTAAGAATGGCTATAAAGGGTGATGTAGTTACACGCTTTCGGGAAGCCGGGGAAGAGATAGATATTCGTCTGCGTCTTAGAGAAGCAGATAGAGATAGCCTGGCTGATCTTACTATTCCTTCTCCAAAAGGGATGCTTGTTCATCTTGACGAGGTGGCTGAGATTCACTCCCGGCGAGGCCTGGCGGCGATATTCCGTGAAGAGCGAGTGCGAGTGGCTGAGGTCAATGCCCACTTTATAGGCCGCAGTCTGGGAGAAATTATGGATGAGGTCCGAGGAGCCGTAGCCGGAATAACCATTCCCCCCGGTTACTTTATTGAGTATGGGGGAGAATATGAGGACATGATAGAGATGTTCTATAGCCTTATCTTTGTCCTGGTCCTGGCAGTTCTTTTGGTCTATATGGTGATGGCCGCCCAATTTGAATCTCTGCTCCATCCCTTTGCTATCATCTTCTCAATTCCTTTATCATTGATTGGGGTGGTATCGGCTCTCCTGATTACCGGTAATACCCTCTCGCTGGCCTCCTTTATCGGAATGATTATGGTTACCGGTATCGTGGTCAATAATGCCATTGTCCTTATTGACTATGTTAATCAATTGCGCGCTAAAGGCTTAAGCCGCGATAAGGCGATTATCCAGGCCGGTGGCGTGAGGCTGCGCCCGATACTGATGACCGCATCCACCACTATATTAGCGTTACTTCCCCTTACCCTGGGCCGGGCTATGGGAGTAGAGATGCGTTCCAGTATGGCTGTCGCCATCATCGGCGGTTTATTTGCTTCCACTTTCTTTACCCTCGTTGTAGTTCCTACCATTTACAGCCTCCTTGATGATTGGGCACATAGAATAGTGGTCAAGTCTTGATGAAATGTGCAATATGTGAGTAGCGGGGTAGGAGACAAATATGGAGGTAATGATAGGAAAAACGAAGCTGAGTTTAATTCAGGGAGATATTACTCAACAGAACACTGAGGCAATTGTCAATGCCGCCAATACTTCTCTCCTGGGTGGCGGTGGCGTAGACGGAGCAATTCATCGC
>BBPG01001403.1_pt1 | contig 10463 bp, 13 predicted proteins | sample 1343651 | NCBI WGS metagenome assembly BBPG01 (sample SAMD00019091, study PRJDB2971) | groundwater metagenome | biome: freshwater biome; feature: mineral spring; material: ground water | place: USA: CA, Sonoma | collected 2012-06 | depth surface m | reverse complement strand
AAGCACCGCTTATCATGGGTCGCTCCAAACCGGATGTTGTCAAAGAATTGGCGATAGACGTTGTGTTCGAGGACGCGCCCCATGAGATTGTGGCCCTAAGAGGGAAATGCCGCGTGCTGGTCCGCGCGCAGCGTTACAATGTGCATTTACCAGAAGAAAAATTCACGTGGAAAAAGGGCGTCGCTTTCTAGCCACGCTCTTTGCCAAAAAGACAAGGTTCACGCAAACCAAAAAAACAAAGGGGGCTTTTATAATGTCAGATACAACCTTTTCGGTTCCTCGCGCACAATTTGCGGAGCAGCTACAAATAGTTGCCCGTGGGTTATCCAGCAAAAGCATCATCCCGACAATAGGCGGGATCTTGATGGAGATTCATCAAGGTGAGATCACACTAACAGCAACAGATTTAGAGACACAAATATCCGCCAGCATGAGCAGCTTAGAATCAGATACGCCGACAACCAAAATGCTGCTGCCAGCCCAAATTGCAGAAATTGCAAAGGCCCTGCCAGGTGATGATGTGACGCTAGCGGTTGACGAAAATAGCGTCACCATCACCGCCGGGGCGGCCGGTGAATCAAACGTTAAGTTGCTAACCTTATGCCCCGATGGTTTCCCAATATTCGGGCAAAGGGACAGCAAAAGTGACGAAGAAACTGCTTTCGCTATCAGTGTTTTTGAATTCAAAAAAGTGCTACGGCAAGTCATTTTTGCTGTAAGCACCGATATGAACAGGTTAAAATTCACACACGTGTACATGGAGTTGGCAGGCAATACGCTCCAACTGGCGGCGTCAGACACCTACCGGTTAGCAGACACAAGCTGTCCAGTGGAACGCCTGTCTGGCAGTAACGACATAAAGATGCTTGTGCCGGCGAGGCCGCTTCATGAGTTTCTTCGTATTGCACAAAAACTTACAGACGACCTAGTTATCAATGTCACCTGTAAGGGGAACAACATATCTATAAAAACGGAGGCGATTAAGATAGCTACGCGCCTCGGAAGCGAGGAGTACCCAGACATAAGGAAAATCTTCCCGACAACGTTCGAGGGGGCCATCACTTTAAATGCGAGCGCTTTTCGTCAAGCACTCGAAAGGGCGATGATCCTCACCGAGAAGAGCGGGACAAGTGCTGTTGATTTCTCGACCGAAGACCCCTCGCTGGTCGGCACAGATATGTCCATTAGTGTAGTTTCCACATATGGTTCGCTGAAAGAGCGAATCAACGTGGAATATAATGGTAGCGGATTTCGCGCCACACTGAATGCGAGGTACTTACATGAGTGGCTGAAAAACTGCAAAGGAGACACTGTCCAGATACAGCACAACGGACCGAACCAACCCTGCGTCGCACTTGATACTACAGCACCAGGATACAAATACCTGGTGCTCCCGATAAAAAGGGGAGATGCTTAAATGCTTTACGTCATCATTGGCCCATCTGGAGCCGGTAAGACATCAATCATGGAATGCCTACTTGCCCGACACCCTAACGCCCTTGCCCGTGTTGTCACTGCGACAACACGGGCACCCCGACAAGGGGAAGTGCATGGGCGCGAATATTTATTTCTGTCACAGCAAGAATTTTCACAGACCCAGGTCCTCGCCGCCACAAAAATAGACGGCGAGGACTATGGGATCCCTGTCAGTAGTCTAAGCGACCACATAGGGAAAAAGCACGACCAAATAATCATACTGGACGTTGCCGGAGCGCGGGAAATCAAAAAAGCATTCGGCAAGAACGCGAAAGTTATTTTTATTAGCGCCGGGTATATGGCGCTAAGAGACCGGCTGATTAAGCGCGGAGACAATTTGACCTCCGTTGATCTCCGGCTTAAAGACTCTGCGACAACGATGCGCGCCATGGCCGACGCATCACTTGTTGACGCCATCATCCAAAACGATGAGGGCTATCTGCAAACGGTAGTAGACGCCGTCGTTGATATTATCGCCTTCAAACCATAAGTACCTGTGCATCCATCCGTCGCCCCTCTATCCGCCTGATAATCCTTTTCCGTTTACCACCGGCCACCCTTAACTACTGTTAAGGGTGGCCGGTTTTTTGCTTTTGCCTACTCAAAAATTACGCAACAAAAAATATTTTAAATAAGGGGTTGCGCAACAGAATGTACTATGATATACTTGCATTAAGCAACAACCTGGCGCACTTCCGCATAACAGGGTTAGTGCCCGTGGAAGTAAAGGAAAAGGAAAGATACTGATATCACGGATGGCGCCGGGAAAATGGCTACTGGGTCAATCAGGGAAAAAATATGATACAAGACCGCGCATCCATCAAGGTCAACCAAGGGATACCTCTGTACCGAAGGGGTGAAAAAATGCGACACGCATACAGGCAAACCGTCAAACCTAAACATAACTAGACATTAGCGCATCAACTGGTAGTCATCTCCAAGAGAGAAGGGGGGCTAGGTTAATGCATCAGTCAGAAGTGTTGGTACCGGATTTATCATCAGCGATAATAGAGCTTGTGCCAACAGGTATGACCACTGGCGAAATAGCCACCCGCTTAGGAATCACTAGGCGCACAGTCCAACGTCACCGCAAAGCAATTGACGCATCTGTGCCACAGGGAAGGCCGCCTAAAGTTGAGCCAAACGAAGTCACGCGTCTCACAAACAAAGGTATATCAGTCCCCAAAATCGCTAAGCATCTCGGCGTCACTGATCGAACAATCCAGAATCACCGCAAAAAAAATAGCGACGTAATTCCAGAAGAAACCGGCGGCGGTATGAGGGAACGACCATTAAACGGATATGTTACGCCACTACATAATTTCAAGGACCGCCGAGCGGAACGCATAATTCTACTAGAAATACTCGAGAAAGACAAGGGGCTTGTTAGGATGTTCTACGATACGCATACCACTAGCGCCATAGCAGAAGAACGCGCAAACGCACTAGCAAGCTTCAGTAACGGAACATTCCAGAAACGATTAATGTCCCAAAATGGACAAACGTTAAAGATGCTCGGCAGAAAACATGGCTCGGTCAAAATCAAGGTGTTCGCCGAGCAACGTCCTGAACTAAATCCCATATTCGCGATAGAGGGTATAACCCCTATCCGCACATCTATTGAAAATGATGCTGAATATGTAGTCACACATAGCGAGTTGCACCGATTGCGCACAACTCAGTTAACCAATTCAGGCAACAATACGCCATAACGCCTGGGAAACCAGGCTTCCTTCCTCCCTTCTACTAGGCACCCTAAATCAGGGTGCCCTCTTTTTTAATAAGACTTCGAGGCGAAAGGATGAATATTAATGATTGGCAAAAGGAACGAGTTGGAGCAGTTTTTGCAATGGGAAGAAGCGAATCAAGATACAATCAATATCAAGCGATCGTACATAGACTTAACAGGGGATATCGTAGCTGGCTTGCTGTTAAGCCGAATAATTTACTGGCACGCGCAGAGCAAGCGGGGCAAGACGAAATGGCAGGTATCATTTGTAGACCCTCGCAACACTTCAAGAACCTGCCCTAAATGCGGTAACATTGACAAGAAAAACCGCAAGTCTCAGTCTAAATTTAAATGTACCTGCTGCGGTTACGTTGCCAATGCGGACATTAACGCGGCTTGCAATATTGCATGTCGGGCTGTTGTCAATCAGCCATACGCGGTAGCTGTTTAATCGCTAACTGCAAGCCCCTAGCTTCAGCTATGGGGATATTGACCAACAGCACATCTTGGGCCGATGTGAGCTGTATAACAAGGTAAGAGAGGAGAGAGTTCTATGGGGGAAACCATAATCAGGGTCAACAAAAGCGAGAACCCTTACGTGCAAATTGATAAGTTTTTTATAGATAAAGACGAAAGACTTTCATGGCGGGCAACAGGCATACTCACTTATCTGCTGGCCAAACCAAACGGCTGGGAGGTCTGTATCGCCGATATAGTGAAACGCAAAAAAGACGGTCGAGACGCCGTTTATGCAGGGTTAAAAGAGCTAGAAGACGCTGGTTATGTTGTTCGTGAACAACATCGATCCGATGGCGGTAAATTTGGGGCATATACCTATATAGTTAACGAAAGACCAATAAATACGGGCACTTCCACCGCTTACGGCTTTACCGGATACGGTTCAACCGGATACGGTTCGACCGTATCCGGTGAATCCGACACTAATAATAATAATATAATTAATAATAAAGTTAGTAAGAAACACCTTCTTCTCTCACAAGCACCAAACACTCTTCAAAACCACGAAGAGGAGGCGGAGAAAAAACCTCCCGCCTTCGAGCAGAAAGCAAACAATTCTACTAAACCAAAACTACGCCGGACAAAAACAGAAACAGAGGACATCATCCCACACAACGAAATCGTAGAAGCATACCATCTGCATTGCTCATCATTACCACGCGTCATAAAAGTCACTGATGCGAGGAAGAAGCAGATTGCCGCCCGCTGGAAAGAAAACAGCGATATCAGTTTTTTTGCTGATCTCTTTCAACTCATCGAAAAGAGTGATTTTTTAACCAACAGAGGCAATATCAACAGAAACGGCTGGTCTTGTACGTTCGATTGGGCGTTAAACGATCAAAATATGACTAAAATTTTAGAAGGGCGTTACAGTAACAAAACCATAGCGCCGGCACAACCACAAAAAGAGCCTCAATACTCCGGCTGGGGACATAACGTGCCTGACTATGTGCGACAAATAGCCGAAATGTCGGCCCGGCGAAGTTAGTCAGAAATTTAAAAGTTTGCTGCAATGGAGCTGATAACAATCGAAAAACTACCACATAGTCCGCAAACGGAAATAGCCGTTATTGGGGGGTTGTTTGCAAACGGGACATTGTTCCCGCTAATGGATCGTTATATTAAGGCAGAGGACTTTTACGACTCGTCACACCAAGCTATTTACGCTGTCATGACAGACATCGCCACACAAAAAAAGGCGATAGATCGCACCTCGGTTTATACACGGCTTGAGGAGGTGGGGCGGGGTGACATTGTAGCTACATTACCAATGCGGTCATCTTTCTTGACAGGGCCTATACCATCGCTGGTACTGGAACAGCACGCCATCACGGTACGGGAGAAAGCAACGCGTCGTCGTCGGTATCAAGCGTGCCTTGATGCGGCAGCAATCGCCGTAAACGAAAAAGATTACTCGGCTCCAGACGCAATGAAAGCTATTTATGATCGTGTTGTCCAGCAGAGCGAATGGGCGCCGGAGATACAGGGTGCCGGAAGCATTGCGCATCGTCGGATCCAAGACGCAATTTATGGACAGCCACCGGATAACACTAAAACGGGGTTTACGTCAATCGACGTTCTAACAGGCGGATTGCCGCACGGGCAGCTAATATTACTTGCTGGACGACCAGGGATGGGCAAAACGCAACTTGCTTGTGATATTGCACTTAACGCTAGCCGTACACATAAAGTTCTGTTTTGCACATTAGAAATGTCTGCTGACCGCTTATTAGACCGCATGATATGTTCAGATGCGCGGGTTAGTGGTACAAGGTACCGCCGTCGAGAACTTAATGATCAAGAAAAAGCACGTGTCGCGATTTCTGCTTCAACTCTTGAAGCAAGGAACCTTAAAGTGGTTGGCGGTAAAAGCCTCACAACCAGTGATATTCGAGGCGCGTGTTATGCTGAGAAACTGAACGGTGGTCTTGACCTTGTAGTCATAGACTACCTCAGCAAAGTTGCTGACCGCCGAATAAACGGGACCAGCACAAACGACCATATCGGAATGATTTCTCATGCGTTACAAACCTTGGCGATAGAGGCGAACATCGCTGTATTATTATTGTGCCAACTTAATCGGATGGTAGAAACCCGCGTTCCGCCGATTCCGAATAACTCAGACCTGCGAGATTCCGGGCATCTTGAACAAGATGCGGACGTCATTATGATGGTCTATCGTGAAGAATATTATTCTAAAAACGTCGCGCCGGGAGAGGCAATGATAATTATTACAAAATCTCGTGATGGTGAAACCGGTATTTGCAAAGTACAATTCTCAACGCATGAGCCACGATTTTACAACCCTATCCAGGCAGTCCCGAACATGGCAGCTAACCACCCACTAAGCAAAGTTGCCAATGCCTACACTGGATGATCATCAATCGAGAGGAGGGAAGGGTAGCGCACATATTGGTGCATATCCGCAGATTATGTTGTGTCAACCAAACAAAACCGACTTAATTAATCAAAAACAAAAAACATGTCCACAGCCGACACGTAAGGAATTAAAAAATTACAGTTCGCTTTGCTGGACATGCCAAAACGCTTATGTATCCAAGTGCAAATGGGTTGCAACAGGAGAACGGGTCTGGTCACAAGCAAGCGAACATACCCCTAACTATTATAAAGATAAAACACTGTTTCGGGTTTCTAAGTGTAAACATTACCTGAAAGAGCCCGTCGCATCTATCACCGCCAAGGCTGGGTAAACAACCGCACCACAAGGAAAGGAGTAGGTTTCGATGGGGCGGAAGGGACGAAAAGACCACAGAGAAAACAAGATTTATACTTACCTGGAATTCCTTGAAAAAACGAAGACCTGCACCATTAAGTGTCTATTGGAAATCGGAAATAGGATTTGTTTTACAGATTTTGCCGTAAGGTTCTATAACAACAAACAGCATCCACAATTCTATAGACAAAGGGATAAGGTAGAAAAAGCCATCCGTCGCGCTTATCATCAAAATGCGTTCAATCACAGGCAGCAAGCGGAAGAGATAATGGCAAAACACGACCCTCTTGCTTTCGAGGACTACGTACCAATCGCCTGAAAGGAGGTAACCGAAGTCGCATGAATAACGCAACAACGCGTATTACAATAGCACGCATCACAAGTATTCGCAATTTAATTTCAGCAATCACACCACCGAGCGGATGTTCTGGTCAAGCTAAAATATTATCTGAGATCGCCAACGTTTTGGAAACAATGCTCGCGGAAACGGAAGATTTGCGCTACGACTTCGAAATTTTGGCAGATTATGCCGAGTCTCTGCATGAGAGCTTATGCAGTATCGAAGAAGATTTTTTTAGTGAGACCAATGGGAATAGTAGCCCATGCCAATGCGATCAAAAAGAGTGTATTTGTTCGAGTTGTGAAGATTGCCATTGTGAAGTTTGCCTAAACGATGCCCACGAAGGTGCCACATCCAATAACCACATTAAATCTCGGAAGGAGGATAATTAATGTTAACACAAATTCTGCGCGGTCAGGATGTTTATGTCCCAACCATCAATTTGCCGATGGCGCTGGAATCCACCGCGCAGATTGTGGCAGCGGTTGCGCCGGCCTTATCAGGTTTTTCAATGGTTACTTTGCTTGCCGCCGTACCTGTGACACTGTTTTTGTTTCTGCTTAAGAACGCACGCTGGAAGCTGGTCCTTTCGGGTGGTATTGGTTTTTTCTTGGTGGCGCGGATGCTCCCGTTTTTGTTTGCTTGGCAGTTAACTCGCACACTTGCTGGGTAATTAGTTTCTGGAAGGGAGGTTGTTAGTTCTGGACGCGTCGCACATTATAGCAATTATTGTTGGGCTTATAGCAATTGTTATAATTTTTCGAATAATGGCCTTGGCGGTCAAGCTGCTAATACTAGGTATTATCGTATATGTTGCGCAGTTAGCGTACCGGACTTGGTGGATTTAATTTGTCGTAGGGAAACGCTTGCACTGTATTTAGAATTTTTCTAAAAAAGGAGATGGTTCACATGTTTAATTTTCACAAACCGACACTTATGCCTAAATGGGTATCTATCACGGTAACGGTTTTGCTGGTGTCGATGTTGATGACAACGCCCGTATTAGCATTTACTGAACCGACCGCAACATCTTTAAGTGAGATTACGGCAATAGTCAGGAACGTCGCTACTTGGTTGTTAGGGTTAGCGGGCGCATTTTTTGTCATAATGTTTATCTTAAAAGGGTTCAAGTTGGCCACAACGGCGGGTAACCCACGCGAAAGGGCTGATGCTATTGGTGGGCTTCTTTGGACCGGGGTTGGTGCGATTGTCACATTTGGCGCGGCGTTTTTAGTTGGGATTGTCATGGGCATTGGGCAAACACCGACTGGATTTTAATGCCGATGCGCAGATACCGTATTCCGATAGACCTGCGGCAAGAAGAAAAAATAATTGGCGGCTACATGTCCCTGCGCCAAATCGGGTATTTGTTAGCGGGGTTCATGGTTGGTGCGTTTCTCGCTTATGCATTAAATTGGCTGCCAATAATTTTCTTGCCGGTAGCAGTTGGTGGGTTTTTGGGTTTCGGTAATGTACGAGGAGAGAGCGGGGATCGGTGGGTTCTGCTGATAATGGATCGGAGACAGCGCGAATTTTATTTTAAACGTTTTAGCGAAAGGAGTGCAGGCAGACGCCACACACTGAACCTGTCTGAAAAAAATGATATTCAAGAAAAAACAAAAACCACCAAAAGATAACAGCACGCAAAACTTTATCGGGATTACCGATATCCGAAACGGTTTAATTTATGCGAATCGACAATTAGTATCTGTCCTGGACGTGTCCTGCATCAATTACCACTTACTCTCTGATGACGAACAAAACCTTATAGAAGATAGTTTTGCCGGGATGATGACATCGTTAACATTCCCTGTGCAGATATTTATCCAAACACGACGCCTCGATCTAACAGACGCCTCGCGCGAGTTGCGAACAGCTGCATCAAAGCTACGCGGTGCGCTACGTGAATATAGCCAAGACATTCTTGACCACCTTGCGGACTGGTCATCGGTACATGCCACTTTTACCCGTCGTACATTAATGGTCGTTGCCTGTCCCGAAAAGAACGGGCAGGTAGAGTTAGAGCGACGCCGTAGTATGGTTGTTAATGGTTTGCGTCGCCTTGACTTAACCTCACGCTCGCTAACAACGGAAGAGTTAGCAGATATTTTATATGTTATTTATAATAAGACTCGTGCAAACACTGCCCGGTTACAAGACGTTCGTGAGCACGGGTTCTTTGCCCCGGTCATCCAGAAAATAGAAAAAACAAGATCACAGGGAGCTGATAGAGTTGTTCCGTAAGAAGAAGCGTGGACCCGTAGTTCAGGACAGGGTTGAACATAGTATAGCCGGGTCAGTTCCCGATACACTGGATATTATAGCCCCGGACGGGGTACGGGTAGAGGACGATAGTATTTGTGTAGGGGATCGGTTTCTCCGTGTTTATGCAGTTACGATGCTTCCCTCGATGATTCAGGTTGGATTTCTCGACCGATTATATTCTACGGGCGATATTGACGTGTCAATCCATATCCACCCGGGCGAGCTGCGCGAGGTTGTTAACGAATTAACCAAGAAAATTACAGCACTGGAATCGCAACGTCTTCTTGAGGAACGTCGCGGAGACATTATGAACCAGGGCATCTTAAACCGCGCCGTAGAAGACGCATGGCGTTTGCGTGATTCATTACAAATGAACCAAGACAGGGTATTCTTTGTTACTATCTTGTTTACGATTGCTGCTGATACTCAGCCTGATTTAGACAGGGCCAGCCGCGATATTGAAGAATCTCTCGCAGGACAGGCCGTACATATACGGCGTTTATTTCTCCGGCAAGACCATGGACTCAAAAGCGTTACCCCCTGTGGCGAGAACCATATCCAGGATATTTACCGCACATTTAATTCCGGAGCTGTTTCTGCGTTGTTCCCGTTCGCTACCGCTGACTTATCGCATACGGGCGGGGTGTTGCTGGGCGTTAACGGATATACGAACGCGCCTGTATTCTTTGACCCGTACAACAACAATAACTACAACATGGCGATCCTCGCCACAAGCGGTGCCGGTAAAACCTTTTTTATGAAGATGTTTACAGCCAGAAGCACATTGCATGGCGTACGCACAGTCTTGATTGATCCAGAGGGCGAGTATGAAGCATTAACCCATCAACTTGGCGGAATATATGTCCGGTTCGACCCGGACGGTGATGCGGTTATTAACCCGTTTGACGTAGAAGTCGATAACGAAACCGGTCTTCTTGGTCTGCGTTCAAAATATCTTGAGTTAAAGGGCCTGTTTAGCGCCATTTCAGAGATGTCTGGATCTGGACCGGCGCGTGGTGGTGACGCTGCGCTTTTAGAGGACGCTATCCGGTCGCTATACGAAGAACTTGGGATAACCGATGACCCTGCTTCACTAGAGGAACCAATATTGGAACCCGGCAGGATTGGAACACAACGCAAGAATATGCCCACGATAAGCGGGCTATGCGCACGACTTTTAACGTTAGGTGCCACCGACTTAGCACAAGTGCTTAAACCTCTTACCAAGGGTGGCACAGTCGATATTTTTGACGGCCAAAGCGCGGTTCGTCCAGGAGACGCTGTGGTTACCTGCTTTGACGTATCTCGGCTGGATGAAAAGTTTTTGCGGCCGATAGCTATGCATATTACGTTAGCATGGATTTGGGAAAAATTCATTAAGCGCGGTGACCGTCAAGTCA
>BBPG01000961.1_pt1 | contig 10546 bp, 11 predicted proteins | sample 1343651 | NCBI WGS metagenome assembly BBPG01 (sample SAMD00019091, study PRJDB2971) | groundwater metagenome | biome: freshwater biome; feature: mineral spring; material: ground water | place: USA: CA, Sonoma | collected 2012-06 | depth surface m | reverse complement strand
GAAAACCTCCTTTCTTTTAAGATTAAGAGCTCTTTTAAACATGTTAATCAGCCCTCTGTTGACATTAATGTTATCTTCTTCTCAGACCTATGGTGATTGCGTTTAATGTGTTCAGCAGCTCACCACGGAGCGCGACAACCCCGGTGATTAGGAATATTGCAATCAATACGACCAGCAATGCGTACTCAGACATACCTTGCCCTTTCTCGTCCCGGAAAAGATTGCGAGATTGCAGGTATAGGCGGAGAATTGCGTCATTTAGTTGTGTCATGCGGAAAACCTCCTTTCTTTTAAGATTAAGAGCTCCTTAACCGCTTCTGCTAAAAAGCTGTCTGTAAGGCTTTTCCCAAGCGAATACTCCAGCACCGCTACTGCGTTTGGGACATACGGTCCTAATGAAAACGGCGGCAGACGAGTAATAAAAAGCACCTGCCCGTCCGCGTCCAGATAGGCGACTGAAATAGTGTGCCGCATAAAAAATGTGTGCACTCGCCGACAAGGTATCAATAAAACACCTTGATGGATATCGTGCCCGTATGCTCCGCGTAGTCGTTTCCAAAACGTGTTACAAACAATCAACCGCATGACCTCCTAAGTTCAATCTAGAAACTGGCAGCCATCGATAAAAACAATGGACCGAGAATTAACATCAATGTTGGGATTAATATTAAGATAGCAACAGGGAAAATGATTTTAACGGACGCTTTCTGAGCGCGTTCTTCAATCGCGTTCCGTCGGAGCGTGCGGAATTGTGAGTTCAGGTCTCGTAATGTTCGTCCGACCGGGGTGCCGTACTTCTCCGCTTGAATAAGTGTCTGCGAGAACATATGCAGGTCGTCAACATCTGTACGGGCGGCAAGGTTCTGCATCGCTTCCCGGCGGCTTCGCCCCGTTGTGGTTTCTTCGATAAATATACGGAATTCATCACCTAATGGGCCGGGTTGATAGTGTGCCGCCTGCTCGATCGCGGTTGCAAGGGGAAGGCCCGCTTCAACGGTAAGCGCCAGCGTATCCATTAACGATGGGATGGCACGCTTGATGTTGCGTTTACGCTTTTTGACCCAGCCACCAAGTAAAAACTCGGGCAGGACATTCGCCACGCCTGCCATTAATAACCCAAGTAACAGGAATCTTACGTCAGACAAGATCGCGATCGGGATACTAAGAGCTATAACTACTAACGGTAGTGTCATTTTTAACGCAGAAAAATCAGCGACTCCCATACCAAAAGGATGCCCTGCTAACTCAAGGCGTCGCACTGTAGCCGCATTGCCGCTTGTGCGCCCTGGGGCTCGCTTTAACAACGAGATAAGCGTTACCTTTTTTGACGGCGCACGAGCAGTTGGGAATAACCGTTGACTAAGTTGGTTCTCGTTTATGGATACAAAATAAGGAACCCCAAGGGAAAATACTGCTGCAAAAACAAAAAAAGCGAGCATTTTAAGTCACCAAACGTAGCGCGGAAGCGCGGCTCCGTTGTTTTCCTTTCTGTATTAATTTGATGTATTATTCCTCGAACGAGGTGACGCGGCGCACGAATACCCAGCCAAGCCCGATCATCCCAACACAGATAATAGCGATAACTCTACCGGTTGGGCTGTCAATCATCGGTGACATGTACTCCGGGTTTATCAACAGTACAGGGACAAGAAACATAATGGGTAGCGCTGTAGCCACTTTGCCTGACATTTTGCCTTGTGCCGTAAGGGCACTGAGCCGCGCACGGAACGTGCGACGCTCACGGATGGTAAACGTGGCACTGTCAATCGCTTCTGCTAGGTTGCCGCCCGCGCGTGACTGGACCTGTGCCGCGACTGCAACAGACGCCAGGTCCTGACTTCCGGTTTGATCCGCTATTTGTGATAGTGCTTCGGCGGCCGGTGCGCCAAGACGAATCAAACGGTCAGCTTCCTGCAAAGCTTCGTGGATAACACCCGTCGTTTCTAATGTCGCGCCTGAAATCGCTTGGCCTAATGATGCACCTGCACGAAGCGCACTTGAGATTCCATTTAATGTCCCATCAAGTTGCGATTCTAGCATAGCAAGACGGCGCATGGCGTGGCGTTGTGCAAAATAACGCGGGACAACTCCACCAAGCAAGAATCCTAATGTAAGCAAGAATATGTTTCCCGTGGCAACCCAAGCTATAGTCGCACCGCCAAAAGAAAGCAGCGCCATGTAGGATACCAGTTGCCGCGCGCTCATCCCAGCCTGTACTGCTAAGGCATCAAGCCCTTTTACGTGCATAACCTGTATTACTTTATTTTTATTAGTTCCCTGCGTAATCATCGGGCGAAGGCGGGCAATAAGCCCCGATGAAGTATCCGCAAAAAGAAACGCTGACAGCATCAGAATAACGCTTAGCGTAACGAATACACTTAACATAATTAGTGTTTACCCCTTTCCAAAAACAGGGCCAATGGTCCTTCTATCGGGGCCGCTGTGCGAATAAGTTTATCGTCTTCAGATACGTAAACATCAACTATCCGGACGCGGTTTTCTTTGTCTAGTCCATTAACGGTTGCAATATGGGTTACCCGTCGCTTCCCGCCTGGGAGACGGGTAACCTGAACAATAAGATGGATAGTCGAGGCAATTTGTACACGGATAGCTTCGAGCGGTAGATTTAAACCCGACATAACAACCATGTTTTCCATACGGTAAACAGCATCTTGCGGTGTATTAGCGTGTAACGTGGTCATAGACCCTTCATGGCCGGTGTTCATCGCCTGCAGCATATCGAAGGCCTCGCCCCGCCGACATTCTCCAACTATTATCCTGTCCGGACGCATTCGGAGCGCGTTTGATACCAACGTTTGCATAGAGATGTCACCTTTACCCTCTAGGTTCAGCGGGCGGGTCTCCATGCGGACTACATGGTCCTGTTGCATCTGCAATTCGGCGGAGTCTTCGATGGTAATAATGCGCTCGTTTGTTGGGATAAAACTAGATAGACAGTTAAGAAACGACGTCTTGCCCGATCCTGTGCCACCGCTGATGACAATATTAAATTTGTTACGTACACATTCTGCGAGCATATCCATGCCCGCTTGGTCTATACTCCCAAACCGCACAAGGTCTGCAACGGAAAGACCTTTACGAAACTTACGGATCGTTAATATCGCACCGTCAAGCCCAATTGGCGGGATAACAGCGTTAACACGCGACCCGTCCGGTAATCGGGCGTCCACCAGGGGAGATGATTCGTCGATGCGGCGACCAATGGGGGATACAATGCGTTCAATTGTGTCCCGTAAATGCTTATCATCACGAAACTTTAGGTCGGTAAGCGAAATAACTCCGCTCTTTTCACAGTATATCCGATCATGCCGGTTGACCATAACCTCGTCAACGTCAGCATCGTCCAATAAGTCTTGAAGCGGACCAAACCCTAAGATGTCTTTCAGGATTTCGTCTGCGATACCAGCACGAGATAATCGACCAAACTGACGGTTATCTAACGCCATTTCGTCCGAAACGATATCCAATACGCGACGACGAATATCGTCCATCACCGCATGGTCTTTCCGGTTAGCTAGAAGCGTACGGTCCAGGCGTTGATATACTTTTTCACGGATGCGTAGTAGAGTAGCTACATCTAACTCCGTTCCCGCAAGTGAAGCAGCTTCATCGGTCAAACCGCCGGCACGACCTAAGCGTTTATCGAAAATGTTACTCATCCGGCTGTGACCGTCCTTTCTTCTTTAAAAGATTGCCTAGAGCCCGAAATTTATCGGTTAAAGGCACCGTGCTCTGTGTAGCCTTTTTGAATAGCGGGATAGTTGCGCCGGCCATCTGTCGAATATTGGTGTTATAGGGCGTGTCTTTTAGCGAATACGGAACCTTCCGTTCATAGATAGCTTTCCCGATATTGGGACATTCCGGTATCCGCGCTAGGCAAGGCAAACTAATGGTGCTTGTGATTTCTCGTAGCGGGATACTGTCTTTGCGCACCCTGTTAACAACGAGCCGAACTCTGGATGTGTCGATATTAAGCACCTTTAAAAGCGGCATGAAATTGAATACTTTTGAAAGCGATTGCACATCCGGAGTAGTAACAAGATAAACTTTTGAGGCCATGTCCATGGCAACGATCGCGTTGTCTTGCTGTAGTGATATTCCGCAGTCGATAATAATAACATCAAAATACCGTGCGAGCACCTTCAAGATCCGTTCCGGACGGAAACTTTGCATTTCCTGATCGGTACATGGCCGATCAGGGGCCGCCAAAACAAATACGCCTGATTCATGGCGAACCAGTAAGCTTTCTACTGTGGCGCGGTCTAGGTCGTCTTCGCCGTATTTCCGAAAATCTAAAAACGTCGTTTTGGGTACCAGAAACATGGTGGCTGCAACTGACCCCATGTTAGTGTCAAAATCAACGATACAAACAGAAAGCGAGATGCCGGGCGCCTGTTTAATCGCTAATGCAAGCGAGCATGACAAGGTTGTCTTTCCAACCCCGCCCTTGGGGGAATAAACAGCAATAGTCTCCTGTCGCGTTACTGTAACACCCCTATTGGACGATACAAGCCGTTCGCGGGCCGGAGCGATATCGTCGTCTTGCTTGTCAACCCCGAGTAAAATATCTGCTTGGGTTAAAATATCTTGTGTAGAGTATGGGCGCAGTAAAACACCACTCGCACCCGCTGCGCGTGCGTCTCGATACACGTTTAACCCCGCAGTTGGGCTGGACATAAGGATTGGCGTATTCGTTTCTTGCGACAGGTCACGAATAACGGTAAGCGCGTCTTTTGTGCCAACAATAATAATATCAGGGGAAAGCTCTTTAACGTCAATGAACGCAGTGGAAAGCGCGGCCGCATGACCAATCACGCGAATCTGGTCGCTCAAGATTGACTGACTTATATGCTGCTCGACGAAAGCAAGGTCGTCCTCCACTAAATAAAGTTTAAACATTATTTTTTGACCATCCTTTCTAATGATAAATTAACGGGCAAAGTATTTCCAAAGATATTCTGTAGCCGTAATTCCAGGTGTCTGAACGTCCTGACGATCGTATGGGTTTAACGCTAAGTGGATTGACCCTGTTTCAAGAAGTAGCACAATTTCCTCAATGACTGGTAACGGTAACGCAAGAATAATAGCAGTTGGGATGTCTTGATCGTCAATAGCCACGTCTAAAACAGATATGCCTTGAGCAACCACCCGAGCAGCAGAAACTTCGCTTTCGCCCTCTGCGATCAGTACCACTGCAACGATATCTACAATATCGCCCTTGCCCAAGCGCCCACCCACAGATCCGACTGCATCAAACGGAATCGCAAAGGCACGATATTCGGCTGGTGATTGTAGCGATAACTCCAACGGAAGACCGCCGGAGCCGTCTGTTGGTGGTGTAACATGTGCTGGGACTACGATAGCACCAGACACTATTCCCATTTGCGCGAACCTGTTAGTCATCTCGTCAAGCGTAACAAAATATCCCCCGCCAAGCATAGCGGTTGGAACTTCTTGTAAAAGAACATTCTCGCCGGGGATAATTGCTGTGAATGCAGGGATGTCAGTAACAGCTATAACGGCCAATTGTGACGGGGTAAATCGCCTTATGCTTGTAGCAGCAATCAGGCCGGCCGCCATCGCAAAGATAAGCGATAGAACAAAAAACATCTTCTTGGTTTTAAACAAAAAAACCCTCTCCTTTTTTAATATGTTTAGAATCCCGTGCGGCTAACTTACCTTCCCTCGCTTTAGTGAAATAATATTTGCCTTTCCTGTCGCACAGACTGCGGCAATACGTTCAAACGTTTTCTTTAGTAACGGGTCAGACAAAATCTGCGGCTCCCCACACAAAATCGCGGCGACCGTACCAGGACAGTATGGAATAACAGCAACAGCGTCGCGGTCGAGTTCGTCTTTGTACTTGATTGGATAAGGCAAACGCGCAGCATTATTTACTATTAGCAACGTGTTCTGATGGTCGCTAGTAATAATACTGGGCAACGCACGCTGGATAAGGCGCAGATGGTGGATGTCATGGTCTGCGACCACTATCAACGTTTCCGCGTTCGATGGCAAAGCACCGTCTACAATGAGTAGATTATATTTCCTGCGAAGCTCGTTAAGTAACTCAGGGTTTGGTCCACCGTTTTGGGTATACATCGGATCAAATGTATATACGTCCGGACCGGCGTTAGTCGCGCTCTGTGTCTGCTTACATGGCTCGCTGGAATATAGCCCGCGTTCACCCTTGGGTAGGTTAAGCCATGTATGCGCAGCGCCTGTATAGTCAACCAGCGCCGTTTTGCGTGTTAATGCTGCGGCAAAACTAAGGTTTATCGCGCTAAACGTTTTCCCCGTGGGCGCTGGTGACCAAACAGCAACAATTGTACCGATGGCACCATTGGTGCGTTTTACTTTTTCTGCCGGGGCAGGTGTTGGTACATTTGTAACCAACTGTTCACTTTGTACTGTTGTTCTGTTTTGCGGTGCAACAAATACTGGCGCACTATCGCCGGGAAGCGCAAGAATTGACGCCGCCTGCGCAAAGCTCATCGGGTTACGCAAAACGTCCACTATGCGAACTGGTTCTACTGGGTTAAAGATAATGTCGTATACCCCGTATTGTAGCAGTTTACCAAACAACGGGTCGCTGACTTCCATGCTGCCTGCCAGAAAAACCACGCGCACGTCCTGACGGCGCAACATGTATACTACATCAGCAAGCCCCGCTTGCCCTGGCAAGAAAGCAGAGAGAACAACTGTCTTCGCGCCGGCGCGGGTTACAGCCTCGTAAACGGCTTCACGGAAGTATACTGCATCCCCGCCAATCGCAGCATCTATTTCCTTGTTGTTGGTCGCCAGTAATATTTGGGACATTTTTATTTAGCCTGCCTTTCTGTTTTAATGTTCACGGACAAGACTACACTTTAACATGGTGCCCTGCTGCTTTCAGCAAGGCTATCCCCAATTTTGTGTAGTAGTCCCGTTTGCCTTTTGATATTAGGATTTCTGCGTCGTCGGTCGGGTGCTTCGAAAGCGTCACTTCTTATTTTTGCGGCCCAAAACCAATAATTACACCCAATAATGCTTGGGCGTTAATAACAATGATATATCCGACAACAGCAAGGATGATGGTGCTACCCGATGTAGCTTTTAACTCCTTTGAACCGAAAAGTGCCCCAAGTACCCATAAAAACGCAGCGACGATAATCATCATCGTAAAATATACTGGCGAAATACCTTGCAACCAGACAATAATGTTCGTTAATGTGCTAACAAAAACTGTTTGCGCTTCCGCTGGCAATATTGGCGTGATTTCTGTTGTTCGTGTGGTTTGTTCTGTAAAATCCATTTCAATCGCACCCTTTCTTGAAAAATTTTGAAAAGAAATAACCCGCCAAATCGATATTAGCGGGTTATAGATATACTGCGGCCTGTGGTGTGTAGTTGATCCCCAAATCAATAGGTTTAAGCGGGAGGTCGTACCGGCAAACAGCACCTAGCTTATACGCTACGGCTTTCTCGTGGCCTAAAAAATATCGGTTATAGTTTTGGCGGCTAATCCCCGCTCCGTCTGAAGTTAACTCCCATACACGTTGAGGCGCGTCGACAATGACATCAAGTATCTCAACTTCGCCAAGAATACGCATAACTGGCGCCGTTGCGTAGAGGATAATTTTTTTTGTGTCAGCGCGACAACGCACCTTCCTGTACTCGAACCATTTTGTACCATTTAGGATGTTTTCGGCATGTTCCGGATAGATTGGTAATAACATCGTTTCGTTTTGCATGTGAACCTCCTTGTTTAGTTGATTTTTCTGTTATCTGTGAATATCCGCATCATCCCATAACGTGGTTTGTATCGGCTTAGGTGAAACCGGCTCAGATGCGCCTATGGGGAAAGGATAAATGACATCCGGTACGTTGTCGGTTGCTGATGGCGGTTTTTCTGTGGCTGGTTTAAATTCAAAATAAGGCGTTTCTTTACGGTTGGTCGATGAATTGTCACTATATCTGTTGCCCCAGTACTCATCTGATGAGTCCTGTCCTTGCCCATCACCCTTTGTGTCACCCTCTGGTGCAGGGGATACCTTATTGTCTGATGATGAATTGTCACTATATCTGTTGCCCCAGTACTCATCAAAAACATCCGGATTAAGCCTGTTGCCTGATGAGTTCGGGGTTGTGTCGTTCGCCGGGGTTATGTTTATGTCACCCCCTGGTATATAAGATTTTTTATCGTTTGATTTGGAATTTCGAAATTTCCCCAGTGATGTGCTCATATAAGATCCCGCTTTGCTCGTTGCACCGTAGACACCACCCGCTACGCTTTTACCTAACTTGCCTGCATCGCCCCATCCTGTTACCGGTGCTAACGCTGCGGCGGTAAGAACGCCTGTACCAAGCGCAGCTGTCTTGCCCATAATTGACCCGGCACGGGATAACACTGAACCCCCACCACCTCCTGTGCTTGCACCGCCACCCGCGCCACCGCCAGTACCACTGCCACCCCCACCAGTCCCATCACTTCCTGCACGGTCGCTAACCCAACCGCTTCCCGTGCGGCTACCTGTGTTGCCGCCACCAAAGTTGCCGCCTCCGCCGCCTCCGCCTCCGCCGCCTCCGCCTCCACCGCCCGTACTTGTGTTTGGGCGAGATGAAGCTTTGCGTGACCCTGTGATCGCACTGCCGACTGAAGCTAATGAACCTATGCCGCCACCAACTACGGAACGGGCTTGTCCTTCTTCGTCGAGTCCGATGATGTTCAGCCATTGGGTAATCATTGCGCGCAACAACTTGGTTACAGGGATAATCAATGTTAATGTGACCAGGTTGATTAACCAGTTTCTCTCTAAATCCGGCGACATTAAGATTAGTAGCGCCATGCCAAATACTAACGCATATACAAACTGCATCAGAATATTGGAAATAAGCTCACCTAACCATAAAAAAAACGAACTCTGTTGCCCTTTCATCCACGTCCAAATACCAAGAGGCGCGATACTAAACAGCGCGGTAACAACGAACCACCTAATAAAAAATATGACGTTAAACCATAGCATAAGCACAACAAACGCAAGATTCACTAGCGCAGTGAGAAGGATGTTACCTGTCACTACCCCCCCGGTGCCAAAAAGACGTGCGTCCATCGTCTGGATAAGATCTGCACCGACCAACCCCGCAGCAACAGAAACTAACCCGCGATTAATATCAAGCAATACGTTAATCAATGCCGGGAGCGTAAAGAATAAGACGCTTCCTATCAGCCAAAACAAAACATTGTTGGCGGCTTTGGCCCGCGCATGAGGCGAACCCGCGTGGATGCTCAGTTTCATTCCACCGCTGATGAAAGTTAACATTAAAAGACCTATAGCAACGGTCATGAACGCGCTGTATGCAGGCGCCGCGAATCTCATCCACTGATCGTCGCGAAGCATCCACTGGTCCCATCGGCTTTGTTCAATAACCCATTGTTGGTCCGCACCCGGGGCAGGCGCTATGTTATAAAGCATCGTAGAGATCGGCATAAGCCCCGTCATCCGTAATACGTCGGATAGATTGTTAATTATACCGGCTAGCATCGTTTCTATGATGCCGCCTTGCTCAATAGTGTTATTGGTCGCTGTCGCGTTAGCGATTACTTCAGCCATAGGCGCTGCCAGCACAGACGCTGATAATGTCGTCATCAGTATAAATAAAATAAGCGCTATTGCTAGCACGGTGCGTTTAGGCATGTCAAAACCCTCCTTTCTGCGTTCTAGGCATATCTGTGGACAAGCAACTTAACTTTGACCTTTTAACCGACGAATCCGTTCAACTCCCGGTGGATGCGTGAACGAGCCGTGCCGATCGTCGCCACTTCCATACTGGACAAGAGCTAATGCCATAGAATGACCAAACCCCTGCTCTATTGCAAATCGGTCTGCGCGATACTCTGATGCCCATGCAACTTGCCGCTGTGCGTATGTGCAGCAGGCGCTAAGCACGGTATCTATACCGTTAACCACAAAGATTATTGGGATAGCGATTAAGTTAATCAGTGGCATATGTGCAGCAATTATCCAGACAAACCGCAATAACTGTATAGGCAAAAGCGCTAAACGATACCCGCTATAGAAAAGCCAAGAAAACGTGTGCCAACCGCCACTCGTAAGATGACCGATTTCGTGGACTAACACCGCCTGGCCTTCCCGTGTGCGCGCCCATTGACGGAACCCGTCCGGCAACAAAAGCACGTTGTCTGTTACGTGCGGCCAAGCGTGGGGCGCAGATGGATATACGACCACGCGGAATTTTGCAGGGTCGTGCCCGCAGAACTTGACGGCTTGCTGCCAAATGGATAAAAGTTCTTCTTTTGCAGCAGGATCAGGACGCTTAAACCCGGCAAACCCAGCGAGGCCAAACAATGCTAGGCGTGAGTGCAGAAACCGAACGGGCGGCAAAATACTAAGGAGCACCAATACCACTCCGGTTGAGAGAACGGCGATGTTAACCTGTTCCGGCAACAGGATACCACTAAAAACAAGTGCCCAAGCGCCGGCATAAATGTAAGACATATAGACGAGTGTAGCGATAAGTTTCA
>BBPG01000742.1_pt3 | contig 10721 bp, 13 predicted proteins | sample 1343651 | NCBI WGS metagenome assembly BBPG01 (sample SAMD00019091, study PRJDB2971) | groundwater metagenome | biome: freshwater biome; feature: mineral spring; material: ground water | place: USA: CA, Sonoma | collected 2012-06 | depth surface m | reverse complement strand
ATTTTTGATTTTCTTTGTGCCTCTGTGCCTTGTTTAAGTTTAATCTCACTTATTTTGATGTGGATTAAAAGGATTTTTCTGCCCGGGGAGGGCCGAGAATCTCAGAGAGGACAATGCCATGACGAATTAAATCAAGATTCATCTCCTCTTTAAGTAACCTTTTCTTTTCACCAGCAATGATATCCTCTCGTGTTACCACCGGCCGTCGGCGAGGCTGTGGTGGAAAAGGGGGCTGCGGAAGGGGAACCGGCTGTGGTGGACGGGATACCTCAGCCTTAGTTGGAGTTGGTATCACCGGTTGGGGTTGTTCCTCATCTGAGAATACTCCAAGGAGCCGTTCCAGTACCTGGTTTTTTTCTTCTCCCGGCTCTTCTTTCTCAGGTATCTTCTTCTTCGCTATAGAAGAGATTATTGAAAGAAGAATAATTATAACCCAGAAGATTAATACCAAATGTTCCATTATATCTCCTGTCTACTTCAGGTTGTTTTACCTGCAGCCTATTAGCCTAACAGTTTATTTACTTTTTTTCTTTTCTTCTGGGGAGATTCCAGCGATTGAGTCGCGCATTGAAGTATCAGACTGAATATTCTTCATCCGATAGTAATCTATTATTCCAAGATTTCCTTTGCGGAAAGCATCAGCTATTGCCCTGGGAACCTCTGCCTCTGCCTCAACTACTTTTGCTCTCATTTCCTGCTCTGCAGCAACTGCCATTGCCCGACGTTCTTCAGCCCTCGCCTTGGCAATCTGTAAATCAGCCTCCGCCTGCTGTTGCTGAAGCCTGGCTCCAATGTTTTCTCCGACATCAATATCGGCAATATCAATAGAGAGAATTTCAAATGCCGTTCCGGCATCAAGCCCCTTGGCAAGCACTTCTTTGGAAATCATATCAGGATTTTCCAGAATTTTCTTATGCGTCTCAGCAGAGCCAATAGTAGTAACAATCCCTTCACCAACGCGGGCGATGACTGTCTCGGTCCAGGCGCCTCCTACCAGTCGGTCAAGGTTTGCTCTGACCGTAACCCTTGCTTTTGCTCTTAATTCAATCCCATCCATTGCAATGGCAGAAACTTTTGCCATTTTCGGGTCGGCGTAGTCTTTTGGGTCCGGCGCATCAATCACCTCAGGTGTAACACTTATTCTTACTGCTTCAAGAATGTTTCTTCCTGCCAGGTCAATCGCGCAGGCGCGTTGAAATGTAAGCGGAATGTCGGCTTTGCTCGCAGAGATGAGCGCCGGGATAACTCTGAGCACTTCCTTGTGAACTATTATCTCACGGGAGCCGCCAGCCAGATAATGTGCCTCAAGATCATCGCTGGAAATATCAATTCCTGCCTTGTGAGCCATAATCATTGAATTAATGATTACGGGCGGCGGCACACGACGCAACCTCATCGCAATAAGGTTAGTCATCCCCACCTTTACTCCTGCCGCAAGAGCAGAGATCCAGAGTTGCACTGGCACCAACCATGTCAGGAGCAGCAAAGCAACAACTATTAAAACCGCAATTATCCACACTGTCATCTCTATCCTCCTTCCTTAAAAATTCCCCCCTATGTCTTCCTGACTACAACCCTATTTCCTGTGACAGCTACCACCTTTATTCGTGTGTGTTCAGGAATAAATACTCCTTCAGTAACTACATCTACTTTTTTTCCATCAATCCTTGCTGCTCCTGCCGGGCGGAGCATTGTTATCGTCTCACCTTCTTTGTCTATTAATTCTGGATTAGCAGAGATAATATGGCTCTTATCCTGGGCGCTAAGACGAAGTTGCTTCCAACTGCTTGTCTTTGGAAAATAGAGGAAAAGAGCAATAATAACAACTATAGTAATGATAAGGGTGACTGCTCCCCATAGTGGGCTCAATCTTGTCCACGCTAAATAAGTGGCAAGCCCAAGGGTTGCCAACCCGGTAATCTCTGCCACCCCAAAGCCGGGAATGACAAAAAGCCCCACCAGCATCAGGATAAAACCAGCAAGAAATAGCAAAATAACAATAAAATGTATTTCCATTCAGGATCCTATCTTTACAAGTTAGATCGCTTCGCTCCTAACTTCCATAGGGGCTCTCGCCCCTCTGGCGTTCCAAAAATGCCGTGATGAACATTTTTTCCACTGTCACCCCGCAGGGGAAAGCAGATTCTTTCCCCTACTACCCCTAATCATTGTATCGGAATTTTTAAAATTCCGATGCAACAACAATAATTCTGTTTCCCACAACATTAATTATCTTTACTTTCTCGCCAACATTGATGAACTCTCCTTCAGTTACCACATTAAGTATGTCTTTGTCAAACTTCGCTCTTCCTGCCGGTCTGAGAATTGTCTCTGCTACTCCTTCTTTTCCTATGAGCTTCTCTTGAGTGACAGGAGTAGCGCGGTATCCAAGCTCCGAAGCCTGAGTGGGAACAAGAACAAGCCGATGTCTTACGTGCTTCCAAAGATTTGTCTGTGGTATAAACCTTAGTGATAAAACAATGATAATAAAAGCAGCAATAAAAGAGTAGGAAATAATCTGGAGCGCTTCTATGTATTCTCTCCTTATGCCGGGAATTGGGGGAAGAGGGTCTCCAATAAGAGCAAGAAAGATACTAACAACGATTGCAATTATTCCACTGATGCCAGCGACACCAAAACCGGGAATGACGAAAATCTCAAGAGTAAGGAGTAATATCCCTCCAACAAAAAGAATAGGAATTAAAATCATTGCCCATTCTGCCATCCCTGCCAAAAACCGTCCTCCGAAGAAAAGGGCAAGGCTAACGAGTCCAATAGTTCCTCCCACTCCCCAGCCAGGAATTCTTAGCTCAAACACCAATCCTAACATCCCAAGTGTGAGCAAGAGACTACTGACGATGGGGTGGGTAAGGAAACGAACCAGATTTTCTGACCACGTAATGGTGGCTCTTGTAAGCAGGGCTTTCTCCATTCCAAAAAGTGGGGGAATATTCTCAATCTGTGCAACTTTATAATGAGCAAGCCCGAATCTGACTGCCTCATCGGCAGTAAGGGTAAGGAGCTTTCCCGCTGAAAAACCCTTTGGGATGCCTACCATTTCAATTATTATCTCCTCTTCACCCAGCTTCTCTTTTTTCTCTACAACTTCTTCAGGAGTCAATATATAAAGTCTGCCATCAATAGTTACAGCTTTAAGCTCTATCCTTGGGTCAACCATTGCTTCAGCTAAATTCTTTGAGTGGTTGCTTTCCTCTGCCGTTGCCCTGAACTCAGCTCTTATAAAAGAGAGTGTTTTCTCATCCATTGGTGGAGGCTCTTTTCCCTGCGGCGCAGGAGCAAAGGCAACCGGCGTGGCGGCTCCGATTGTGCTTCCTGGAGCCATCACAATCTCCTGAGTAGCAAGAGCAATGAGCGCTCCGGCAGAGATTCCACGTCTTATAAAGGCAATTGTTTTGAGTTCTGTCTCAAGGATAATATCTTTAATCTCAATGGCAGCGTCAACGCGGCCGCCAAATGTCTCAATGTCAAAAATTATTGCCGCTGCTTCTGCCTCTTCTGCCTCTCTTACAGCACGTTCAACGAAACTTGCGAGGCCAAGATCAACTACAAAAATATGTCCATCCTGAACGGGAATGATACGGATTTCTTGTTTTTCTTCTTCGGCGGCGACAACTAACCCTGCGCAGGCAATAAGCGCTAATAAGGCAGAGATTACTTTTTTATTGCCTGACATCATAATTTTCCCTCTATTTATTTCTCTTGATGGAGCTACTCATAAGCCGGGTTCTGTATAGTGGTGACTATTTATCTGTTCATCAGATTGCTCTGATGAATCAAGCAGCCTACCCGGGGGTCAGACGGAACGGGCAATTCCTTCCCCCTTATTTGGCCTTGCTCCAGGTGGGGTTTACCATGCCCTGCCAGATCACTCCGGCAGGCGGTGAGCTCTTACCTCGCCTTTTCACCCTTACCCTTAACATCAGAGATGTCAAGTGCGGTATATTTTCTGTGGCACTTTCCGTCAGGTCACCCTGCGTCGCCGTTAGCGACCACCTTGCCCTCTGGAGCCCGGACTTTCCTCCCGCCTAAGGCGAGCAGCCACCTGAGTAGCTCCAATTAAAGGCTTAAATCAATTGCTTTATTTGCTAACCGATCTGCTTCTTTGTTTTTTCCCCTGTCTATGCATTTGACAGTCAGCTTTTCAAATCCAGTGGAAAGATGCTTTATGAGAAGAAAAAGATTCTTCAAAAAATGATTTTTAATTTGATAGCGACCATCAACTTGCCGCACCAGAAGTTCGCTATCGGTGTAAATTGTTAGATTTTTAGCTTTCCTGATAATCCCCTCCTGAAGCCCGTATATTACTGCAATGTACTCGGCAACGTTATTGGTGGCTTTTCCCAAGTATTGCGCCTCCTCCCATAAAACTTTTCCCTTGCTATCATAAATTATAATTCCAATCCCTGCGTTCCCTGGATTACCACGAGATGCCCCATCAACATAGATTACCAACTGCTTTTTATCCATTTTCCTTCCAGTATAGCATTCGCGAGCAGCGCTCACAGACGATGAGCTTATTACCCTTTATTACTTCATTCACCGTTTGATAGGGAATTTCAGTAAAGCAACCACAGCAAACGTTGCCTTCCACTGGAGTAAGTGCCATGCCTTTCTTTGCTTTTCGTATTCTCTCATAACTCTCAAGGAGTGGTTTTTCAATATTTCGGGATAGTCCTTCTCTTTTCTCTATTTCGGGCTCTCGTATTTTTTCTAACTCTTTTATCCGCTGGCAATTCTCTTCCTCTTTTCTTTTTAACCTTTCCCCATCAGCAGCTAACTTCATTTTCTCATCTTTGATGAGGTGCAGAAGCCCATCTCTTTCCTCCAAAAATGTTAGTATTTTATCCTCAAGCTGAGAATTTTCCTGCTGAAGATTGTCTATCTCAATCATCAGAGCAGAATATTCTTTGTTGGTTTTTATTTCATGTATTTGTGAACGATACTTGTTCAGGTCATTTTCTTTTGCCCGAAGAATCCGTTCATAATGCCGCTCCTCTTTCTCCGTCTCCTCCAATTTAGCTTCTATGCCGGCAAGGTTTTTTTTTATTTCTGCTATAATTTTTCTGAACTCCAATATATCCCCGGGAATTAAGGCTATATCTTTCTCTAACTTTTGAATCTTCATATCTATTTCTTGCAATTCAAGTAAAGACTTTATCTCTTTCTGCATCTCTGTTCATAATCCAGCAACATCCAATACCCCCGGCACAATTTTCTCCCAGCCAATAGCCATAATATGCACCCCTTGACAGATGTCCCTCAGCTCCTTGATTAGGTTAGCAGCAATTTCTATCCCTGTCGCCGCTTTATCTTCAGCCTCAGCCATTTTGTTAATCAATTCTTCAGGGACGAAAACACCAGCCACATTTTTATTCATATATCGTGCCATACCAGCTGATTTCAAGGGTATTATTCCAACCAAGATAGGGATGCCAAATCCTTTCACCCTTTTCATAAATTTGGCGAAGGCTCCGGGCTCATAGACGGCCTGGGTTTGAAAGAACCTGGCCCCGGTTGCAATCTTTTTCTCCATCTTAATAAGCTGTAATTCAAAGGCAGCTTCACTACCCATCCCGGGATTTACTACTGCTCCAGGAAAGAAATTTGGCTTACCCTTGAGCTCATTATCAACCATATCGTAACCTTCGTTTAACCTTTTTATGACCCACAAGAGCTGCACCGAGTCTAAGTCGAAAACTGGCTTGGCCTGGGGGTGGTCGCCGAGAGAGGGTAAATCGCCGGTGAGTGCCAGAACATTTTCAATCCCCAGGGCATAGGCACTCAACAGGTCTGATTGTAGCGCCAATCGGTTTCTATCGCGGCAGGTCATCTGTAATATCGGCTCGAGCCCGCTTTCTTTCAACAGGTGGCAGACAGCCAATGAGCCCATCCTCATCACCGAGCTTTGCTGGTCAGTAACATTGGCAGCATCCACCCTTCCCCGCAGAAGCTCAGCCACCTCCACAATCTCGGTGGTGTCGGTTCCCTTCAGCGGACCGACCTCAGCCGTCACCACAAACTTTCCTGCCTCAAGAAGTGATTGCAAACTCATTTTAATCCTTCTCCTACCTTGAATGTGCGCGGTCTTTTCATCTTGGCATAATCCACCGACATAGCCATTTCTTTTAATTTATCCAACTCACCCAGTTTCTTTAACCGATCATATATCAGTATCCAGGCACAGTCGTGCTCAGGCTCTTGCTCGCACTTATCTTCCTTAGTGCCTCCACACGGGCCATTTAATAGTCCCTTGGAACACTGGGTCATAGGACATATGCCAGCTGTCTGCCCCAGGACACAATTTCCACATTGCATGCATATCTCAGTAAGACAGCCTGGGGTCTTTTCTTTGGCCATACATAAAGTATTTAATGCTGGATAAATACTCTTATCGGCATAGAGACTGACTGTTTGAACACCGAAGGCACAGGACATCACCAAGATAGCGTTAGCTGCCTTGACCTTCCTGGCATTTATCTTCAGGGCATCCCCGGTAAGCTTGTCGCAAGCGGTAGGTATCATCATCCATCCGGTAACTTTTTTGCCGTCGGCTTCAAGCTTGTTTTTCATCTCCAGGACCTCGGATTTCCCGCCGGTGTGGAGCATGGTGGCACAGGTGCCACAGCCGATGATATACACTCTCTTACATTTCCCAAGACACTGCATAATTTCATCTAAAGGTTTTTGTTCTGTAATCGTTATCATATCATTACACCACCTTAATTCTGTCGGATTCGGTTTTCATAGACACTTCTAAAATACTGCAAACTATTTACTACCGGAATAGGAGCAGCTTGCCCCAGACCACATAGAGAAGAAAGCATCATGGCGCTGGCTACTTCCTCTAAAAGGCTAATGTCTGTCTCCAACCCCCCTCCCCGGGAAAACCTCTCCAGAATTTCAACCATTACTTCGGTCCCTTCTCGGCAGGGAGTGCATTTGCCGCAACATTCTTCAGCTAAAAACTCCATGACTCTATAGACGATATCTATTATGTCCCTGGTCTCATTAAATACAATGATGGCTCCCGCCCCAAGAATACTTTCAAAGGCAAGGGGCATATCTATCATCTCATAGGGTATAATTCTTCCCGTGGCACCACCCACCTGAACCATTTTAACCTTCTCGGCTAAGGCTAATCCTTCGACTAATTCCCTCAGCCGACTCCCCAGGACTAATTCATATACGCCAGGCTTTTTCACATCCCCACTCACCGAGAAAACTTTAGTGCCCTTGCTCTGCTCTGTTCCCAATTGACTAAACCAGTGACCTCCGTTAAAGATGATCTGAGGTATATTCATCAGGGTTTCTACATTATTGATAATAGTTGGTTTTCCCCACAAACCTCTTGATGGCGGGAACGGAGGTCTATACCGAACCTCCCCCCGCTTACCTTCTATAGAATCCATTAGCGCTGACTCCTCACCACATATATAGGCGCCAGCACCTTCACGAATATCAATGTCAAATTGGTCTAAAAAACCCCCCTCTTTGGCTTGACCAATAGCATTTTTCAACAAATCAAGCAGACAATGATATTCGGCACGCAGATAGATGTAGCCCCTCTTTGCCCCAATGGCATAGCCAGCAATAGCCATAGCTTCAATCAGAGTGAACGGGTCCCTTTCCAGAATATATCTATCCTTAAATGTTCCTATCTCCCCTTCATCGGCATTGCAGATAACGTATTTCTCATCCACTTGAGCTTTTCCTGCCAACTCCCATTTCAATCCACAGGGGAACCCAGCCCCTCCTCGACCCCGCAGCCCCGATAGCTTTATTTCGTCTATTATTTGTTCCTGAGTCACCCCAGCCAAAGCTTTTTTCAAAGCTTTAAAACCATCCCTATCCAAATAAGTGGATATCTGCATCGGGTCGATAACCCCGCAATTTCTTAAGACAATCCGCTGCTGCGCCATCAGATAACCTCCTTGCCAGGGTTGTAATCAAGTTTTTATTTATGTGCCTTCAAAATCTGCGATATTTTGTTCGGGGTTAAATCAACATAAACTTCACTATTAATCATCATTGCCGGAGCTTTATCGCAAACACCGATACAGTTAGTTAAATGAAAAGAGAATTTACCATTGGGAGTAGTTTCGCCGGGTTTAATCCCAATTTCTTTTTCAACGGTTTCAATTATGACCTGCGAGTTTTTAAGAAAGCAGGGCACGCTTTTGCAAATCCTGATTATGTTCCTACCCTGTGGTCTGATTGAGAAAAAGGAGTAGAATGTGGCTACTCCATATACATCACTTATAGACATATCCAGGGATTCAGCTAGTTCAATCATAACTTTTTCAGACAGATAACCAAATTTGTTTTGTGCCTCTCCCAGCCGAACTAATAGTTCTTTCTGTTCCTTGTTCTGCATATAAATTTCTCCATTGATTTTATTCATTTTTCTTGTCCTGGTTAGCCGCTTATAATCAATGGCTCACCTTTCTTTTCTTCTCCTATTTCCCCGTGCTTGCTTAATGCACCGGTTGGGCAAAAGGAGATGCAGACATCGCAATCTCGGCAAACATCCTTATCTATTGGTTGGTCGAAATCAACCACAACCTTAGAATCAAAGCCTCGATAAGCTATGCCGAATACTTTCTCCTTTTTTATTTCATTACACGCACTTACGCATCTCCGACATAAGATACACTTTGTTAAATCACGGACGATGAACGGACTTGCGTCTTCTACAGGATAATAACGTTTTTTCACCTGAAATCGGGGCAGCCCCACCTCTAAGTCAGTAGCAATACTGCGTAATTCACATATGTTAGCCTTATCGCACATAAAACAGTTCCCACAGTGACTGGCCAGTAAAAGCTCTACCATTGTCTTGCGGACTTGCAAAACCTTCTTTGAATGGGTATGGATAACCATGCCCTGGGCGATTGGAGTATGGCAAGAGCCAACCAAAGTCTCGGACCTCTCTACTTCAACAACGCAAATCCGACAAGCTCCAATAGGAGATAGTTCCTGTCTATAGCACAGAGCGGGAATATCTATACTATTTTCTTTGGCAACTTCGAGAATAGTCATCCCGGAGCTTGCGCTTAATTGACGGTCATTTATAGTTAAAGCTATCTGCTCCATCTTTATATTGTACCACTTTCTGCAATCACTCTGACATCTTCTCCTTCATCTTGTTAATAACATTAAGTAGCTTCCTGAGTTTATCCACCCCAGTATCTTGCAAGGTGATTACGGCATCTACATGGCCCGCGTGTCCGCATAGAGCAATTGTATAGCAAATAGTGCCATCTCTAACAATCTTCAACGCCACATCAGCATAGGGACAGTCTATTCCCACAAAGACAGAGACATCGTACTTATTGTGCCCGATAACTAAATCGCCATGATAGGGATTAATTTCGGTGGCAGATCTCATCTTTGGATACTCGGGACGAATGTCGGTGATGGGAAGTATCTCCGCTCCTATTGCTTCTGCCAGTTCTCTTAACACCTCGGCTTTTTCTGGTGCTCCTTCTTTCCAGGGCCAGAGAATAATATACGCTGAGGTGAAAATAACGGGATTTTTAGCATTTAGCACTTTTTCAGCAATTTTCTCTAAAGCCTCATCCTCAGAAACATCCTTTTCTTCCACCGTAGCTCTGCCTTTTCCGGGATGCGTCATCTTGGACACCGCTTCTGGACCAAGAAGCCACCGATACCTGACCTTATCTATTTCTGCAATCACTCTGGCACCTCTTTTCCATTTACATAGGTTAAGCTTTCTCGATCCGAACGCCACAACTCTTAAGTCCGGAAGCCACCGACATGTTGCACACCGCCGGGTTCATCAGGACGTTAACCGGGGACTCGGCGAAATGGAAGCTCATACAGACCAGACCCGGCGGAACGCGGTTGGTAAGATTTATCTTAGATTTAATTGAGCCGCGGCGGGAAGTCACTTTAACGGTATCCTCGGCATCTAACCCCAGTCCCTCTGCGTCCTGTGGATTTATTTCCATCCGCTCTTCTTTGATGAGGCTGTTCAAGCCATCGGATTTACCCGTCATGGTTCTGGTATGGAAGTGGTAAAGATTGCGACTGGTAGTCAGGATAAAGGGATAGTCTTTATCGCTGGTTTCGGTGGCGAGCGGTCGGTATTCTACAGTGGAGAACTGGCCTATCCCGCGGGCGAATTTGCCTTTGTGTAGCATGGGTGTGCCGGGATGGTCGGTGGTGGTGCAGGGCCACTGGAGTCCGCCGGCATCAAGTCGCTCATAACTCATGCCACCGAAGTAGTGGGGGGTCAGTTTTCTTACTTCATCCCATATTTCTTCAGGAGAGCTATAGTTCCAGTTAAGACCAAATCTGTTAGCCAGTTCCTGGATGATTTCCCAGTCGGCTTTACTGTCGCCGCGCGGTTTGATGGCACGACGGATGCGCTGTACCCGTCTTTCTGTATTGACGAAGGTACCGTCTTTCTCTGCAAAGGTAGCTGCTGGCAAAACTACATCGGCGTATTGAGCGGTTTCGGTCAGGAAGATGTCTTGCACTACCACGAAGTCCATAGCTTTTAGGCACTCCCGAACATGGTCGGCATGTGGGTCGGAAAGTATCGGGTTTTCTCCCACAATGTACATGACACGATTACGCCTGTGAGGGAGATAGTGAAACATCTCAGCTATGGTGCGGCCGGGCACATCGGAGAGCTCCACTCCCCACGCCCTGGAGAACTTGGCGCGTATCGTATC
>BBPG01000953.1_pt2 | contig 10737 bp, 12 predicted proteins | sample 1343651 | NCBI WGS metagenome assembly BBPG01 (sample SAMD00019091, study PRJDB2971) | groundwater metagenome | biome: freshwater biome; feature: mineral spring; material: ground water | place: USA: CA, Sonoma | collected 2012-06 | depth surface m | reverse complement strand
TGATACGACCCCTAAGCATTCAGCCATCAGCGGTCAGCTTTCAGCAGACTGCTGAACGCTTACCTTTAATAATCTTGTAATAATTTCTGTAATAGTTTCTTGACAGAGTGAAAGCTTTATTAGTATCATGGAAAAAATGATGCCTACATCTCAGTTCCGTAAAGGCATGGTACTTGAGCTGGAAGGGGGGCTTTACGAGGTTATCTCTTTTGAACATGTGAAGCCCGGAAAAGGAGGCGCTCTCATACCAGCGCGACTCAAAGAGTTAAAGAGTGGTCGCATCATAGAAAGAACATTCCGTTCCGGCGAGAAGGTGGCAGAGGCGACTTTAAGGGAAAAGGAGATTCAGTATCTCTATCAGAGCGAGGATAACTTCTACTTTATAGACCTGGAGAGTTATGAGCAAGTGATATTGACTGAAAGTCAGTTGGGGGAGAAGACAAAATTTTTGAAAGAAGAAATGGTGCTTACTGCTTCCATGCATAATGAAAAACCCATGGAAGTAAAATTTCCTCAATTTGTTGAGTTGCTGATTGTCAGAACAGAGCCGGGAGTGCGCGGTGATACGGTTGGCGGAGGCTTTAAGGTGGCTACTCTTGAGACAGGAGCTACCGTCCAGGTACCACTTTTCATTAAGGACAACGACCTCGTTCGCATTGACACCAGAACAGGAAAATATTCAGGAAGAATATAATTGCTCAGGTAGATAGGCTGTAGGCTGTAGGTTGTTAGGTTGTAAAGGTTGTTATTTATTTAAGGAGGGAGGAGGATGAAGAAGTTTATTATCTTTTTTTCAATGGTTATCTTAGTGGTCATGGGGCTATTTCTGATTTTTCTTGCGATTGGGTGGCTACCAGTAGAGGGAATTAAGCAAATTCTTATATCTATCCAGGAGCAGATTATTCCCACTATAATTGTTGGGGCTCTTCTTTTAGGAGGAGGAGTTTATCTTGTTTATCTCTTAGTGAGAGAAATTCGCTATGGGTTGACAATATCCTTTCGAAATCCTGAAGGAGAGGTAAGAGTTTCGTTTGGCGCCGTTGAAGAGTTTCTTAAGAGACTGAGATTTGACGAGGTTCGGGAAATGAAGCCTGAGCTCTCAATAACAAAAAAGGGATTGGAAATTAATGCTCGGCTTACACTGGAACCAAACATTAATATTCCTGAGGCTACCACCCGCATTCAAGGAACAATCAGAGAATACGTAGAAGGCGTTTTGGGAATAAAGAACATTGCATCAATTAAGGTCTTTATAACTAAAATAGCTCGTGAAAGAGAAGGGGCAGAAATTACTCGCCCTTAGATAGAGAGGAGTAGCCGCTCTTTTCTCGGAGCCTTACTCACTAGAAACAGAGGCACAGAGAAGCCTAAACTCTAAATATGAAACTCTAAACTCTAAACAAACTCAAAACTCAAATTACCGAAATTCAAGTGTGCCTTTGTGTCTTACTAATGGGGTTCATTGAATATTTACATAATGAGAAATGGCTCTTCTAAGAAATGGCGCATACCGCATTATTGACGCTAACCTCAACCGTGCCCGCGAGGGCTTGCGAGTGGTTGAAGAAATAGCAAGGTTTGACCTTGAAGATTCTCCACTTGCCTCTCATTTAAAGAGCTTAAGACACGAAATTGCCACCATCTTGAAGGAAGTTCCTGGAGAAGCTCTTCTTGCCGCACGAGACAGTAGTTGTGATATAGGCAAAAGCAGTCATTATGATAAGCATCAGGATGGGAAGGAGCTATCTGAAATTCTAAAGGCGAGCATGGTGCGGACGCAGGAGGCGATGAGGGTTCTTGAAGAATTTTCCAGGATGATCGATTTTCCTGCAGGAAAAAAATTCAAAGACATTCGCTTTCGCCTTTACGCAATAGAAAAAGAGATTACAGAGAAACTAAACTTGAGCGTCAGGCGTCAGGTTGTCAGAAACTGGAAGCTTTATCTTATTCTTGATAAAGAGCTGATTGGAAATAAAAACCCTCTGAAAGTTGCTGCAGCGGCAACAATGGGAGGCGTGAGTGCGGTTCAGTTGCGATGCAAAGATATAACAGACAAAAACGCTTTTTTATTAGTCTCTCGTCTCAGACAATTTGCGCCATTGCAGAAGGTCGCGATTATAGTTAATGACCGCCTTGATGTTGCTGTGATGACAGAGGCTGATGGTGTACATCTGGGACAGGACGACCTTCCAATAAAGGAGACAAGGAAACTATTAGGGAAAAAAAGAATAATTGGAATATCCACTCATAATCAAAAGGAAGCTATAGAGGCAGAGAAGGAAGGGGCGGATTATGTCTCGGTGGGTCCAATATTTCCTACCGGCACAAAGAAAGATGCTGGCTCTCCTGTCGGAGTGAATAAGATTACGGAGCTGAAAAAAGCACTAAGAGTTCCTCTTATAGCTATTGGTGGAATAAACGAAACAAATATTAAAGAAGTAGTCAGTGCAGGAGCAGACGTTGTGGCTGTTGCCGCTGTCATTATTAAGGCAAAGGACATTACTGAGGCTACTAAAAATTTGATTTCAAGGGCAGGTTTTCCTGATGATGCAAAGAACTGAAGCAAAAAAGGGCAATATTACCAGAGAAATGCACGAGGTTGCTCGCAATGAGGGAGTAAGCGGAGAGTTCGTGAGGGATGGCGTTGCCGCAGGCAGCATTGTTATCCTGGCAAATAATAAGGGAAGGAAAATAAAGGTCTGTGGAGTTGGCAGCGGCTTGCGTACAAAAGTCAATGCCAATATCGGCACTTCCGAGGACAGGTCAACGCTAAAAGAAGAACTAAAAAAGGCTATGGTTGCAGAGGAGAGCGGGGCAGATACACTTATGGATTTGAGCCTTGGCGGAGCTCTTCCTGAAATTCGCAAGGCTATTCTTGAGGAAAGTCGTTTGCCCTTGGGAACGGTTCCCATCTATGAAACGGCAGTAATCGCGGCGAAGGAGAAGCAGGGAATTATCAATATGAGCACTGACGACATGCTTAATGCAGTTGAAGAACACGCTCGCGTCGGAGTTGACTTCGTAACTATTCATGCCGGTATAACATTGGAAAGTGTTAGGCGGCTCAAAAATGAAAATAGAGTCGCCGGGGTTGTCAGCCGCGGGGGAGCGTTTTTAGTTGCCTGGATGCTTCATAACAATGATGAGAACCCTTTTTATGCTTATTACGACCGTGTTTTGGAAATAGCAGAAGGGTATGATATGACCTTGAGCCTGGGCGATGGGATGCGACCGGGGGCAATAGCCGATGCAACTGATAGGACCCAAATTCAGGAACTTCTTATTTTAGGAAAGCTGGCTGAGAGGGCAGGAGAAAAGGGGGTTCAGGTAATGATTGAGGGCCCCGGGCATGTTCCGCTTAATCAAATAGAAGCCAATGTCGTTTTAGAGAAACGGATTTGTAAAAATGCTCCGTTTTATGTGCTTGGTCCGCTTGTTACGGATGTTGCCCCGGGCTACGATCATATTGTGGCTGCTATCGGCGGGGCAGTTGCCGGGGCTGCCGGGGCTGACTTTCTTTGCTATGTCACTGCAAGCGAGCACCTGGGGCTTCCTACTGTTGTTGAGGTAAAAGAAGGAGTAATCGTTGCCCGGATTGCCGCTCATGTTGCTGATATTGCCAAAGGAATAAAGGGTGCTGGTGACTGGGATACGCAAATTTCAAAGTTGCGCCGAAAGAGAGAATGGAAGAAACACATCAATTTGTCAATTGACCCTGAAATGGCGAGAAGGTGCTGGGAGAAAAGTGGAGGTAGGCCCGACCGCAATGTCTGCACAATGTGCGGAGAGTACTGCTCCCTTAAAATGTTAGACCAATTATTGCCTTCGCAGGATTCACGTTGAGAGATGAGTATTTTAGTTGTTGGCTCAGTAGCACTGGATACTGTGAAAACTCCTCGGGGAGAGGTAAAAGACGCCCTGGGCGGGTCAGCTATCTACTTTGCAATCTCGGCAAGCTATTTTTCGCCGGTAAATTTATGCGCTGTAGTGGGAAATGATTTCCCGGAGGAACATTTAAATTTATTAAAAAGTCGCTCTATTGACTTAGCGGGGCTGGAAATAAAGAAAGGAGATACTTTTCGGTGGAAGGCCCGCTACGGTGAAAATCTGAATGAAAGAGAAACGCTCTTACTCTGTCTCAATGTATTTAAGGATTTCCACCCCATTCTTCCTCGTGATTACCGCCTTTCTAAAACTGTATTTCTGGCAAATATTGATCCGGAACTTCATCTTAACGTTCTCAGGCAACTTGACAGTCCGAAATTAGTTGTTGGCGATACGATGAATATATGGATTGAGAAAAAATTTCCCTCACTGCAAAGGACACTTTCTATGATGGACATCTTTATTGTGAATGATGAAGAGGCGAAGATGTTGACAGGAGAAGATGACCTCGTTGCCTCAGGAAGAAAACTTCTCTCGCTTGGGCCGCGCATTGCTGTCATTAAAAGAGGAGAATATGGAGCTGCTCTCTTTACTAAAAGTAGTTACTTTCCTGTCCCTGCTTATTCTATCAAGACCGTCTGTGACCCAACCGGGGCGGGAGATAGTTTTGCCGGTGGATTCCTTGGGTATCTGGAGCAATGTGGCAGTTTGAGTGAAAATGCATTACGAAATGCCCTCGTTTACGGTTCTGTGATGGCGTCTTTTACCATTGAGGGATTTAGCCTTGATTGCCTGAGAACAATTACCAATAACGATATTAAAAAAAGATACAAAGAGTTGTCTGGGAGAGTTAAGTGAAAATACCAAAGTGCATGAGCACGCAACATCCTGATAATGTATGTCCTCCATTTTTTGCAGCGCACACCGAGCTTGGCGGGGAAGATGAAGTCCAGGAAGCATACTATGCATTTTCGCACTTAGGATGCGATGAACAGATGTGGGATTGCGAGGGCAAGGAAGTTGATAGTTTTGTGGTTAAAAAATTATTAACAAAATATGAATCATTTTTCAGGGAAAATAGACTGGGTAAGGACCTTTTTATAACCTTACGTGTTCCAAACCCAACCGTAGAGAAGGGAGAGGCAAAGATTTTACTGGAAACACTGGATAGCATCCCCAGGTCATTTGATGCCGCTAAGTTATTTTATCAAGATGATACCTCACCCATATTTGAAGTCATTTTGCCCATGACAGCTTCTTCTGAATGTATTGATAGGATTTATAGATATTATTGCGATTTTGTGGTGGGAAAGCAGCATAAATCATTTAGAGAGAAAGATATAACAATTGCTGAGTGGATTGGAGAATTCAAACCTGAGAAGATAAATGTTATCCCTCTTTTTGAAGATTGGGAGCACATGCTTGACGCTCACAACATAACCGGAGCGTACCTGCAGAATAAAAAAGTGGAATATCAGCGGGTCTTTCTGGCGAGGTCAGACCCGGCAATGAATTATGGACTTGTTAGCGCTGTTCTTTTAAATAAAATCGCTCTTCAGAAATTGCAAAAATTATCAGAAGAGATTGATGTCAAAATTTATCCTATTGTGGGAGTTGGCTCGGCTCCTTTCAGGGGTAATCTCAAACCGCAAACTGTGGAGAGAGTTACAAAAGAATATCCAAGCGCTCATACTTTTACCATTCAATCTGCGTTCAAATATGATAATCCGCCAGCAGAGGTCAGAGAAGCCATAAGGAAATTACAGGAGAGAAAAACGAGCCTGCCGCAGGAGATAGATGAAGAGAAATGCCTGAGGGTAATGAGGAAATATAGCGATGAGTATGTAAGTCAGATTGTAAAATTGGCGCCGATGATTAATAAAGTGGCAAAATACATTCCGGGAAGAAGAAAAAGAAAGCTGCACATAGGACTCTTTGGCTATTCACGCAGCATAGGAGGAATTACATTGCCAAGAGCGATAGCATTTACTGCTGCGCTTTACTCTATTGGACTTCCTCCGGAAATTTTAGGCTTGAATGCCTTAGATGATAACGATTTTCAATTTACCAAAGAGGTTTATGTGAACTTTGAAAACGATTTAAGAGATGCGATTGGGTATTTTAATCCAGACATTGCTTTCCTGCCGCAAAACCTTAAGGCAAGAGTTGTGGATTTTCTGGGTGATTTTCAACCAGATGAGGAGTATAGGGAAGTGACAAATTACATCGCAACCTCATTGAAAGAAGACAAAGCAAAAGAATTGGAAGAACATATCCTGAGAGCAGCAAGCTTGAGAAAATTTCTGGGCTAAGGGGTCGTATCAGAATAATGTTGACCATTTGTCAGGGGTGATTTTGGAGGTAAATAGTAATGAAAAGTTTAAAAAAATTTATTCGGGATGTGCCTGATTTTCCTAAAAAAGGTGTAATTTTTAAAGATATTACTACTTTACTTAAAGAGGGGAAAGTTTTTAAAGAAACAATTAATCTGTTAGCAGAGAAATTGAGAAAAAAGAAGATTGATAAAATTGTTTCCATGGAAGCACGTGGATTTATTTTTGGCGGGGCGCTTGCTTATAAACTTGGTTGTGGTTTTGTCCCGGTAAGAAAGAAAAATAAATTACCCTGGAAGAAAATTAATGTTACTTATGAATTAGAATATGGCACCGATACCCTGGAAATACATCAAGATGCAATTACGAAAGGGGAAAATATTTTAATTGTTGACGATGTTCTGGCTACCGGTGGAACTGTAAAAAGTGTGGTGGAATTGGTAGAAAAACTTGGTGGTAGGGTTATCGCTTGCACTTTTTTGATTGAACTTGCCTTTCTTCACGGTCGCGATAAACTAAAGAAGTATAAGATTTACTACTTAATGAAATATTAATAAAAGCGGTCAAGGTTCACGGTTCAAAAATTAACGATTGAAAATTGAAAATTGTTTATGTTCAATATATCTGCTCATAAGGAACGGAAGCTTGAAGAGCGCATGCAAAAATTGGGAGTTTCTGAAGAGGACTTAGAGGAGAAATTTATTCGCTCATCTGGTCCTGGAGGACAAAAGGTCAATAAGGCTTCAACCTGCGTGTTTCTTCGTCACCTACCAACTAATATTATAGTCAAATGTCAGATAGAACGCTCTCAATCTTTAAATCGCTTTCTTGCCCGGCGCAGACTTTTAGACCTTATTGAAAAATGGCAGGAAGGTTTTATACTTGAGGAAAAGCAGCGTATTGAGAAAATTCGCAGGCAGAAACGCAGACGTTCCCGCCGCGCAAAAGAAAAGATGCTTGAAGCTAAACACAAACAATCGGAAAAAAAGAAACTCAGGTCTCTGACTTTTTCCTTACTACTTTTCTCCTTACGACTTTCTTTTTTCCCTTACCCTTTTCCTTTTCTTTCTTGAGCTCTTCTTCTTTCCTTGTCTATTTCTTTTTTCTCTTTCTCTTTCTTGAATTTTTCTTCTCTCTTTTCTATTTCTTTTATCTCTTCTTCTTTCTTCTTGGCCGCTCTATCTTTCGCAGAAGCTATTCCTGCATAAGTGGCTATTGAGCCGCCGACCAGTAGAAGGAAAGGTATCGTGCCTTGCAATATGCCTACAAATTCACTCCACCAGCCAATTAATCCCCACAATCCAAACAGTAATGCTACTATTCCCCCAATTAACACCTTCATTTTTTCTTTACCTCCTTTCTCATCTCAAGAGAAACCAGATTGTTTCTCTCAAAACTCCCTAATCCGTATCAAGATTCCACTTCTGCAAGTTGCAGGAGTCTTCTTGAAGTTCCAATACTCCAAATTATCCTTTATGTCAAGGTAAACCGATTTTTTTAATTTTAAAATCTGTCCTGCGTATGATATAACATTGAAAATATCGCTACGCAAAAGTTAGAAAGATGAAGATTTATGAATAAAGAAAAGATAAAATCCTACCTTTATTTGCATGCCATCCTGCCGCAACTTGAAGAGATATTAGAATTTGATGAAGAGGCAGGGGACATTGCGAAAAATTGGAACGCCTCTATTCGGCTTGGTGTAAAGAGTGGGCCCAGGGTCAGCCTGATTTTCAAAAACGGCAGATTGGGAATAAAAAGAGAAAAGGCGCCTATGCCAACAGTTGGACTATTTTTTCTCAAACACTCGTCTTTAAATAAGATGTTTGAAGGCAAGCAGATTATCCCGTTAGTTTGGAAAGGATTCTGGTGCCTCTCGCTGCTCAAGGGTTTCAGCAGGCTAACAAAAAAGATGGAGCGTTACCTGCGACCTGATGAAGAGTTTCTGAAGACGGAAGAAAACTTAAAATTTTATCTGAAAGTTACACTTTATACTCTCCTGTGGGGAATAAAGGTTGTGGGAGAGAACGATGGCAGCTTTAAAATTAAAAGAGCTAATGCCACCATCTCCCGATTTCCCTCTGGAGTTTTTCAGGTAGAGATACTGCCTGATGGACCTTGCGGGTATATTACGATGGCTGACGGGAAATTTCTGCCTTCCAAAGGAAAGCATCCTTCTCCCACTTCTACATTTCAGATAAAGAATGCGAGCATTGCCTATAAAATGTTTCAGGGAGAGATTGACTTTATGGTGGGACTGGGGACAATGGACTTAAGAATAGTCGGGCTTGTATCATTCGCTGAAGCGATGAGCATAATTATGGAGAAGCTGATGGAATATCTTCCCGGGGAGGATAAATGAAAGCATATAAATTTGATAGGTCAATTGAGCTTTTCAAAAGAGCAGGAAATGTAATACCGGGGGGAATTTACGGTCAGAGACATCCTGGATTTATGGTTCCGGGGCATTTTCCTTACTTTGCAGCAAGGGGAGAAGGGTGTCGGTTCTGGGATGTTGATGGACAGGAATACATTGATTATATGTGCGGGTTCGGGCCAATAATTTTAGGATATAATTATCCAAAAATTAAAGAGGTGGTTAATAAAGAAAAAGCCCTGGGAGATTGCTTTGACCTATCTACCGAAAAGATGGTAGAGCTTGCAGAATATCTGGTATCTCTGGTGTCTGTGGCAGAGTGGGCAGTCTTTGGCAAAAATGGCTCTGATGTTACAACATATGCCACTCAAATTGCCAGGGAACACACCGGAAAGAAGAAAATTATTATGGTTCAGAGTGAATATCATGGCTCTCACCCCTGGTGCAGCCCCGGATATGGAGGAATAATTGAAGAAGATAAAGCGAACACTTTGATATTTAAGTGGAATGATACGGAAGGATTTTTAGAATTGGTGGATAAATACAGAGGAGAGATTGCCGGAGTTATTATGACTCCTTACCATCATCCAGTTTATGCTGACCATGAATTCCCCAAAGACGGGTTCTGGGAAATTATTCAGAGCACCTGTAATAAGGAAAGCATTGTGTTAATTCTTGATGATATAAGGGCAGGATTCAGATTGCATCTGAGGGGTTCTAATGAATACTTTGGATTTAAGCCTGATTCGATTACTTTTTGCAAGGCAATGGCAAACGGACATCCGATTTCTGCTTGTGTGGGCAGAGATGAACTAAGGAAGGTAGCTTCCAGGATTTTCTTCACTGGAACTTTTTATTTTTCCCGGGCGCCGATGGCGGCAGCGATTGCTACCATAGAAGAGTTGAAAGCAATTGATGGAATAAATTATATGTTTAAGATAGGGAAAATGCTTCAGGATGGATTAGGGCAGCTTGCAGAGAGTCATAATCTAAAAGTCTCCATTACCGGCCCACCGTCAATCCCGTTTATGAGATTTAAAAATGAAGATAATTTCATTCGCAGTCAACTTTTCTGTTCCGAGTGCGCAAAGAGAGGAGTGTTTCTTCATCCGCATCACAACTGGTTTATCTCTTGCGCTCACACAGAGGATGACATAAAAAAAACTCTGGAGGTAGCAGATGCCGCTTTCAGGGCAGTAAAGAGGAAATTTGGCAAGTAGAACGCATTGACTAATAGTCAGGGAGGAAAAATGCCAATAACGGATCAGGAAATTAAAGAATTGGAAGAGAAAGCGCACCAAGTAAGGAAAGACATTATTGATATTACCGGATGGGCAGGTGGAGCTCATGTTGGCGGCGCTTTGAGCGTGGTAGAGATACTTGTAATTCTTTATTTTAAATATCTTAATATTGAACCAAATAACCCTGAACTGGAAAACAGGGACAGGGTTGTGTTAAGCAAGGGTCACGCTGGAGTGTGTCATGCAGCCATCTTAGCGCGCAAAGGATATTTTGACTTTGAACTCTTGAGGGAATTTAATCATTTTAAGTCTTCGTTTGGTATGCACCTTGATAGTCTTAAAGTGAAAGGAGTTGATGTGTCAACCGGGTCATTGGGGCATGGTCTTCCAATATCTGTTGGCTTGGCTCTTGGCGCCAGGGTGCAGAAGAAATCATGGCTTACTTATTGTGTACTTGGAGATGGTGAATGCAATGAGGGGTCAAACTGGGAGGCGGCAATGTCAGCCCATCACTTTAAAGTTACCAATATGGTTACTTTTGTAGACAGGAATAAATTGATGATTGATGGCCCGACAGAAGAGATTATGGGGCTTGAGCCATTTGCAGACAAGTGGAAAGCCTTTGGATGGCTCGTCAGGGAAATCAATGGGCATAGCTTCCAGGAGATTGCTGAGGCAATTGAATATGCCCGAAGTGAAAATAGCGCCCCGGTAATGATTATCGCAAACACGGTAAAAGGGAAAGGGGTTGACTTCATGGAAAATGAGGTGAAGTGGCATTATGGGGGCCTTGATACAGACCTCATTGAAAAAGCAAAACAATCAATAGACAGAATGTATAAAGGTTGAAGGCTGTAGGCTGTAGGCTATTAGAGAGGCACAAAGGCACAAAGGCACAAAG
>BBPG01001397.1_pt5 | contig 10794 bp, 15 predicted proteins | sample 1343651 | NCBI WGS metagenome assembly BBPG01 (sample SAMD00019091, study PRJDB2971) | groundwater metagenome | biome: freshwater biome; feature: mineral spring; material: ground water | place: USA: CA, Sonoma | collected 2012-06 | depth surface m | reverse complement strand
CGGGGTTCTATGTAGTCGATGGGTTGCCGGTGCTGAGATGCGCAGACGCCTGGGCGTCATTTGAGTGCGAAGAGGATAAACGAGATAGTACTTTGATACATTTGCATCTTGTAAGGGGCAAGGTCATTCGAAAGAGAGTGCGGGCGATAAACAGGGGGGCTAACGCCGTAATCGAGGCGACGGTACATGCCACACGCTACGCAGCTACAAAGGATGAAAAATATCTGGAGTGGATTGCGCATTACGAGGGGGTCGTGAAAAAGTGCGGAGGGGCGCGCGAAAAAGAGGCGATGAAAAAGTTGAGGGAGTTCTTGAAGAAGTAGATATGGAGAATTGCTAACATCATCTGCCATTGTATACTTTGCCGCGGTGCCCGATTCGTAAGATTAGCACTCTCCCCTTGGTTTTAGTATAGATGATGCGATAATCGCCTTTATGCTCATTTTATGGGTACTCGTTTGAACTAAAACTTGAAATGGATGCCATTAAGAACGTTAAAAGTCATATTGAAGATTTGTAAATTCGTGAAGGAATAGATATAGAGGATTGCGAGCATCGTCACGTGCTCTTGTATTCAGTTTGCAAGGATACTTTTCTCGCTTATTTTATCCGTCTCATCGGCACGCCACAGCAGTAAGGTACTGCCTTCGGCCCCTCATCGAACTCGATGATACTACAGTTGCATCCATCTTCTTCGCATACGCATTCGTATTGGATCGGTTTTTCTGCAACTTCACATCCGCATCCTTCACACATATTTTTCACCTCCCTTGTATTAATACTGCTTAAGAGGGATATAAATCATCTCGTTGTTTATTATAAATCTCCCGATGCTCTACGTAACCTGTCCATAATCGCCCTGCCCAATCCAACCTCTGGAACAGGTTCAGCATAGATAATGTCCAAACCCGCTGCATCTAACCTGTGAAGCTGGGTAAAGAAATTTGCCGCCGCCTCCCGCAAATCCCCGTGAGAAGAAAGAACTTCTACTGCTTTATATGGCAATTTCTTTTTTGGGTACGTAAATGCCAGGAGCCCTACTTGTTTCCCTTGCACCATATCAAACCCCACCTCTTTTAGAATCTTGATGGGAGTTCGCGGCGAGTAATGGCGAGGCAGCTGTCCAGGTGAACGTGGCTTTGAAGAATCGATTGTAGAAAGTTTTATCTTGCCTATCACCGCCTCTATCTCTTCAAGGGACAGTCCGCCTGGCCTGAGGAGAATGGGTTCGGCTTCTGTGAGGTCTATGACCGTGGATTCCACGCCAATAGGACATTTTCCACCATCCAGTATCATATCAACCTTTTCTCCTATCTGCTCCTTCACATGCTCTGCAGTTGTTGGACTTAAATAGCCAAAAGGGTTGGCGCTTGGAGCAGCTATGGGCACCTCTGCCTTTTTAATAAGGTTTAAAGCCACTGGATGTGCCGGCATCCGTATAGCCACTGTTGAAAGGCCCGCCGTTACGATATCTGGCACGACTTTTGATTTGAGTAGGGTTATGGTAAGCGGTCCGGGCCAGAACCTTTCAATGAGTTTTTCAGCCTTTTCATTTGGCGAATGGCATAAGCGTTCGACCTCTAAAAAATCCGCTATATGCACTATCAGCGGATCGAATCGAGGCCTGTTCTTTACTTCAAATATTCGGGCAACTGCCTGTGGATTCAGCGCATCTGCTCCCAGTCCGTATACCGTCTCCGTGGGAAAGGCTACTAAGCCGCCTTTTCGTATGATATCGCCCGCGTCCTGTAGGGCTTTTGGCGTAGCCTTAACAACGTTTGTCATCGACATTTAGCGCCTCTTTTATATCCTTCAATAGCTCCTTCAAGGTGGGCAGGTCTTTAAACCACGTCCTCTGGGTCACCTCATTTGTGACGGCGCAATAAATCTGAGAGATTAGAAGTTTTAGCATTTCGGGAAGCGGCTCTGGACTAAGCTCACACGTCTCCCTCCAATGTTGCCTGTCCTTCTTTTTAGCCTCCTCAACCGCATGGTGCCACTCTGTCTTGCGGTAGTAAATTCGGGCTATCTCCTTGCTGACAGGGGTTCCGTCGAATGTAACACGGCACTCATCCAGGGTTCCAAGGACGTCGACCAGCATAAAACATCGTTTTAAATCAAAACCCAATTCTACTTTTCCGTCTTCGTTTACCAGCCCAATCTTTGAAAACTCCTTTGTAATAAGGTCGTTGACATCGATCACAATCCCCTCTATCTCAAGGATTTCGTCATCACTCAAACCTGCTATACTGCGAGCTCTTTCACGAGTGAGGTATCTATCCGTTATCTCCAGTTTGGTAGAATAATCCAAAAAGGGAGAATCCAGTTTCTGGTTTGGCAAGGGCATGCTGGAAAGGTTCAGGTCAGCGAGGCATATTTCTCCATCTTTGAGGCGCCTGAAAACACTGCTTCCTGCAGGCAAAAAATTTCTGTAAATTACCTCAAGGGGGACCAGAAAGCCGCCTTTCTCTTCCCGGTAAACGGAATAATCATAATCAGTGTCCTGGAGTTTGGGGCTTATCACGCGCAGGAGCTTGATTTCAATTTTATTTGCTGGCCTCTTGACATCCGAAAGCCTTTTCACCTCGCCATCTTCCACAATACCCATGTAGTGAGTGGAAATATCCATCTCCTCAAGTTTTTCAAAAAAATAGGCGCCCAAAAGAGCAATCGCCTCTCCTTTGTATGGTATGTGGTCAGGCATCTCTCCCCAATCAAAGACCGAATATCTATCTGAAAAGTGAAACCTTCCTACACCCATCCTCTCTTTTGTCGGCTCCATCAGAACTTCCAGATCTTTCACACTCCCCAACCCAAATCACCTCTCAGTTATTTATCTCACTTTAAACCCGACGCCGAGCTCATTAGCGACCCTCTCGCACTCTACTATGTTCGCATATCCCTCAACGACGCTCACTCGGACTTCTGGAATATGTTCCTTGCACTCTTTGATGAACTCAATAATTTTTTCATATGTCGCCCTCCCAAACTTTGGTCTGCACATCTCAAAGTATTTCTTTGGGTTCTCCGCATTCATGCTTATGGAAATGGAGTCCACTCCAGCGTCTTTAAGCTCTTTTGCCACATTTCGATTGGGATAGAGCAATTTGGCCTGTCCGTTGGTGTTCACCCTCACCTTTAGGTCTGGATATCTCTTTTTAATAGCTCCTGTCACTTTCAATATAGTATCCAATCTAATCAATGGCTCTCCATAGCCGCAAAAGACGATTTCTTCGTACGTAACATCATCAAGTTCTTTGGACAATTCTCTGAGAATCTCATCCGCTGAAGCCTCGCTTTGTAGCCAGAGAACACAACCGCCCAGTCCTCTCGTAAATTTCCTGACGCAAAAAACACAGTCATTGGTGCACTCATTTGTTATGTTCAGATATAATGAATGCTTGTATCTATAAACAACCGCACCTTTAGCCGACGCTGCTATCATAGATAGTCCTTCCCCTGCACATGACTCTCCAAACATTTCTCGCATCCGCCCTATGAACGATCGCCGAGACCGCATCACCCAATGGACTCATATTTCTATGTGGCCTGAGGAATAGAAGGTCAGCCCGTTTTCCCTCCAGTATCAAGCCTGAGTCCAGACCCAATATCTTTGCTGGATTCAAGGTGACCATTCTAAGTATATCTTTCGCTGAGATCGTCCCTGAATCCTTGTGAACATGGCTGATGATTCTCGAGAGAAATTCCATCTCCCGAAAAAGGTCGGGTGAGTTCAACATGACATTGTCGGTTCCCAGAGCGACCAAGACGCCTTTCTCCAGAAAATCCATGATGGGCGGCACTCCAACTCCAAGGAGGGCATTGCAACGGGGACAACATACTATAGGAATGTTTTTTTTGACAATATGCCTCACGTCATCTTCAAGCGGGTTGGTCACGTGGACAAGAAAATCAGGGTTTAATTTCACCGCTCTCTCAACCTCTGTTTTTCCTGTCAGCGCAAGAGAACGCTGTTGTGAGGGCATGTGCTCTGCAGCATGAAGCGCCAGAGGTAGTCCCAGGTCTGCAATCTTTTCGAGCGTGGCATCTGAAAACTCTCCCACGCCACTCAACCCGATTCCGTCGCATTCCATGGCACGTCCATGTACATCATCGACGATAGAAGGACCGGGCTTATTTGTTGCCACGTCATCATCCACCTGCACCATGGTAGGCTCATAATATATTTTCGCTTCTTTGTTTGCCTGTTTGGACAACACAGGGTCATTCGAGAACTCGCAAAAATAGGTTATCCCGTTGGATATCATCTCACGAACGGCACCGCGAGCCGCAGCAACGAGTTTTGCTTTTGGCGTGCTCCTCAGGATTTTTTGTTTATAGCCATTGGGAGGTCTTACCAGCTCATCCAGCGTCATACCTGCACCGCTCTCCTTTGCAATGGAATCGAGAAGGTGGACATGAGCATTGATGAGGCCCGGCATTATTATGCAGTTCTCTGCATCCATATCGCCTCTGATGTCGCCCTCGCCAACCTCAGATATCAGTCCATCTTCGACCTTGATGTACCCGCGAATCAGCTCGAAGTCCGCGCCATAAAGAATTCTTGCGTTGTAGATTATCATTATATATTGAGTAGTACAGTATATCATTATAAATTGGTATCGCGGTTAAAATGTCCACAATAGATTATATGCAATCTAACTTAATAAAAAGTCGTATAATAGTGGGTTATTTTTGAGTTGACACTTAGAAAAACATTAAATAGAAATAACAAGTTTAATTGTATATGGTAGAATTTTTGAATAGTTCGGCGATTAGTTATCATTTAGAGAATCTCATTAAAAATGCAGGTGTTAGTTTATTTCTTATTAGCCCTTATTTAAAATTCAACTCAAGAATAAAACAGATATTAGATGAAAAAAATAGACTTAGGTTAGACATTCGGATTATTTATGGAAAAGCAGATTTACAAACAGAAGAAAGTAAATGGCTTAAATCTATGGATTCAATAAAAGTTCTATTTTGTAAAAATTTACATGCAAAATGTTATATTAATGAAAAAGAAGCAATTATTACTTCAATGAATCTTTATGATTTTTCTCAGCAAAATAATATTGAGATGGGTATTTACATTACCAAAGAAAATGACCCCAAATTATATCAAGACGTTCACGGGGAAGTAACTAGTTTAATTCGAACAAGCGAACATGTTTCAATTTCTATCGAGAAAGTTGAAACTAAGAAAAAAGGATTAGACAAAACTACACCTAACGAGAAACAATTGAAAAATAGAAATGGTCATTGCATAAGATGTGATGCTGACATAACACTTAATCCTAACTACCCATTATGTAAAAAATGTTATACCATTTGGAAGGAATATTCCGATCCAACCTACAAAGAAAAGTTTTGCCATATGTGTGGAAAATCTAATTCATCGTCGATGGAAAAACCAGTTTGTTATTCTTGTTATAAGTTATTATTATAAAAAAATAAACTTAGGTCAACCAATTCAAAAGCTCAAGGGGACGTTAAACTTTCGCTTCACCCCCTATATAACAAGGATATAAAGGTCCACTACGTTACACATTATTTCATACATGCGCCCTTGTCAGAGCTTAAACATAGCTCCGCATATCTCCTGAGATATCCCTTCACATTTCGTTCTCTGGGTTTCCAGCGCCGCAAGCGCATCTTGAGCTCTGACTCTTTTATGACTATGTCCAGTTTTCTGGCAGGAATGTCAACCTTAATCATATCTCCTTCCTCAACGATAGCAATCGGACCCCCATCTGCCGCCTCTGGTGCCACGTGCCCTATACATGGACCTCTGGTTCCACCAGAGAAGCGCCCATCAGTGACCAATAAGACCTTAAGCCCCATACCATAGATAGCAGAGGTTGGCGCTAGCATCTCGCGCATACCAGGACCGCCTTTAGGACCTTCATATCTGATAACGACAACATCTCCATCATTGATTCTACCATTCAGTATCGCATCTATTGAATCCTCTTCCGATTCAAAAACTCTGGCAGGCCCAGTATGCCTTAACATTTGCTCGTCGACGGCAGTTTGTTTCACCACGGCGCCATTCGGAGCTAAAGAACCCCTCAACACGGCAATCCCTCCCTCAGAATGAATGGGGGCGCTGAGGGGGCGTATAACCTCGTCATCGATCACCTCTACATCTTTTATGTTCTCCCCCACAGTCTTTCCCGTAACGGTGATGCACTCCAGATTCAGCAGTTCTCTCAGACGTTTCATCACTGCCGGAATACCGCCTGCCCTATCCAGGTCCAACATAGTATAGACTCCTCCTGGACGCATATTGCAGATGTGTGGCGTCTTCCTACTGATTTTATCGAATGAGTCTAACGATATTTTTATGTCCGCTTCTTTGGCTATCGCGAGTATTTCCAGCACATCATTGGTGGAGCCAGCAGTCGCCATGGAAACCCTCATCCAGTTCTCAAATGCATCATAGGACATGATGTCCCGTGCGGTCACGTCATCTTTTACCAGCGACACGATCCGTTTTCCACTCTCTCTGGCAATTCTCAGCTTACTAATATCTATAGCATGAGCGGTTGCACATCCTGGCAGAGATAATCCTAAAGCCTCTACGCCACATGCCAGTGTATTGGCGCTGAACATCCCAGCACAACTACCGGCACCTGGACATGCGCAATCTTCGAGCTCCTTCAGGTCATCTTCGCTTATTTTGCCGCCCTTGAGCTTGCCTATGGCTTCAAAAACAGATATTATGTCGACGTTCTCGCCTTTAAATACTCCGGAGTGCATTGGCCCTCCAGTTACAACTGCTGCAGGAATGTCCAGCCTGGCAGCCGCCATCAAATGTCCTGGGACGATTTCATCGCAGGAAGATATGAGCACCATTCCGTCAAACGCGTGTGCCCTTATCATTACCTCTATGGAGTCCGCTATGACATCTCTGGAGGGCAGAGAGTACCTCATTCCATCGTGCCCCATCGCCAGTCCATCGCATACCGCTATGGTGTGGAATTCAAATGGCGATCCTCCTGCGCTATGTATGCCCGTTTTCACGGCATCGGCAACCTGGCGGAGATGGATGTGCCCTGGCACAATCTCGTTCCAGGAGTTGACCACTGCGATAAAGGGGCGCTCTATGCCCTCATCCGTCACGCCGCATGCCTTTAGCAATGCCCGGTGGGGCGCCCTCTCAACTCCTTTTTTCATTATATCGCTTTTCATTGCACTCCTGTGATTAGTAGGGGTTAATCTTGTCCTAATGCCTAAAAGAGTTATGGTTTAAAAATCTTCGCCTATGTGGTACCGTAGAAAAATCGGTTGATGACCGTAAACCTCTTGGTAGGACCAATCGAAGACCCCATAGAATCCTTTTCAGAGATTTTTATATAGCGTCATGATTCATCAAACTTAATCAACTAACATCATCCTCCCCTCATTGAATATATAGGATATACATATATGTATATATATTATGTAGATAAACTATTTATGTCACGAAGTTTGTGATGTTATTGGTGAATTGACCATGAACACAAAAAATATCGAACATAAAATCATCGGAGTGATAATGGCTACCGTGTCATTATCTCTCCTAGGTTTTTATTTTGGCAGGTGGGATGTGATAGCTATCGCTAATGGACTTTTTGTTGGATGGACGTTGCGTATTAATTACATAAAAACAGAGCTAACATTTATCGATGATTTGTTTAATCTTGCCCTCGTTGTAATTGGTATAGGTACCATATTCCTGGGTGTTCTTATTGGACTTTTACCTGCGACGATTTTCACGGACGATCGTTTTTCCGCAATATGGCTATACGTTCTTGGTATGATATGCCCTATCTTAGCTGGACTTTTGAGACAGCGGTTGAAGAGATAATATGAAAGAGAAAATAAGAAGAAAAACTCAGAGGAATAAGGAGGTCAGTGAATATGCCATATGGTGATATCATGCCCTTTATTTATTTACTTACTTTTGGAGGAGTTGGTCTTTTGATAATGTTGTATTTTGTTTGTAAGAGCAAGAATATGAAAAAAAGTAAAAAAATAGCGATAGTTGTAACAGCCATAGCACTGTTCACTGTTGCCCTCTATCTATCTCCCCCTCCAGTGCCGGAAATAGGGATGTGGCTAACTATCCAGAAATTAGAAAATCATGAACCTTATTTTGTTTTAGATGAAGAAATGGTGGTTTATCCATTATTCCGTTCGATTTTGGATGAAATGGAAGCAGAAGGAAGGAAACATGGTTGGGCTTATATATCTTTTGAAGAATATGAAAAGATGGACTTTCCTGCTCATTTTTTCAAATACGAAAGCAACTTTTATAAATATACTATTGTAGTGATTTAGCATTGATGCTATAAGTTTCTGGAGGGGCAACAATGTGGTTCTGTAGAATCCTTCGGTTAACAACCGCCGTTATTTTCTACACTACCGTCTATGCAAAAATATAAAGAGGCAGAACATAACCAATAAAGAGGGTAAGATAATAATATGATTGAAGTGTTTTGTTCTCTATTACTCATACTGCTCGCTATACTATTATCCTAATTCCATCCATCGATACGACAAAATGCTGATATCTGCAGCGATGATAACATCGATGGTCGTTAGCTATGCCAGTTGCAGAGCGCTCCTACCATCATCACGCTAACGTGATTTCCAAAGCATCGAATTTGCATGCCTCGGCGCATAGCCCGCATCCCTTGCATTTATCAATATAAAACTCCACTTTTTTCGTATTTCCATTGAACCGTATGATGTTGGGCTCAGGACAGGCAAAGATGCATTGTTTGCACCCTGTGCATAGGTCCTCTGCTAACTTTGCTATAAAAGACATTCTTGTAACCTCAACACCTACGAATCTTTAATCGATTTGGCTGCCACTCTAACTGCTTCCATATTCTTTTCCACCAGTTCCTGTGCTCTGGCATATTTCCTTTTCAGCACATCGTCAAGAGCTGCCGTCGTCGCAGAGGCGACGAACTTTCTTTCTCCGAATCTCTCCGCAATCGCCTTTTCCAAACTATCAAATGTGACGATATCTGTTGCACCGACCAGTGCGCCGAGCATGGCCATGTTCGTTGCCAGCTCCGTACCTGCCACATCCAGCGCAATTTGAGATGCGGGCACATAAAAAATTCTCGCATTGCGCTCCTTTAAACTTTGAGTATTTCGCTCAGACAATGATATTTCATCTGAGTCGTTGATTATCAGCAGACCATCTTGCTGTAGCCCTTCATAAAACGGCATCGTATAGCATTTTCCCTTTGTGATCACCTCTTCATGAAACACCATTATGACATTTGGATAGGTAACCTCTCCTTTCTCATAGACCTCCTCTGAAGAGATTCGAACATAGCTCTCCGTAGGGGCAAGTCTTTTCTCTGCCCCAAAGAATGGTATCACGATGCTGTGCTTTCCATCTTTCACGGCGGCACTGCCCAGTATATTGGCAGCTGTAACCATTCCCTGCCCGCCAAGTCCAGACATCCTTATATCGAACCTCATTCCCCCAGCCTCTCTATCAGCTCTTTCGCATCAGAGCTCATGTATTCTCGTATCTGCTCATCGTCTTTAGTCCTCTTTAACGTCTCCGATGGACTGAACTTATAGTTGGTCGCACAGGGACAATATATCTGAACATACGTTGGTCCTATAGCCCTTGCCACGAGTATTGCCCTTCTCACCATCTTTTCCAGACGCCTTGGGCTGGCAGGACTCACAGCAGCAACATATGCGCAGCCGGACTCCCTGGCAATCTCGAACATTCGCGTTTTTGGATATTTCTTCCCAAGCGGGGCCATATACAATACAACACCCTCACGCGTCATACTACTCTCTTGTCCGCCCGTGTTGGAGTAGCCCTCGTTGTCCAGCATTATCGTCGTGATATTCTCCCTTCTAAACCAGGAGTGCATCGTCATGGAGAGCCCAATATCGGCCGTGCCACCGTCTCCTGCTACCACTACCACATCTTTGTGCTTATCTGGATACCTTATCTTCAGCGCCCTCTTCAAACCAGATGCCACTGCATTTTGATTTCCAAAAAGTGAGTGTATATTATGGATGGCCAACTGCGGCATGAGTATGCTGTTGCATCCAGTGGTCCCGACTACAATGGTGTCTTCTGGACATGGAAGCGATGCAACGATCAACCTTATCGATAAACTAAGAGCGCATCCAGCGCATAATGGATGCTCCTCTATTGATTCTTTAAAAGTGCCCAGGTCTTTTATTCTCAGATTTCGTCCATAGGAACCATCCTGAACGAGCTCCCGATACTCTACGGGCAATACATCCTCGAAACCAGGAGATATTTTAGGTATCATTCATATCACTCTCGCGAGATTTTTTATTTCACTTAGTATGACTTCAGGAGGCATAGTCATGCCGCCAAATACTCTTGGACCTCCACAGACTTTTGTGTAATCTGTTCTCGACATGACCTCCCTCGCCAGCCACCCAACGATATTGTGCTCTGGGACCAAGATTGCCTTCGGATTTTCTGTCAGTTCCCGAATTTCCTTATCTGGAAATGGCCTTATTACCTTGACCTTCACCAGCCCGGCATCGATGCCGTCCTTCTGTGCCCGCTCCACTGCCACTCTCGCCTGCGCAGCCGCGGTGCCTGACGCCATCAACAGTATCTCTGCATCTGGATTGGTAACTTCGATGGAACTTCCCAGATATTTTGCAATATGCTTTCGGGAGCGTTCTGCCGCAGCACGGACCTCTTGCTGCCAGCTGGCATGGGCATTATAGCTTATGTAATTGCTTTTCATGACGAACGGGTCTCTTATCTGCCTTATCGGCGGC
>BBPG01000180.1_pt1 | contig 10862 bp, 9 predicted proteins | sample 1343651 | NCBI WGS metagenome assembly BBPG01 (sample SAMD00019091, study PRJDB2971) | groundwater metagenome | biome: freshwater biome; feature: mineral spring; material: ground water | place: USA: CA, Sonoma | collected 2012-06 | depth surface m | reverse complement strand
ATTATACTATCTGTGAAAATCGGTGTTCAATAGCAAACTTGAAAGGAGGCAGACCATGGCTGAAGCGATCTATGAAAAACTGGCGGAGGCGCTAACCTTGAGAGGGGGATCATTGCCGGCCCTGAAGTGCCCGGAGTTCTTCGACCTTGCTCAGGAGCTTTTCACCCCCGAGGAGGCGGACCTGGCGGCGAAGATGCCCCTGAATCCCACTACCGCCGAGACCCTTGCCCGGGAGATCTCCGGCGTCGATCCCAAAAAGGTGGAGATCATCCTGGAAAGCATGGCCAACAAGGGACTGGTTATCACTCGCCAACAGGGCGAGGTGAGAAATTACAGCGTGATGCCCCTTCTCCCCGGCATCTTCGAAATGCAGTTCATGAAAGGGGAAGTGAGTGACCGCACCAAGAAGCTGGCGCGGTTGTTCGAAGACTACTTCAACGTGGCCCCGGAACGCGCCGTAGCCAACGGCGCGAGTCTTCCTGCCTTCCCGTTTGCCCGGGTGATCTCGGTGGAGGCGGAGATTCCCGCCGGCGTGGATATCCATCCCTACGACAGGGTATCGGAATACATCTCCATGGCCGACTACATAGCAGTCAGCGTATGCTACTGTCGCCATCATGGAGAGCTGCTCGGCCGTCCCTGCGACAAGCCCAAGGAGGTCTGCCTGATCTTCGGCCCTCAGGCTAAGTTTATCGATGAGCGTGGGTTTGGCAGGCTGGTCTCGAAAGAGGAGGCCGTCGAGGTGCTCGACCGCTGCGAGGACGCGGGCCTGGTACATTGCTCCACCAACATCAGCAAGTACATCGACTTTATCTGCAATTGCTGTGATTACCACTGCTTCATTCTCCAGAGCATCAAGAACTCCGCCATTCCCAGCATGGGAGCTAACTCCAGCTTCATCATGAACGTAGATGAGGAGGAGTGCATCGGATGCGGCGACTGCACGGTGAGGTGCCAGATGGATGCCCTCATCATGAAGGACGATATTGTAGTTCGGGATTTCCAGCGCTGCATCGGATGCGGGCTCTGCATCTCCGTCTGCCCCACCGAGGCACTGCGGCTGGAGCTCCGGGAGGGCGCACTGGTGACACCCTTCGACCGGCGGGAATTCAGGGAAGCTATGGTGTCTTCCCTGCAGCGGGCCGGGTGACCGGTGATCAATGATTGGGGGCACATCAAACCTCATACAACAAGTCAATATACATATCGAGCAGGTCCGCCACCATACTGCGATCGGGAATGGTGGCCGCCATGCCATACATCGGCGCCATCCCCCCCTTTCCCTGCGGGTTCTGGCGGACATACGCAGCAGATGGTTTCAAATCGTCAACAAACCGTTGGGCAATCCCGGGCAGAGTGTGCCTCAAAGTAACGCAGATATGAACACACTGGGGTTTATGAAGTCCGTTCAGGCTCCATTTCCTCCTGGTCATCTGATCCATGATGCTATAGATATCCAGGGTCTTCGACCCGAACGCTATCACCCATAGAGGATCACCGAGAACATACAAATCAGGAATATCTGCGATCCCTCGGCGGATCTCGGCGGCAGTTTTCAGAATCTTCTCCGTAGCTTGAAGATATCCCTTCTCTCCGATGGCGACCATGGCCGCCCAGCATGCGGCGCTCAAGGCGCCCGGCCGGCTCCCGGCAAGTGTGGGGGAGAAATACAAACCGCCGGGCCAATCCGTGGCCTTGAAATACTGGTAATGGCGCAGTTCCCGGCCGCGATAGAGAATCACCGATGTCCCCTTTGGGGCATATCCATATTTGTGAGTATCGGCCGATATGGAAGTCACCCCGGGCAATCTGAAATCGAAGGGTGGAATATCATATCCCAGCCTCTTCGCCCAGGGAAGCACAAACCCACCCAGACACGCATCGGTATGAAAACCAACCCCGTTGGCTCTCGCCAGCTCGGATAGCTCCTCTATCGGGTCAATGATACCGTGGGGAAATGAAGGCGCCGATCCAGCGATTACTATGGTATCTCTGCTAATCGCCTTTCTGGTGGCGGCCACATCGGCCCTGTAATCAGCATCAACAGGAATATGGATTATTCGTAGAGGTGTTCCCGCGTGGTCTTCAAGGACTGGTTGAAAACCCCGCCCGGAGGCAATGATCCTCAACGGGTGTCCGTTCTCCATAAAGCCACGGCGTGAAAATAACCCGGTCACTTCCGGCAGGAACTCTTTCTACCATCCTGTCGAAGATTTTGCAGATATCCGGCTGGTTTTCTTCCCCTAACAGCTCATCCCTGTGGTAGAATATGTTATCCCTCAGGAAAGTCAGGCAAGCGCCAGCGGTCTCCTGCTCATTGATAAGCAGATACCTGCCCGGAATCGCCGATGGAAGGGAGGCCATGTTATGAAATATGTCAACCTTCTTGAAAGGGACATGGCATACCAGCCACGATGATGTGCCGATATAGAGATGGCCCTCGTAATCTCCCACTGCCCCAGATCCGATCGCTGCAGAATGGATATCCGGCGTACCCATCATCACCTTCACATCGCTCCTTAACCCCAGCTCCCCGGCGATCTCCTTTCTGATCGGGGCCAATACGTCAACCGCTCTCCTCAGATCAGGCAATTTCCCCCGGTCAACGGTCGACATACGGAGCAATCGGTCGTCGTAGACAACCTGCGAAATGTCCCGGTTGTCCGTTACCCAGTGTAAGGCGATAGAGTCGAATGACGCCGCAAATTTACCGGTGAAACAGAGGTTAATGTAGTCCTTTGGCTCCAGAAACTTGTATGTCCGCCGGTAGATTTGTGGCAATTCATTCTTGATATATAGTATATGAGCAATCGAATCCTTACCTGAATGACCCGGAATTCCCCCGGCCAGCCCAAGCCATCGCAGCAACTTCCACACCCCATAGCCCTTAACCTTGATTAATCCGCCGCTTATTTCCCTGATGCAACCGCTTCCGCGAGAATCCAGCCAGATGAGGGCGTTCATCAAAGGATTGCCATCGCTATCAACAGCAACGGTTCCCGACCACTGCGTGGTACAACAGACAGCTACTATATCGTCAACCGACACCAGCCCCTTAGCCAGCAATCTCCGGGATGATCTTATGATGGCACCCCACCACTCATCCGGGCTCTGCTCAGCTCCGCCACCCGGCAGAAGGATCAGCGGCGTTTCTTCACACTCACAATCAACAACCTCACCGCAAGTGGAAACCAGCGCCGATTTGGGCCCGCAGGTGCCCAGATCTATTGCTAAGATGTATTTTGCCCCTCACTCAACTTCATTATCGATTAAACTCCAAATCCGAAACCGGGGGATTCCTCCCTCATCCTTCGCCAAGCTCAGGACAGACTCTAACCTCTCCCTTCAAGGGAGAGGAATTTTATGCGTCATTTTGCCCCTCTTCTCAGGTGCGTCCTGGCATACTTCTCCCTTGTTATCGACGCGCAGCAGGGCAGCGAATTTGTAACCCCGCCGCCGTAATTCATCAGCCCCGCCCTGGTTCCGATCGAGGAGAACCACCACCTGTCCCACCCGGCATCCCTCCGCCTCCACCGCCTCGATAGCCCGGAAGACCGAGCCTCCAGTGGTAATCACATCATCGACTATCGCCACCGTGCCCCCCGGCGGAAGGTGCCCCTCGATGTATCGCTGGGTGCCATGCTTCTTGGGCTGCGTCCTCACCATAAAAGCGGGGATAGGTTTACCCTCCAGGTGGCTCACCAGAGCCACCGCCGCAACGATGGGGTCGGCACCCATAGTGGGCCCGCCGATGGCATCGATCCCGGCATCCCGCACCAGTTCGAACACCGTCTTGCCCACCAGGTAAGCCCCCTCCGGCCAGAGGGTGGTCAGCCGGCCGTCGAAGTAATACGAGCTCTTAAGCCCCGAAGAGAGGGTGAAATCACCATACATGAGTGACTTCTCTTTGACGAGCTCCAGCAGCCTTTCGATATCGGTTCCCACATCCGCCTCCTTAGCTAACGTATAGGGGGTAGTAGATAGCGTGTAGTAGGCTACCCGCTATACGCTACACGCTATACGCTACATAACTGTGAACCTTGAACCGTGAACCCGCTACGGAAAATAGAGCTCCTGTTCATAAATATACCTCTCCACCCCCGGTGGCACAAGGTAACGAATTGAAGCCCCCGCCCTTACCCGCTGGCGGATTTCCGTCGAGCTGATGCCGATTTGCGGCACATCTACGCACCTGATCCGCGACGAAATCCCCGGGAGAGCCGCGTGTAGTGCACTTAGATCCTCCTCCCTCGAGCTTGGCCGCCCCACCACAATGAGCTGGCACAATCCTGCCAGCCTCGCCGGCTCTTTCCAGCGATGAAGCTCCACCAGGGCATCAGGACCAACAATAAAGTAAAGCCCCACCTCGGGCCCGTATTCATCCCTCAGCGCAGAGACGGTGTCGACGCTGTAAGACGGCCCCGACCTCTCCAGCTCAGCCAAGGAGACCTCGAAAAAGGGATTGGAAGCTATGGCCAGCCTTACCATTGCCAATCGGTGTTCCCCGCGGGTGATGACCCTATCCACCTTGAGCCAGGGCTGGCCGGCAGGAATGAAAACAACCTTCGAAAGCCCTAGCTTGCACCTCACCTCTTCAGCGATGATGAGATGCCCCAGATGAACCGGATCGAAGGTTCCCCCAAGCAAACCTATTTCCATCGTTCTCACTGATACTAGGTATTAGGTTATGGGTTATGGGTTACCTATCACCTATGACCTATTACCTCTTACCTATGACCTCCTCATCCAGTATCGCGGCGGCCCTGGTCATCAGTTGCGGCAATCCCTCCCCACTTGCCGCCGAGATGAAATAGAGGGGAGACTCAATCCCGACAAGGGCTTTCTCAATCTGCGGCAGCCGCTCACGAACATCAGGAATATCTATCTTGTTCACCGCCACGATCTGCGGCTTATCCTTCAAGCAAGAGTTGAAAAGGCGCAGTTCCTCGTTTATCTCCTCTAAGTCCGAAACCGGATTTCGGGTAGTCCCATCAATGATGTGAATCAGTATCCTGGTGCGCTCAATATGACGCAGAAAGTCATGCCCCAGTCCACGGCCGGTATGTGCCCCTTCGATCAGGCCCGGGATATCGGCAATCACAAAGGCTCGAAAGCCCAGCTCGACCACACCCAGCTTCGGTTCAAGCGTGGTGAAGGGATAATCGGCGACCTTAGACCTTGCCGCCGAGACCGCGTTTATCAGCGTGGACTTGCCCACATTCGGGCGGCCAATGAGCCCGACGTCGGCAATCAGCTTGAGATCGAGAACCAGTTTTCTCTCCTCACCCGCCCCCCCCTCTTTGGCGATTCTGGGAACCTGCTTGATCGCGGTAGCAAAGTGCTTGTTTCCCCAACCCCCTTTCCCACCCTTTGCCACGACCAATCTTTGTCCATCCACCGTGAGGTCGCCCAGATCTACTCCCTCCCCCACACTGCGAACGATTGTCCCCACCGGAACTCCCAGCACCAGGTCCCTTCCATCACTCCCGTGCTGCTCCCTCCCTTTACCTTTCCCCCCATGTTGCGCCCTATAGTGCTTTCGATGCCTGAGGTTACTGAGGGTTGTTTTGCCCTGATCCGCGATAAGAACCACGCTGCCACCCTTCCCCCCATCCCCACCGTCCGGTCCCCCAAAGGGGACAAACTTCTCTCGGCGAAAACTGACTATGCCGTTACCCCCTCTGCCGCCGTAGACATAAATCTCTATTCTATCTATCATTGGTCAGTTTGCAGCCATTAGCAATCGACATTCAGCAGTTCAAGTAGCGCCGAGGTTCATCCTCGGCAGACACCGGCGGGGGACAAGCCCCCGCTCTACGTTTTCTGTAATTAAGTAGACCTTAGCTTTTTTATTATACCATTTAAGACACCTTGAAACCCTGTTTAACTAGTGGTCACTTACCTATATTTGTTATATCATTTAAGTAATAATCATAATAAGTCGCTGGGGGACTGGTAAGACTGGGATAAGTGGCGCTGGGGAAGCTGAAAAGCATCTCAAGTCCCGACCAGCGGGGATGGATAAGTTGCGTGAAAACACTAACGTTTTGGTGGGAGGATTTCATGTAAGGGTTTACCTGTATCTGGAGTAACACCGGTCAGCCACCTCCGGGGTTATCCACAGTCCAGAAGGGTTATCCACATGAATAAGGAACTTATCCACAGATTCGGCGGCTCTGCCGCCGAATCAACCCGTCTTGGAATAGAAGATTTCCTTGATTTCCAGGACGTCCCTCCGCAGAGCGGAGCTTGCCTCGATCTCCCCGGCAATCTTGTCATAGCCATGGAGAATAGTGCTGTGGTCTCGCCCGCCCAGCCCCCTCCCGATATCGGTCCAGGAGAAATCCAACTCCTCTCTCATGAGATACATCGCCACTTGACGGGCGAAGGCGATTGACTTGTCCCTCCGCTTTCCCAGCAGCAGTTCCGGGGCAAGTCCGAAATACTCAGCGACCGTATTGATTATCAGTTCGGCAGTGGGGGTTCGCCTCGACTCACTGGCCGCTATCTCTGCCAGTGATTCTCCAGCCAGTTCCGGTGTGATAGTAGCGTTGGTGAGTCGGGCATAGGCTAGCACACGGTTCAATGCTCCTTCAAGCTCTCGGATGTTGTTTCGCACCCTCCTGGCAATGAGATGCAGCACGTCCAGCGGTATCGGGGACTTTAGCTCCTCGGCTTTGGCCTGGAGGATCGCAACCCGGGTCTCGAAATCGGGGGGTTGAATATCGACGATAAGCCCCCATTCGAAGCGAGAACGCAGGCGCTCCTCAAGGAGTGCGAGCGCTTTGGGAGGCCGATCGCTGCTGAGTATGATCTGGCGGTTTGCGGTATGGAGATCATTGAAGGTGTGAAAAATGCCCTCCTGAGTCTGCTCTTTGCCGGCGATGAAATGAATGTCGTCAATGAGGAGCACATCTGCACTTCGATACTTATTGCGAAAACTCTCGGTGCTCTTCTCTCTGATGCTGGCGATGAAGTCGTTGGTGAATTGTTCCGCGGTGGCATAGATCACTTGCTGATCATTTTGCAGAACGAATTGCTCTATGGCATGCAACAGGTGGGTCTTCCCCAGCCCCACCCCGCCATAGATGAACAGCGGGTTATAAACGCTCCCCGGGTTTTCCGCCACCCCCAGAGCGGCGGCGTGGGCCAACCGATTGCAGCTCCCCACGATGAACGAGGAGAAGGTATATTTGGGGTTGAACGGGTGGTTATTAGCCGACCTCTTGTTCACCGGGGATGGGTAATTTTCTGCCTGTTGCCCCGGATAAACCTGGAACTCAACCTCCACCGGGCTACCGATGATGCCAGAGAGGGTCTTCTTTATCAGGTGGCGAAGCCGCCTCTCTAACCATTCGACGGTGAAGGTATTGGGTACTCCCACTACGAATTCATCATTCTTACAGGAGAGACCGATAGTGTCCTTGAGCCAGGTTTGGTAATTAGCCTTCGTTACCTGAAGTTGCAATGCCCCCAGGGCCGCCTCCCAGACTTCTTTAGCTGATCTACCCATAATCCATCTAACAGTTTAGTCATTTCAAAAAGCCTAAACTTCAGAGCCTCTTGCAAAAAGGGATTCTCTGAAGCTGGCAGTTGCGTTATCTCAGCTTCGGCCAACGGATTTTTGCAAGAGCCTCTTCAATGCAAAATGCAAATTTCAAATTGCAAATTTTCTTCTTCCTACAATTTTGCATTTTACAATTTGCATTTCACAATTTTCAATGATGTTTAGCGGTTCTTTTAGAAACGTTAAACAGGCAGTCACCGGCTGAAGAAACGTAGCGCCGAGGTTCATCCTCGGCAGGCACCGGCGGGGGACAAGCCCCCGCGCTACGTGCTGAAAGTTGACTGCTGAGCGCTTAAAAGTAAGGGACAAAGAAAGGATAGCACGGCGAGTGGCCCAGGTCAAGGGGTTTTGGTGACCAAGATTTAGTCAAGTTTTTACCTTCCCGGATCACTCATGTTATAATTGGGGAGGAAAGGAGCCGTTGAGTAATATATCTCCATACCTTGAATCATATCTGCCCCCGGGGATTTTGGAACTGCTTCGGGATATCGGCGAGACAGCCGCAGCGGGCGGAGAACGGGTGTACCTGGTGGGTGGGGTGGTGCGCGACCTCCTGCTGGGACAACTCCCAAGGGCGAATAAATTCGCCCCTACCCCCATATCCTCTGGCGCTAATCTTGACCTCGATTTGGTGGTTGAGGGCAACGCCATCGCGCTGGGGCGGCAGATAGCCAGAATCAAGAATTGTGGGGTGAGAACCCACCCTCGCTTTGGGACGGCCAAGCTCTATCATTGGCCACGTAGCGCGGGAGCTTGCCCCCCGCCGGTGCCTGCCGAGGATGAACCTCGGCGCTACGTGGAGAATCTCAGCCTCGACCTGGCCACGGCACGGTCGGAAGTCTATGCCCGGCCGGGTGCTCTGCCGGGGGTGAAACCAGGCACAATCGAGGATGACCTCTGGCGACGCGACTTCACCATCAACGCCATGGCCGTTTCCCTCAGCCCGGACTCCTTCGGCGACTTGCTCGACCCCCACGGCGGGCAGGACGATTTGAGGAGAGGGCTGATTCGGATACTGCATCGGGGCAGTTTCAGCGATGACCCCACCCGCATCCTGCGTGCCCTTCGCTACGAGAAGCGTCTCAATTTTCACCTGGAACAGGATACCGAGGGGCTGATGCGGCAGCATCTGCATAGCCTGGATACCGTGACCGGGGAGCGGTTGTGGCATGAGCTGGAGCTGATCCTGAAAGAGGAATGCCCCGAGAAAGCCCTTTGCCGCGCTGATGAATTAGGAGTCCTTCAAAGGATTCACCCAGCTCTTCGAGGCGACGGCTGGCTGGCGGAGAGGTTCAGCCTTGCCCGGCAGTCAGCAGTCAGCAGTCGGCAGTCGGCAGTCCGGGGGGAAGTGGACTATCGCCTATCGGCTATTGACTATCGGCTGACTTATCTGGTTCTCTTGATCTATCGGCTTACCGGTGAGGAGGTCGAGGGATGCATCGCTCGGCTCAAGATGCCTGGGTGGGCCGCCCGGGCGGGGCGCGATATGGTGCGGCTGAGGCAATCGCTCTCCTCATTGGAATCCGCAGGGCTTCGGCCAAGCGAGATCTATCGCCGGTTGAGCCGCCATCTACCGCAGGTGGTCGAAGCCGCAGCCATAGTTTCAGAGCAGAGCGTCCTGCCTATTGTCCAGCAGCGACTTGATCTTTACCTTAAGAAGCTGCGCCATGTGAAGTCTGAGCTTCGTGGCGATGACCTGCAAAGCATGGGGGTGCCCCCCGGCAGAAAGATGGGGCAGATATTGCGAGCCCTGCAATCGGCAAAGCTCGATCAAATGGCCGTCAGCCGGGAGGAAGAGGAGGCACTGGTGCGGAGGTTGTTGTAGCGCGGGGGCTAGTCCCCCGCCGGTGCCTGCCGAGGATGAACCTCGGCGCTACGTTGCATTTTCTTAACTATTCCCCGTTCCTCTATAAAACTGGTGGTATAATCCCCCTGCTCAAAAACCTCGTCCTCGAGGGTCACTATGTGAGACGGGATGTTTGTTTTTATCCCCTCAACAACAAACTCAGCAAGTGCCCGTTTCATACTCGCAATAGCTTCTTCCCGGTTTCTACCCCATGTTAATAGCTTCACTAGCAAAGGGTCGTAGTAGAATGGCACGGTATATCCAGCATATATTCCACTATCAACCCTGACCCCAAAGCCGCCAGGAGGTTGATAGGCAGTTATCTTGCCTGGAGAAGGTATGAAACCTTTGAACGGGTCTTCAGCGTTAATCCGACACTCTAGTGCCCACCCTCGAAGTTGGAAATCATCCTGGGTATAACCCAGCTCCTCTCCAGTGGCGATCCTTATTTGCTCCTTAACCAAATTTATTCCGGTAATGAGCTCCGTAAGGGGATGTTCAACCTGGAGACGGGTGTTAACCTCGTTGAAGAAGTACTCTCCGGTATCCATGGAGTAGATAAACTCCACGGTCAGGGCATTAACATATTTTAACAGTTTAGCCACTTGAACTGCCGTCTCCCCCATTTCCCTCCTCAATTCAGGGGTCATCACCGGGGAAGGGGCTTCTTCAATTAGTTTTTGAAACCTTCGTTGAACCGAGCATTCACGTTCACCGAGGTGAACAACATTGCCCTTTTTATCAGCCAGTATCTGAAACTCAATATGCTTCATTCTGGAGATATACTTCTCAATATAGAAAGCTGATACGCCAAAGGCGGAGCTTCCTATTGATTCAGCATACTTCATTGCCGCCACCAGTTCATCCTGGTTGTTCACCGCTTTCATCCCAATCCCGCCGCCGGCGCCGCTCGGTTTGACAATCACCGGATAACCTATATCCGCCACAGCTTTAATAGCTTCGCTCATTTCGCTGACACTAGTTATAGCACCATCAAGACCCGGAGTAACTGGAATACCGTTTGTTTTCATCAACTGGCGTGCCCGATGCTTGGGCTTCCCCCGGCGCATGGACTCACTGGGAGGGCCGATAAAGTTAAGCCCGCTCTGTTCACAGGCTTCAACAAATTTGGGATTCTCCGACAAGAAACCATATCCGGGGTAAACCGCATCGGCTTCACACCTCTTAGCTATATCAAGGATTTTCTCCATGTTTAAGTAACTGTTGGTGGCCGTTGGTTCCCCCAGAGAGTAAGCCTCATCGGCGTGCTTTACGAATAAAGCATCAGCATCAGCATCGGAGTAAACGGCCACAGAGCGTATTCCCAGTTCTCGGCACTCCCTCACCGCCCTGAAGGCAATCTCCCCCCGATTAGCGATTAAAATCTTGTTGAACATCGCTTCTCCTTTCCTTCCTATTTGTAACGGATGTTCCAGCACGTATCTGTGA
>BBPG01001447.1_pt1 | contig 10911 bp, 11 predicted proteins | sample 1343651 | NCBI WGS metagenome assembly BBPG01 (sample SAMD00019091, study PRJDB2971) | groundwater metagenome | biome: freshwater biome; feature: mineral spring; material: ground water | place: USA: CA, Sonoma | collected 2012-06 | depth surface m | reverse complement strand
TCTGCCAACAGGCAGGAAAGATTTCCCCAAACCCAGTCCTCTAATCAATTTTTATAGGGCTAAAGAGATTGTTTTTGATAGAATAAAATTATGAAAAAAATAATAGTAGTTCTTACTGCTCTTGCCTTAATTTCATTTACTGTTGGTTGCAACGGGCAAAACATAAATGCAGTAATAACATTTGATTGCCTTAATAGTTTCATCAAGCAAGAAATGGAGTCGAAAAGAATACCCGGCTTATCTGCTAGCATTATAAAAGATGATGAAATAATATGGGTAAATTCATTTGGATACGCAAATATAGCTAACCAGATAAAAGTTTCTGGGGAAACTATATTTATGGTGGCTTCAGTATCAAAGCCGGTTGTGGCAACTGCAATTATGCAATTATATGAAAAAGGGAGGCTTGATTTAGATGATAATGTCAATGATTATTTGCCATTTCAGGTTATAAACCCGAATTACCCGAATGAACATATTACCTTCAGGATGCTACTTGCCCATACCTCCAGTATAAATGATAATGATTACGAGGTTTATAGCTGGGGCAAAGATTCCCCCGTCGCTTTAGGCGATTTTCTACGCGATTATTTTGTGCCTGGTGGCGAGCACTATTCAGAAGTAGAAAATTTTCATAAAAGTAAACCGGGCACTTATTACGATTATTCCAATGTTGGCTTTGCTCTCCTGGGATATTTAGTTGAAAACATTTCAGGCAAGCCCTTTGATGAGTATTGTAAAGAAAACATATTTATTCCATTGGGAATGACCAGCACTGCATGGAAATTAAAAGATATTGACATCAGCCGAAAAGCAGTTCCTTACAATACAGATTGGCAGCCATATCAACACTATACTTTTGCCGATTATCCAGCCGGGCAATTAATGACAACAATTAATGATATTTCAAATTTCTTATTGGCATATATACGGGGCGGCGCCATCAATGGCAGGCAGTTGCTGCTGAGTTCAACTATTGAATTAATGAAAGACAGGCAGTTTACCGAAGTGCAGAACGCATTTGGGCTTGGATGGTATTATGATTCAAGAATTGGTCAGGAATTATTTGGGCATATAGGAATAGAAATGGGAATCAGGACTGTTATGTTTTTTAACCCTGAAACAAATATAGGCGGCATAATCCTCTCCAATGGAGAAGATGTTGATTTATTTCCAATATTGGAGCAAATGTTTAAAGCAACTAAATAAAAATACATTTGTTGACTGATTTTCCCTGAACGGAACGATGAGACATATTATACAAAACTACAAGCATTATCCGGGCTATCATTGTGGTTCTTCAGGGCTCAGAAACCTCCTGAGTTACTGTGGATGTAACATAAGTGAAGATATGGTCATAGGTCTGGGTGAGGCTCCGTCTTTTTATTATTTTTCAGATCGTTCTTTTGACCCTGTCAAGATTATTCATACCAGATTTGGATTTTTTGAGGAAACCTTTATCAAGAACACCGGGCTTCCCTTCATGATTGAGTCCGGGTTAGAGAATGCTGAATCGTGGCTTGCTGTAAAGGATTATATTAGAGTTGATATACCTGTAATGGCGAGGACAGATATTTTCTACCTCCCTTACTTTGATACAAAAGTTCATTTTAATGGGCATATAGTTGTTGTTTGGGGATTTGATGAAGAAAATAATGAGGTTTACCTTTCAGATACACTAAGACCGGAGGCTCAGACAGTCAGCATAACCGACCTCATTCTGGCAAGTGCGAGTGAGACCCCGCCATATATGAAGAAAAATATAATCTTTACAATTAATAAAAGGATAAATAAAAGCGACATAGACATAGTCAGGGTTGCTATCTCTGCCATCCGCTCGTGGGGAGAAAGGCATATTATGAGTGGTGTGGGCATTCAGTCCCTCAAAAATCTAAGAGAAGACCTTCCAGCGTGGGAAGATGTTGAATCAAGGTCGTGGTGCGAGAGATTTGCTTACCAGCAGATTGAAAAAAGAGGCACCGGAGGCGCTGCTTTTCGTATGCCCTACTTAGGATTTTTAGAAGAGTTGAGAGCATACATAAAAGATGCTTCTCTTGATGAGGTTATAGGGCTTTTTTCAAAAAATGTCAAAGTCTGGCACCGACTCGCTGCTCTTTTTAAGGAAAAAAGTGAAGGCAACTTAAAGGATTATCTTGAGATTACCAGAGTTTTGGAGAATATAATAGAATTGGAGTCAAAAGCAGCAGAAGTCTGCCGTAATTTTAAAAGGAGGTGATTTTAAAGTGATAGACCCTAAATTTATAGGCAGGAAGTACTCTCCTATGACTTATGAGGTGTGTAAGGAGAAAATAAAGGAATATGCCCGGGCAGTGGGCGACTTGAATCCTCTCTATTTGGATGAGGAACAGGCTAAAAGTTCGCAGTATGGCAGGATTATTGCCCCTCCCCTTTTTGCAGCTATCTATGCCAGGGAAGTGCTGGAAAATTGGGTTCTTGATTCAGAGCTGTCTCTAAATCTGCCGATGATAGTTCATGGTGAGCAGGAGTTTGAGTTTTTTAAAGTAGTCAAAGCTGGAGATGTAATTGCTACTGAAGGACGTATAGCAGAAATCTATGAAAAGAAAGGGCTGAATTTTATATCGCTGGAGACTATTTCCATAAATCAACAGGGAGAGGTAGTTACCAGAGCAGTCTGGAGGATGGTTATCAGGAGGTAAACGATGATTAAGACTAAGGATGTAAAGGTAGGTGACTCAATTCCCCCTTTGCGAAAGGATGTGGGAAAATATCAGCCGATACTCTATGCAGGAGCCTCGGGGGATTTTAATCCAATTCACATAGACCCGGAGTGGGGAAAAACCGTTGGTTTGGGAGGAAATATCCTGCATGGGCTCTGTACCATGGCATTTGTTTCTCAGATGAACATTGATTGGCTGGGAGACCCCGGCCGACTTAAAAAACTTAAGGTACGTTTTGTTAGCCCGGTAAAGCCGGAGGATACAATTACGATAGAAGGGAAGGTGGTCGGAAAAGAAGGAGATGCAATTAAGTGCGAAATGTCGGTGAAAAATCAAGAGGGCACAGAAGTAATGATAAATGTAGCCTCTGAGGCAAAACTATGACCGCACCTTTAGAAGGAATTAAGATTCTGGACCTGACGCGGCTGCTGCCTGGAGCATTCTGTTCAATGATATTAGCAGACTTAGGGGCAGATGTACTCAAGATTGAGGAGCCAGGGAGAGGGGATTATGCAAGATGGCTTCCACCTTTTATAAAAAAAGAAAGTTCCAATTTCCTATCTATCAATCGCAACAAAAAAAGCATGATATTGGACCTGAAGCGCGAAAAGGGGAAAGAAATCTTTCTCAGGCTGGTTAAAGAGCATGATGTTGTTCTGGAAAGTTTCAGGCCAGGGACAATGGACCGTCTTGGGGTCGGCTATGGGGAGGCAAAAAAGATTAATCCCATGATTATCTTTTGTGCTATCTCTGGCTATGGCCAGGATGGTCCCTACAAAGATATGGTTGGGCATGATATAAACTATCTCGGAGTTGCCGGAATCCTGGGTATAACTGGTAGCTCTGATGGAACTCCTGTTATCCCTGGAGTGCAGATTGGAGATATCGGGGGTGGAAGCTTAATGGCAGCTATCGCTATTTTAGGAGCCATCGTTGCCCGGGAAAGAATAAAAAAGGGACAGTTTATTGATATATCTATGACAGATGGGGCTATTTCATGGTTATCCATCCACGCTGGCAAATATTTCGCCGATAAGCTAATCCCAACACCGGGAAAGATGCTTTTGAGTGGAGAATTTCCTTGCTATCAAGTCTATCCCACTAAAGACAAGAGGTATATCACCGTTGGTGCACTGGAGCCAAAATTCTGGCGGAATCTCTGCCTTGCCATAAGTAGAGAGGACTTGATAGTGCATCAATTTGCTGCTGGTGAGGAAGGAGAGGGAGTAACGAAGGAAATTCAAGATATCTTTCTTGCCAAAACCCAAAAGGAATGGCTGGAAACTTTTGAAGGGCTTGAGGTCTGTTGTGGTCCAGTCAATACTCTTGAGGAAGTCTTCTCTGATTCTCAATGTACTTCATCGGGAGATGCTTGCTGAGATTGAGCATCCCACTGAAGGAAAAATCAAACAGATTGGAATCCCGATGAAGTTTTCTGAAACCCCGGGCAGGATTAAAGCTCCACCCCCTGGTTTTGGTGAGCACACCGAGATGGTTCTTAAGACGCTAAAATTTACCAGGGAGGAAATTGAGAAATTAAAAGAGGAAAAAATTATATAAAACCTATAGCAAACATATGCCAGATAAGGCTTCCTCTTCCTTTTGCGCTTGACCACATCAACTGTTATGCAATTAAGGGGAATACAGGGTGGAGCCTAATTGATACCGGGCTCAATTACCAGCCCTCACAGATAGCATGGAAAGAGGCGCTTGCCGGACACGAGATAGCTCTTGATAACATTAAGGCTATTTATCTTACTCATTATCATCCCGACCACTTCGGGTGCGCTGGCTGGCTACAAAAGCCTTCAGGGGCATCGGTGTTTATCTCATCAACGGATGAGAAAAGAGCGAAGCGCGTCTGGTTAAACTACCGGGGCGGAGACGATATTTACTCTGCCTTTTTTCTAAGATGCGGTCTGCCGCCACAGAAAATTAGTGAGATAGTTAACCACATGCAGCTCATTCTTCCCTTTGTACAGCCGTATCCTGAGCTGAAGACGGTAGAGGAAGGAGAGCTTATAACCCTGGGAGATGATAGATATGTAGCTATTCACACCCCCGGCCACTCTGATGGTCATCTCTGCTTTTATTGCAAGGAAAATGGTGTTATGTTTTCTGGTGACCATCTACTTCCTCACATCACTTCTAATATCAGTCTCTGGCCGGGAGCTGCCTCTGACCCGTTAAGTGACTATCTTTCCTCCCTGAAAAAAGTAAAGACTCTTAATTCAAAATTAGTTTTGCCGGCGCATGGCTCCTCTTTTACAAATGCCGGGGAAAGAGTTAGTGAGCTTGAGGAGCACCACCACCAGCGGTTAAAAAAAATCCTCTCTCTTGCTCGAAGCGGAGCCACTGCCTATGAGATTTGTCTGAGGCTCTTTGGAGAAGACCTCCCCCTTCAGGAAAAGCGGTTCGCTCTGGGAGAGACCCTTGCCCATCTGGTATACCTTCAGAGAAGGTGCAAATTAGAGTGTAGAGCAAAGAACGGAGTTACTTACTATTCAAATTAATTCAATTTTATTTTATTGAGAGGAAAGCTGTTGAGATTAGCGAGGATGGGTAATTTAATTTTTTGACAAACTGGAAGATATTTACTGTATTGTCTAAACTGTGGTTAAAGATGCCTAACCCAACCTGGAGTTTCAAAATGCAAAAGTGCCCGTGTCTCTAATGTCTGAATTGCATAGAAATCTGTGTAATCAGATTTATATATAAGGAGATTCATATGAAGAGGAAAATAAGGAAAGTGGCAGTGCTTGGCGCAGGTGTGATGGGGAGTGGGATAGCTGCCCATCTGGCAAATGCAGACATTCCTACCTGTCTTTTGGACATTGTCCCGAAGGAACTTAGCGAAGAGGATGTGAAGAAAGGATTAACCAAGGAAAGCCCTGCCTTCAGGAACAAATTTGCGTTAATGGGCATAGAGAATGCGCTAAAGGCAAGACCGGCCGCATTCTATGTGCCAGAAGATGCCAGGCTCATTACCCCGGGCAATTTTGACGACCATATGCACTGGTTGCAAGAAGCGGATTGGATTATTGAAGTGGTAATGGAGAATCTGGAGATAAAGAAGGGGTTATTCAAAAAAGTTGAAGAGGTCAGGAAACCAGGAGCTATTGTTAGCACTAATACCTTAGGAATATCAATAGATGCGATGTCCGAGGAATTATCAGAGGAGTTCAGAGAGCATTTTTTGGGAACCCATTTTTTCAACCCACCAAGGTATATGAGGCTCATTGAGCTCATTGAAGGAAAATCTACTAAGAAAGAGATATTGTCCTTTATGACAGACTTCTGCGAATGGAGACTGGGTAAGGGGGTTGTCTTTGCTAAAGATACTCCAAACTTTATTGCCAATAGAATTGGTGCCTATGGCATAATAACAGTTATGAGAACTATGGTAGAAGATGGTTATACCGTAGAAGAAGTTGATGCGATAACAGGTCCTGCCATGGGAAGGCCAAAGAGTGCAACTTTTAGAACAGCCGACCTTGTTGGTCTGGATGTTTTTGCTCATGTAGCAAAGAATGTATATGACAACATAGAAGATGAAAATGAAAAAAAGAATTCGTCGTTCCAGAACTTATAACCAAGATGGTGGAAATGGGTCTTCTTGGTGAGAAGGTAAAGCAGGGATTTTACAAAAAGGTAAAAACAGAAGAAGGTTCTGAAATATATTCACTGGACTACAATACTATGGATTATATTCCGTGCAGGAAAGTAGATTTTCCTTCTCTTAAGGATATCAAGCGGATGGAAGGACTTGCAAAGAAATTAAAGACTCTGGTTTACTGCGAAGATAGAGCGGGTCAGTTTGCCTGGAAGGTAATGAAAGATGTGCTGCTTTACAGTGCCAGGAGAATTCCTGAGATAGCAGATGACATATTAAAAATAGATGAAGCTATGAAATGGGGATTCAACTGGGAGCTTGGTCCCTTTGCAACCTGGGATGCCATAGGCGTCAAAGAATCTGTTGAGAGAATGGAGAAAGAAGGGGAAGAAATACCGGAAAATGTAAAACAGATGCTCCTCTCGGGAAAGGAGCGATTCTACGAAAAGAAAGATGGGAAATCCTGTTACTTTGACTTTAAGAAATCAGACTATGAGGAGATTGAAGAAAAGTCACAAATTATTATTCTTCCTTCCCTGAAAGAAAGAGAAAAACTGATTAAGTCCAATTCTGAGGCAAGCTTAATTGATCTGGGAGACGGAGTTGCCTGCCTGGAATTCCATTCTCCAATAAATTCCATTGGAGCTGAGTTGACTGATATGATGAGCTACAGTGTAGGAGAGGTAGAGGAGAACTTTGAAGGACTCCTTATCGGCAACCATGGCCGCAACTTCTGTGTGGGAGCAAATTTAATGCTTCTTCTTATGGGAGCCCAAAGTCAACAGTGGGAGCAAATACGATTTATGGTGCAACAACTTCAGGGCGCTCTCATGCGGCTCAAGTGATCAGAAAAACCGGTAGTGGCAGCTCCATCCGGCATGGCATTAGGCGGCGGATGTGAAATTTGCATGGCTGCCGGCAAGGTAAGAGCTTATGCTGAATCCTACATAGGACTGGTAGAGGTGGGAGTAGGGCTCATTCCTGCCGCGGGCGGCTGCAAGGAGTTGCTTCTAAGAAACATTGAATGGGCGCCTCTTGCAGTTCCCAGCGCATCTCCTGCGGGAATCCCACCTGACCTTATTCCCTATGTAGCGAGAGCCTTTGAAACTATCGCTATGGCAAAAGTGGCTACAAGCGCCAGGGATGCTCAGAGATTATGGTATCTAAGACAGCAGGATAAGTGGACAATGAATCAGGATTACTTTCTGCACGATGCTAAAGAGACAGTGCTTGCTATGGTGAAGGAAGGATACCGTCCGTATCGGCCCAAAGATGATATCAGGATAACAGGCAGAACGGGCAGAGCGCTCCTTGAGCTCTCAATCTACACGATGAAAGAGGGGAGATATATATCTGACTATGATGCCCACATTGCCAAAAAACTCGCCTATGTATTAACCGGCGGAGATTTGGACAAAAATACCCTGGTAAGCGAGAAATATCTATTGGAACTTGAAATGGAGGTGTTTATCTCGCTCTGTGGAGAGAAGAAGTCTCAGGACAGGATGAAGCATATATTGCAGACCAACAAACCATTGAGGAATTAAACTTTACCAGTGGGATGACAAAAGGAGTGGTAGAGATGAGAGAAGCAGTTATAGTATCGGCAGTGAGGACGGCTATTGGAAGAGCACCAAGGGGAGCATTAAAAGATACGAGACCGGAGCATACTGCCTCGGAGGTTGTAGGAGAAGCTGTCAGAAGAGCCGATGGGTTGAGTTCAGAGGAGATAGATGATGTAATTCTCGGTTGTGCTTTTCCTGAAGCAGAGGCGGGAATGAATCTGGGTAAAATCGTTGCCCTCAAAGCCGGATTTCCTAATTCGGTGCCTGGCGCTACTGTTAATAGATTTTGCTCCTCGGGGCTTGAAGCCATTGCCATTGCTTCGCAGAGGATTATGTGCGGATTTGCCGATGTGATAGTGGCAGGGGGAGTAGAGCATATAAGCTCTGTGCCATTGGGAGGGAATAAAATGCTTCCAGACCCGGAACTTATGGAAGACTTCCCCGAGGTGTATATAAACATGGGACTTACCGCAGAAAATGTGGCAAAAAAATATAATATAAGCAGAGAGGAACAGGACAGATTTGCTTTTGAAAGTCAACAAAAAGCAGATAAGGCATTAAAGGATAAGAAATTCACAGAGCAAATTCTGCCACTAAAGCTGACAAAGAGGAGCTTTAAAAATGGAAAGGCAGTGAAAAAAGAGATAATCTTTGACACAGATGAATCCGTAAGGCCTGATACTTCTATGGAGGCTCTATCAAAGCTAAGACCGGTTTTTCGCGCCAAAGGTACGGTGACTGCGGGAAATTCTTGCCCAATGAATGATGGGGCAGCGGCAGTAGTGATTACCTCAAGAGAAAAAGCCAGGGAGTTAGGATTGAAGCCGATGGGTGTATTCAGATCGTATGCTGTGGGTGGAGTTGCCCCTGAGTTAATGGGAATAGGGCCTGTAGTGGCTGTTCCCAAAACATTGAAGCATATAGGCATCACTATAGATCAAGTTGACCTTATAGAGCTAAATGAGGCATTTGCCTCTCAATCGTTATATGTAGTCAAAACCCTGAGAATTGACCCGAATAAGTTAAATGTAAACGGTGGTTCTATTGCTTTAGGACATCCATTAGGCTGCACCGGGGCATATCTGACTACAAAAACTGCTTTATGAGATGGAAAATAGAAAAGCAAGGTTTGGATTGGTTACTATGTGTATTGGCGGCGGTATGGGAGCCGCAGGCGTATTTGAGAGAGAAGAATAGAGAAAGGAGGAAGCCGTGGAAGGGAAGGAAATTAGAAAGGGAGGTTCATTTCTGTGGGAAGAAATATCTTCACAGGAGATATTTACATCTGAGGACTTCACCGAAGAGCACAAGTTGATAATTAAAACCGCAGAGGACTTTATAGAAAACGAAGTATTGCCGCACATGGAAGAGATAGAGCACAAAGACTTTGAATTGACCATTAAACTGATGCGGATGGCGGGAAAGTTAGGATTTTTGGGGGCGGATATAGATGAAGAGTATGGTGGCGATCCACTGGGTAAGATAGGCTCGTTATTAATCAATGAATATACGGCACCGGGCGCTTCTTTTGCCTTAACTATGGGTGCTCATACTGGGATTGGGACAATGCCCATTGTGTTCTTTGGAACCAAATCCCAGAAGGAGAAGTACCTTCCTTCCCTGGCAACTGGAGAAAAGATTGGGGCATACGCCCTTACCGAGCCTATGGCAGGCTCTGACGCTATGGCGATAGCAACCAAGGCAACCCTGTCTGATGATGGCAAATACTATCTGCTTAGTGGCGAAAAGCAGTTTATTACCAACGCTGGATTTGCTGATATTATTATCATCTATGCCAAGGTTGATGGCGACAAATTCACTGCCTTTATTGTAGAGAAGAATTTTGAAGGGGTATCCATCGGCGAGGAAGAGAAGAAAATGGGGATTCGTGGTTCCTCCACCGCCAACGTAATACTTGATGAGGCTAAAGTGCCGGTAGAGAATGTCCTCTTTGAAATTGGCAAAGGACATACAGTAGCGTTTAACATCCTTGATTTGGGAAGATTTAAACTTGGAGGAGGGGCAACTGGAGGGGCAAAAAAGGCAATTGAGGTAGCGGTAAAATATGCCAAGGAAAGGGTGCAGTTTGGGAAGCCCATATGCCAATTTGGATTAATAAAACACAAGCTTGCTGAGATGGCAATCAAGACATATATAGCGGAGAGTATAACTTACCGAACCGGTGGTCTTATAGATAAGATACTTACCACTGTAGATATAAATGCTGAGGATTCTGGCAGGCAGACCGCAAAGTGCATATCGGAATATTCTGTTGAGTGTTCCATTACCAAGGTCTACTGCTCAGAGGTGCTGGATTATGTCGCTGATGAGACGCTCCAGATACACGGTGGCTATGGTTATACTGAGGAATATCCTGCAGAACAAATTTATAGAGATTCCAGGATAAACAGGATATTTGAAGGGACAAATGAAATAAACAGGCTTATCATACCCGGGTGGCTCATGAGACGTGCATTAAAAGGCGAGATACCTTTTCTCTCTGTAGTCCAGAAGCTCTTCGGTGAGCTGCCGACCATAGAGCCTGTCTCCCCCAGCACAGAAGATGGGCACCTTGGATATCAGAAGAAGCTCGTGGATATGGCGAAGAAGATAGCCCTTCTTACCACCGGGGCAGCAGGACAGAAATATGGAAAAGAAATAATAGAGGAGCAGGAGGTTCTGGGGTTCCTGAGTGAGATTATAATAGAGACTTATGCTATGGAAAGTGGTCTCTTGAGAGCGCTTAAGTCTATAGAATCTTCTGGGATTGAGGCGTCAAAGATAAAGATAAATATGGCAAAGGTTTATATAAATGATGCTATGAAGAGGATAGATAATTATGCCAGCCAGGTATTTGCTGCTATGGAGAAAGAGGATACTCTTCATACTCAGCTTGGAGTGCTGAGGAAGCTCTCCGGGCTCATTCCCATAAACACTGTAGAGGGAAGGAGAAATATCGCCGACAGGATTATAGAGGTGGAACGATATATATGTTAAAGGGGGTAAGAAAGAAATGGCTTATAAGTTTCCCAGT
>BBPG01001118.1_pt1 | contig 10911 bp, 6 predicted proteins | sample 1343651 | NCBI WGS metagenome assembly BBPG01 (sample SAMD00019091, study PRJDB2971) | groundwater metagenome | biome: freshwater biome; feature: mineral spring; material: ground water | place: USA: CA, Sonoma | collected 2012-06 | depth surface m | reverse complement strand
CGAGTTTTCTTTCTCTGGAATTTGACTTTTACTTGCGATTCTGTTATAAATAAAATATATATTATTTAAGTGTCAAAGTTTCAGCAGATATTTGGGGGTTTTTTAAGATCCACTTGCGTTAGATTTTTGATATTGTGGATCTCTCCTAAGGCTTAACTTGCGTTAGATATTTAATATTTGATATTTTTTATAACGTCTTACACCCCTCTTGATAAAAGGGGAATGAAAAGAATCTAAAATGAAACATACAGATTTTGCACATCTTCATCTTCATACACAGTACAGCCTGTTGGACGGTATTGGTTCTATTGATGCAATAGTGAAAAAGGCGGTTTCAGAAAAGATGCCTGCTGTTGCAATAACCGACCATGGTAATATGTTTGGTGCTATAGAGTTTTATTCAAAATGCCTGAAAGCCGGTGTAGTTAAACCAATAATAGGTTGTGAAGTGTACATAGCGCCAAAAAGCAGGTTTGATAAAACATTATCCGGTTTAGGGGAATACTTTTATCATTTAACCTTGCTTGCAACAAATCAGACAGGATATAAAAATCTTGTTAAACTTGCATCCGTAGGATACACGCAGGGCTTTTATAAAAAACCGAGAATTGATAAGCAGATACTGTCAGAACTTCATTCAGGGCTTATAGGATTAAGTGGATGTATAAAGGGGGAGATTGCGCACCTGATACTTACAAATCAGGAGGAAGAGGCAAAAAAGGTTGCATCCGAGTATAAACAGATATTTGGGGAGGGAAAATTTTTTCTTGAAATACAGAACAACGGCATTAAAGAACAGGTGAGGGCAAATGAGGGCTTAATTGAAATTTCAAAATTGCTTGATATCCCTTTGGTTGCAACAGCGGATGTTCATTATTTGGAAAGCAAACACTCCCGCGCACAGGAAATACTTTTATGCATAGAGACAAAAACTAATATGCGGGATCCTAAAAGATTAAAATTTGGTTCTGACCAGTTTTATTTTAGATCTGCCGAAGAGATGAAAGAACTCTTTAGAGAAATCCCTGAATCATATGAAAATACTATAAAAATTGCGCAAATGTGCAATGTTCAACTAAATCTACATCCCAAGAGGCCTCATCTTCCAAATTATGATGTTCCAGAGGGTAAAGAACCATTTGAACACTTAAAAGAACTTTGTTATCAGGGATTGAAGAAAAGAAATTTATCAGAATCTAAACCTGTCATAGAAAGGCTTGAGAATGAGTTAAAGATAGTTAAACAGATTGATTATGCCGGTTATTTTTTGATTGTGAGTGATTTTGTAAGGTTTGCAAAGAATAATAATATCCCTGTAGGACCCGGCAGAGGTTCTGTGGTCGGAAGCATTATAAGTTTCTGTCTTGGAATAACAGATATAAATCCCTTAAGATACGGACTTTTGTTTGAAAGGTTTCTTAACCCGGAAAGAATTTCTTATCCTGATATTGATATGGATTTTTGCGATGAAAGAAGAGATGAAGTACTTCAATATGTTAGTGAAAAATATGGCAGGGAAAATGTCGGACAGATTGTAACATTCCAGACGCTTGGCGCAAAGGCTGTTATAAGAAATGTGGCAAGAAGTATGGGCATACCATATGAGCAGGCTGATAAGATTGCCAGGATGGTTCCCGATGAACAAAGGATTGAACTAAAAAGTGCAATAAAACAAAATCCTCAGCTGGCTGACCTTATTAAAAAAGACCGTTCTGTCCAGGAATTAATGGATATTTGTTTTATACTTGAAGGCGCAACCGCCCATATGTCAAGACATGCCGCAGGGGTTGTTATATCAGATACTCCTCTTGCAGATATGGTTCCTATGTGTATTAGTGAAGATAGGGTATTTACGCAGTATGATATGAAATCTCTTGAAATGATAGGACTGCTTAAAATGGATTTTCTCGGGCTTAAAACACTTGCTGTTATAAAAAATACTGTTGAACTTATAAAAACAAATAATGGGAAAAATATTGACATAAACAACCTTCCGATGGACGACAAAAAGACATATGAACTTTTGCAAAACGCAAATACATTAGGCGTATTTCAGCTTGAAAGTCAGGGGATGCAGGATGTTTTGAAGAAAATAAAACCGAATGTTTTTGAGGATATCGTTGCTGCAATTGCTCTGTATAGACCAGGACCTATGAAGATGATAGATGATTTTATTGCAGGAAAACATAAGTCTGCTTTTATAGAATATGCGCACCCAAAATTAGAACCTGTACTGAAAGAAACATATGGTATTATGCTGTATCAGGAGCAGGTTATGCAGATTACACACAGTCTTGCGGGGTTTAGTTTGGGCAGGGCCGATATTTTACGAATAGCAATGGGTAAAAAAGATGAAGACCTTATGGAAAAACAGAGGAAGGATTTTGTAGACGGAGCGGTAAAAAATGGGGTAAAAGAAAATGTTGCTGATAAAATATTTGGACAGATAAAAGAGTTTGCAGGCTATGGGTTTAATAAAAGCCATTCTGTGGGATATGCAAGTATTGCATATCAAACCGCATACTTAAAGGCTAACTTTCCGCTTGAATTTATGACAGCATTGCTTACAAGTGAAATAGGAAAATCGGAAAAGATAGTTGAATATATTCAAGAGGCAAACAGGATGCAGATACCTGTTCTTCCTCCCGATATAAACAGCAGTTTTGAAAAGTTTTCCATAGAGGAAAATTCTATCCGTTTTGGATTGTGTGCAGTAAAAAATATTGGCTCACAGCATGCACATTCTATTGTTTCAGCAAGGGAAAAACTTCCACAGAAATATCAGACGCTATATGAATTTTGTGAAAATGTTAATTTAAAAACAGTCAACAGGAAGGTAATAGAAAGTTTGATAAAGTGCGGCGCATTTGACAGCCTTAAAATTTACAGATCCCAGGCTATGGCAATAATTGATACTGCAATAGGATCCGCATCCGGTATTCAAAAAGAAAAACAAAGAGGGCAGAAACTTTTTCTTAATATATTTAATCAACAGCCAGTGCATAGTAAAGAGTCTAAAAATTTATCATCAATAAAAGAATATGACCAGTCTCAATTGCTTGCATTTGAAAAAGAGGTGCTCGGGTTATATCTTTCAGGGCATCCTCTTACGCCATACATCAACATCTTAAAAAATTATGCCGAAAAATCCACATCAGCCCTTTCAACAGCAGTAGACGGAAGTACAGTTGTTGTGGGCGGTATGATTACCAAGGTAAAAACGACTGCAACAAAAAAAGATAATCTTCGTATGGCTATATTTATATTAGAAGATTGGAAAGGGAAAATAGAGGTAATTCTACCTCCTGAGCCTTTTCGGAAATATCATTCTTATGTGAGAGAGGATGAAATAGTTTTTGTAAAAGGTCGGGTCAACGGAAGAGAGGAAAAACCAAAAATATTTGCATCAGAAGTTATTGCGATAGACGAGGCAGAAGAGAAATTTACCATTAAGGTAGTCATTGAAATTCCGCAAAGTTATGTTACAGAAGGTAGAATACAGAGGTTTAAAGATATCCTGCTTGAATCGGATGGAAAAACACCGGTAGAAGTATGTGTATTACACGAAGATGGCAAAAAAACATATCTTGAATTTGATAGACAGATAGGTGTAGCGGTGTCTTATGTATTTAAGAAAAAGATAGAAGATATTTTTTGTGAAAACTGTGTCAATTTTATATCAACAAGATAGACCCAAAATATGAATATGAAAAAATCGGAGAATAAAAAAGACACAAATATAAAACAGATATTAAGGGCAATTGTAGAAACATATATAGATACAAGACTGCCTGTATCCTCAAGGTATATAGTGGAAAAATACAAACTTGATGTATGTTCATCTACTGTTAGAAATTATATGTTCTTTCTTCATCAGAATGGATTTATAACAAGACCTCACAGTTCGTCAGGTACCATTCCTACAAGCAAGGCATATAGATACTATATAGACTGTCTTATGGAGAAGGAATACCTAAATAATCAGGAAAAACAGGAAATAAATCTTTATTTTAATAAGACCAAATACGGATATAGAACAATTGAAGACATAATAAAAATCTCAATCAGTGCGCTTAGTCGGGTGGTATGTCAGATGAGTTTTGCATCTGTCCATAAATTGCATTATGTGAAAGTAAAAAAAATAGAATTGCTCTGTGTTTCCCCGAAAAATATCCTGATAATATTGGTTACAAATACAGGCCACGTCCAGACATCAATTATAAATACAAGTGTAGACTTTTCTGAACCTGTATTACATCATATATCACAAATAATAACAGAAGAATTATCAGAAGTCCCTGTTCAGTCATTGGAGGATTATCTTTTAAATAAAATTCTTCAGGGCGAAGATACGATATTTTTTATATTACGCTCTGCCTTTAATCTTTTAAAAGAAGGTTGTATGAGAGATATAAATCCTCAGTTTTTCTGGGAAGGTGCAAGTTTTTTGACAGACCAGCCCGAATTTAATTCTATATCTTCACTTATACTTAAAAAATTTGAGAATCAAGAAATGTCCCCTGCCCTTCTTAAACTCATTTACCCTGCGGATACCTTAATATATGTAGGTGAGGATGTTGATGCAATGCCTTTTTCACAATGTAGTTTTATTGCATCAAGATACAGGGCAAAGAAAGGTATATCAGGTTTTGTTGGTGTTGTAGGCCCAAAGCGGATACCATACAGGAAAATTGTTGCAACAATCTCATATATTGCGGAACAACTATCGGATAGGATAGATAAGGGAGGTTTTATTGAATAACAAAAAAGAGGCAAAAAATCAGGACACAATAAAATCTCAAGCACAAGGACCTGAAATAAAAGAAGAAAAAAAACAAGAATCCGCAGAGGTTCAGCCTTCGGAAAAAGAGAGACAGTTATTAGAACAATTGGTCATAATAAAGGCAGACTTTGAGAATTTTAGAAAAAGAGCAATAAAAGAAAAAGAATCTGCCATACGGTTTGCCAATGAAAGGCTGATTGTTGAACTTATCAGTCTGCTTGATGATTTTGACAGGGCACTTGAGAATATAAGTGAAGATAATTCCAATAAACAGATACTTACAGGTGTTAAGATGGTTCAAAAAAATCTTCAGAAGTTTTTAAAATTAAGGGGGCTTGAACAGATAGAAGCGGTTGGAAAATCATTTGACCCTCGCCTGCACGAGGCAGTTGAAGAGATAAAAAGTACAGAACATCCTGATTATCTAATTACTGATGAAATGAGAAAAGGATATAAACTTCACAATGTAGTGATCCGTCCAAGTGCAGTAAAGGTTGCAAAGAAAATCAAAGAAAAAGATTTAAGAACAGATCTTAATAGAAAACCTCAGATAGAAGAAAGTATATAAGAGTCTATGAGCACAATCCCAATATAACAGGCAACAGGTGACAGACAACTGGTGCTCTGGCATCTCGGTGAACGGGGAACGGCATACGGACGACGGGGAGAATATATATGTTATGGAGAATTGAGGTAAAAAATAAAAAGGAAATACTTGATTCTACAGGAAGCGATGTCCTTCATAATATAAAGGAAATTGGTATCAATACTGTTTTATCCTGCCAGTGTGTTTCTGTTTATACAATTGAAGGAGATATCTCTGAAGACTATGCTTGCTGTATAGCAAAAGAACTTCTTACGGATTCTGTACTTGAGGAGTTTTCTTTGATTGATATTGAAAAAAAGATGGTTCCTCGCAAGGCAGAGGGGATAGAAATAGAGATTGGGTTAAACGATGGAGTAATGGATCCTGCTGAGGAAAGTATATTAAGAGGAATAAAAACACTTAAAATCACAGGTTGCAGGAAAGTAAAAACATCTAAAATATATACCTTAAAAGGCAACCTTTTAAGCGAAGAGATAGAAAAAATAACCGACAAAATTTTGATGAACAAACTTATACAGCACAGGGTTATAGAACCCAGAGATGAGTTTAAAGTAACTGTTTGTCAAAAGCCATTTAACCTTACAAAAGTGGATATTTTAAGTGCAGGTGATCTTAAATTAATGCAAGTGTCAAAACAAAGACAGTTATCTTTAAATATTCAAGAAATGAAAGCAATAAAAAAATATTTTTCAAACCTGAAAACAGATCCAACAGATGTTGAACTTGAAACAATTGCGCAAACATGGTCAGAACACTGCGTGCACAAAACCTTAAAAAGTCTAATACAGTACGAGCAAACAGACGAAAGTGGAACTGTTATAGAGAAAAAATCCATAGATAACCTTCTTGCATCAACAATAGTAAAGGCAACAGAAGAAATTAAGAAACAGTGGTGTATATCAGTTTTTAAAGACAATGCAGGCATTGTAGATTTTGATAAAGATGATGCGGTTTGTTTTAAGGTTGAAACGCATAACCATCCGTCAGCACTTGAACCTTATGGAGGTGCAAATACAGGTTTGGGCGGTGTGATAAGAGATGTGCTTGGAACAGGGCTTGGTGCAAAGCCTGTTGCAAGTACAGATGTATTCTGTTTTGGACCTTTTGATCTTTCTGAACAGGAAATTCCCGTCAATATACTTCATCCAAAAAGAATAATGAAAGGAGTTGTAAGAGGTGTCCGAGATTATGGAAACAAGATGGGGATTCCAACAGTAAATGGCGCTGTATGTTTTGATAAAGGATTTACATGCAATCCTCTTGTTTTTTGCGGAAATATAGGAATTATTCCTAAGACAAAGTGTTTTAAAAAAGTAAAACCCAAACAGAGAATAGTTGTCGTAGGAGGAAAAACAGGCAGAGATGGCATACATGGTGCAACATTTTCTTCAAGCGAACTTACAGCAGAATCAAGCGTAGTCTCATCCTGTGCTGTTCAGATAGGAAATCCTATAACAGAAAAAAAACTTACAGATGCACTTATTTATGCAAGAGACAGGGGGCTTTATACAGCAATCACTGATTGTGGTGCCGGCGGGCTTTCAAGTGCAGTCGGAGAGATGGGTAAAGAGTGTGGGGTGGTGGTATATTTGGACAGGGTTCCTTTAAAATATGAAGGGCTTTCATACTGGGAAGTCTGGGTATCGGAAGCACAGGAAAGGATGGTGCTTTCTGTTAATGAAGAGAATATAAAAGAACTTTTTGAGATTTTTTCAAGAGAAGATGTTCAGGCAACAGATATAGGATATTTTTCAGAAGATAAGATTTTGAAACTTTTCTGGGATGGCAATCTTGTATGCAAACTGGATATGGACTTTCTTCATAACGGACTTCCAAGATTTGCACGAAAGGCCGTCTGGATTTCAAGACAAGAAAAAAATGCCTCATATGAAGAAAAAGATACAGAGACTGCTTTAAAAAAAGTTCTTTCTTCACCAAATGTGTGTTCAAAGGAATGGATTATAAGACAGTATGACCATGAAGTTCAGGGCGGAAGTATCATTAAACCTCTTGTCGGTATAGATTCAGATGGTCCGTCAGATGCTGCTGTGATAAGACCCAAACTTAATTCCTGGAAAGGGATAATAATTGCAAACGGTATAAATCCGGAATATGGAAAGATTGACCCATACTGGATGGCTGGAAGTGTAATTGATGAGGCTATAAGGCAGGTTATAAGTGTTGGCGGAGATCTAGAAAGAATTGCAATCCTTGACAATTTTTGCTGGGGTGCAATAGATAAACCTGATAAGTTAGGGGGGCTGGTAAGAGCGGCAAAAGCCTGTTATGATTTCGCAAAGATTTACAGGACCCCATTTATATCAGGCAAGGACAGCCTTAATAACGAATATATCGTAAGAGGCGTCTCTATTTCCATTCCCCCTACACTTTTAATATCTTCTATCTGTGTAATAGATGATGTCCGAAAAACTGTGTCAATGGATTTCAAAAAACAAGAAAGTCTTATATATGTTGTCGGCTCTACATACAATGAAATTGGTGGAACCGTATTTTCAAAAGAGTTCTCTATACAGGATGGTTTTGTCCCGAAGGTAAGACCCTATGATGCCCTTAATACATTTAAGGCGGTTCAGAAAGCCATAAAAGAAAATCTTATTCTGTCCTGCCATGATTGTTCGGAAGGGGGCATAGGTGTTGCAGTATCTGAGGCGGCGTTTTCCGGGGGGCTTGGTGCAATAATTGACATTAAAAAGATAAACCTTGCTGAAAACATTACATCAGATGCAGGGGTTCTTTTTTCTGAATCAAATTCAAGGTTTATATTAGAAGTAAATAAAAAAAACTTAAAAGATTTTGAAAAAATAATGAAAAATATAAACTTTTCTCAGATAGGGAAAACAATTAAACTGCAAAAATTAAGAATAATTGGGCTTGATAACAAGGCAACAGATATACCAATAGAAGAATTGAAAAATTGCTGGAAAAACAGTATGAGCAGGGCACTGGCCACGATATAGGAGAGAAGCATAAATTGAAAAAAGCAGCAATAGGAATAGACTTTGGCGGAACATTTATAAAAATGGCAATGGTTAATGAAGAGGGAAAAATTCTTTACAAGAAAAGCTTTTCAACGCTTCCTGAAAGGGATAAACTGCTTGAAAAAATTATACAGGGTATAGACAAAACAGTAAAAAACAAAAGCAGGGATATAGAATTAAAAGGCGTCGGGATTGGACTTCCGGGACCTATTGATAGTATAAACGGTATTGTCCGAAATCTTACAAATGTTCCCGGATGGAGAAATTTTCCGCTGGAAAAATTTGTTCGGCAAAAAACAAAGATGCCTGTTTTTATAGATAACGATGCAAATCTTATGACATATGGAGAGTGGAGGTTTGGAGCAGGCAGGGGTGCAAAAAATATTATATGTATTACACTTGGGACAGGGGTTGGAGGAGGAATTATAATAGAAGGAAAGATTTACAGAGGCTCTTCGCTCTCTGCCGGAGAGGTTGGGCACATACCGATATTTGAAAACGGGCTTAAATGTGCCTGTGGCGGCAGAGGATGTTTAGAAAGATATATTGGAAACAGGTATATTATTGAGACTGCCAGAAAATATATTAAAAAACAAAAAACCATAATTCCACAAGATAAAGATATTACTCCACAGATTATATCTAATGCAGCAGGTAAGGGCGATAGTGTTGCAATCAAGATATGGGAAAAGGTAGGACACCATATAGGGACAGCACTTACAGGTCTTATAAATGTTTTAAACCCAGAAAAAGTTGTTATTGGCGGAGGTATTTCAAAGGCTGGCAGATTTCTTTTTGAACCCATAAGAAGGGTTGTCCAACAAAACGCATTTAAGGTTGCAACAGATGTTTGCAGGATAGTCCCTGCAAGGCTAGGAGACAATGCAGGAGTTATAGGCTCAGCAGGCTACATAATGCTTGAGTAGTGTCGCAACCCCCTGTTTTAAGATATTTTTGGTAGGCTTGCCGCTGCTATTGCTTGTCCATGTCTTTTATTTTTTTCATCAGGCATCTTAAATTTAATCTTGTTAAATAATTCTGGAAACTCTGTTTTAAGTACCTTTTTCGCATTTGCAAGTATAATATCTCCACCTTCTCCACTTGTAACTCTTCCAAGCACCAGAAAATTTTTAAAATCATAAAAGCATGCGTAATGGGCTATACCGTATCCTAAGTACACACCAATGCTTTCATATATTTTTAAGGCCCTTTCGTCTTCTTTTTTTATCAATTTCTGGATCTCTACAAGTCTTTCTGCTGGGGTGAGTTTTTTGTTAAAAGATATTTTTGCCTTTTTGGCAAGTCTTGCAACGGCCTGTTGGGAGAAGTACTGGACGCCGCATCCTATATCCTTTGACCATTCATCCACAGGTGCAAGATCTCTGTAATCAATGGGAACAAAGGCAAGTTCATTTAGCCAGTCGGTAATGCTTCCCTCAGGGGTAACATATCCTGCCGCCATACTTGTCCCCATTGAAATGCCTAAGACAGCATTATCTTTTATTTCCATTGCACCGGCAAGTGCGGTAACCTCCCCATCGTTGACAACTACAAAAGGAATATTGCCCCATTCTTTTTTTATATCAAGGAACATATTTTTAACATATTTTTTAAAATCTCCTTCCGAGATGCCACGGAACAGAGAAGATACTCTGATGGTGTTATCCACATATACCCCAGCAGCGCTTCCACCAATAGCATCTACTTTGGGGAGTTTTGATGCAGCCCGTTTCAATAAATCATTTATCCCATTTTTATGATAAGAGGGGTTTTTTTGGAAATACGGTTCCCATTTTATTTCTTCTGAAAAAATCACTTTACCGTCTATTAAGGCAGCACACTTGCGGTCAGAGCCACCGAGGTCAAAACCAATTCTACATCCATTAAGATTTTTGCCAAGTAAGATGCCTGACTCTTTTTCCGTTGGCAGTTCATTAAAAGAGCAGGAATAAAACTTAAGTGGTCTGCCGTAGATTTTTTCTCCTATAATCTTTGAATCAAAAGCTCGTCTGCCGCATCTTGAATAAATTTTTCTGATTTCTTTAACAAAATTTTCAGGCGCTGCAATTGTAATCTTGTTGCCTCCTTTCATCCACAGAAGGCATTTTAAAAGTCGTTCAATATATTTAAGAGTAATCTTTTCTAAACCTTTCTCTTGGGCAATTATTTTTGTTTTAAGTACCGAGCGATTACCGTTTGGTCTTTCAAGTGCTATTCCTGTATCCTGTGGTTCTCCTATATTTTTTGCCAGCGCTAAATATTTTTGGTTCCATAAAACTGCCGGCAGAAAATCCGCATCTAAAACGGGACACAAAACGGGGTGGACTTTAATTTTCTCCATAATAGTTGTCTTCTATGTTTGTATATTTTTCAAATGATTTAGAAATTATAACTTTCTTTTTGTTCTTTGTCAATACAAACAACTCAAATATGTAACTATTCAGCCTGCTTGCATGTTGCTTGATATGACCTGAGATATGTGTTAGGGATAATTATACCATGAATCGAGTTAAGTTTTCCCA
>BBPG01000079.1_pt1 | contig 10951 bp, 16 predicted proteins | sample 1343651 | NCBI WGS metagenome assembly BBPG01 (sample SAMD00019091, study PRJDB2971) | groundwater metagenome | biome: freshwater biome; feature: mineral spring; material: ground water | place: USA: CA, Sonoma | collected 2012-06 | depth surface m | reverse complement strand
GCTGATGTTCATATAACTCTTAAAACAACAGATTGGGTTTTTAATGATGAAGTTGCAATTTTAATCGATGATCTCCAAACTGAAAATAAAATAGCTGTTAAAGGTCAGGTTTTTAAAGATATGCAAAATCAGGTTTTTGATTTTACCGCTAGCGGAGAGAAAAATGTTGAAAATAAAGCTACCGGAAAAATTACTGTTTATAATTCTTATAGTTCGAAATCACAGTTGCTTATTAAAAATACTCGTTTTATGACTCCAGACGGAAAAATTTTTAGAACTTTATCGGCAGTAAGGGTGCCTGGCGCCAATATTGAAAGAGGGACAATAATTCCTTCAAGTATTGAAGTAATGGTTAGAGCCGATAAGCCGGGCGAAGAATATAATCTTGGGCCGATAAGTAGACTTAGTATTCCCGGTTTTCAAGGAATGCCGAAATATGAAGCTTTTTATGGAGAATTAAAAGAGCCGACTAAGGGTGGTTTTATCGGAAAAATTAAAATACCGACTGAAAGCGATATAGCTTCGGTTAAAGAAAGAGCTCGTCAAACTCTTAAAGGTAATTCAAAAATAAAACTTTTAAGTCAGATTCCTCAAGGTTTGAAAGTTTTTGATGATGTTTTTGAATTTAATGTTATAAAAGAAGAGGTTTCAAAAGAAGGGGACTCAAGGGGAGTTTTTAGATTTACAATTGTTGCCGAAGGAAAGGTTGTTGCTTTTAAAAAAATAGATTTAGTGAAGGCGCTTACCAACAGATTTATTCAGGACAGAGAAGGCGATTTTGTCTTAAAAAAATATGATATTAAATATAGCCTTCCCAAATTTGATTTTAAAAATAATGTTTTTTCTGTTAATGTTGAGTTTAATTCAAAATGGACAAGGCCGTTTAATGCGGAAGAGTTTAAAAATTCTGTTTTAGGAAAGCGAGCGTCAGAAATCAAAATTTTAATTTTAAATATGCCAGATGTGGAAAAAGTTGATGTTAATTTTTGGCCCTTTTGGGTAAATTCGGTACCCTTTTTATTAGAAAAAGTTGAAGTTAGTTACGAATAATTTTAGAAGTTTTAAAATGGGTTGACCTTTAAAGATTTTTTATGCTAACATTAAACACTATATGACTGAAACAGGTATAGTAGTGGAGGCGCTTCCAAATCTTAATTTTAGAGTTAAATTGAATAATTTAGAGCGCGAAGCCTTAGCTTATCTTGCCGGCAGAATGCGTCGGAATAAAATTAAGGTTTTACCGGGAGACAAGGTTATAGTTGAAATGTCTTCATATGATGATAAAAAAGGAAGAATTAGGGGCAGAATTATAAGGAGATTATAGTAAGTAGAGTATTTAATATAACAAATTGAGATATAAAAAGATTAAATGAAAGTTAGGCCTTCAGTAAAAACAATATGTAAAGAATGCCAAATAGTCCGTCGAAAAGGCAGGATTTATGTTATTTGTAAAAAAATATCAAAACATAAACAAAGACAAGGTTAAATTATAATTATGAGAATAATTGGTATTAATATTCCTGACAATAAACGCATTGAAGCGGCGTTGTCTTATATTTACGGCATAGGTCGTTTTTCAAGCAAAAAGATTTTAAGCGAAGCAAAAATCGATCTCAATAAACGCGCTAAAGATTTAAGTTCTTCAGAAGTTAGCAAAATAAAAGAAATTATGGAGCGTGACTATAAAGTTGAAGGTGAGTTGCGTCAAGTGATAAAACAGAACATTGTTAGATTAAAAGATATTCATACTTATCGGGGGACGCGGCACGCTAAAAGATTACCAACAAGGGGGCAGCGGACAAAAACTAATTCTCGTACAGTTAGGGGGAATCTTAGAAAAACTGTTACCAGCGGTAAAAGAAAAACAGAATTAAAATAATCAAATAGTTTTAAAATTATCAATTATTTAAATTATGGGTAAAAAAAGAGTCGTTTCACAATCAGCAACTTCAGTTGAGGGAGTTTCAAAATCAACTTCAGTTTCTCAAGGCAAGAAAAGTTCTAAAATTATTGAAAGCGGAAGAATTTATATTAATATTTCTTATAATAATACTATCATCACTGTAACGGATAATTTAGGAAATGTTATTACTTGGATTTCAGCCGGATCAATGGGTTTTTCAGGACCAAAAAAAGCTACTTCTTTCGTGGCTCAAAGAGTTGTGTCTGCGTTAGCTGAAAAAATAAGTAAAACCGGGCCTTTTAATGTCAATGTTTTTATCTGTGGTGTTGGCGGAGGGAGAGACTCTGCTTTGCGATCTTTAATTAATCGTGGTTTTAATATTTTATCTGTTAAAGATATTACTCCGATTCCTCATAATGGTCCTAAACCCCCAAAAAAGAGAAGAGTTTAAATTATATAAATTTATATTATGATTAAAATTTTAGAAAAAAAAGAAAGAGCCTTAGGAACAAAACTTTTTATAAAAGGTGAGCGTTGTTCGTCTTCGAAGTGCGCGATGGTTAAGAGGCCTTATCGTCCTGGCCAACACAATAAAAAATTTCGGAAAATTAGCGAATATGGTCGTCAATTAGCAGAGAAACAGAAAATTCGTTTTAGTTATGGTTTGAAAGAAAAAGAAATAAAGCAATATTTTGTTTTAGCTAATAAATCAAATGAGCCAACTGACATAGCTTTTATTAAATTACTTGAAAAACGGCTTGATAATGTTGTTTTTAGATTAGGTTTGGCGCCTTCAAGAAGAGTTGCCCGTCAGTTGGTCAGTCATGGTCATATTAAAGTTAATAAAAAAAAGACAACTATCCCGTCTTTTATAGTTAAATTAAATGATGAAATCGTTTTAGATGTTAAAAAAGAAAGTCCTCTTATTAAGGACTTGGATAGCCGTTTAAAGAATTATAAAATGCCTTTGTGGTTTGACTTTGATAAAGAAAAATTAATCGGAAAAGTTTTAGTTGAGCCAAAGGACATTGATATTGTTTTTGATTTAAATTTAATTATTAATTATTATTCAAGATAGCTTTTCATTAAAATTCGTCGTAATAAAAAAAATAAAAATATGGAATATTCTTATCTTAGCGAAAGCGTTAATATTAAAAAATTTTCCGAAGATAAAAAAGTCGGCGTTTTTAACATAGAAGGCTTTTATCCTGGCTATGGTTTGACTATTGGTAATAGTCTAAGGAGAGCTCTTTTGTCTTCGATCCCAGGCGCAGCTATTACACAATTTAAAATTAAGGGAATTTTACATGAGTTTTCAACTATTTCGGGAGTTTTAGAAGATGTCATAGAAATCGGTTTAAATCTTAAAAAAGTAAGGTTTTCTTTTTATGCTGATAGCCCTCAAGTTTTGACTTTAAAAGTTAAGGGGGAAAAGAAAGTTTTTGCCAAAGATATTACTTCTAACGCTCAAGTTATTGTGGCTAATGTGGATCAACATCTTTTTACGGTTACTGATAAAAAAGCGGAAATTGAGCTGGAGCTAACAGTGGAAAAAGGGCTTGGTTATGTTTCGGTAGAAAAAAGGAAGACCGAGAAATTAGAAATAGGAATTATTACCTTAGACGCCTTTTTTAGTCCTGTCCGCAATGTAAGTTTTATGATTGAAGATATGCGAGTGGGAAAAAGAACTGATTATAACCGGTTAAAATTAACTATTGAAACTGATGGTTCTATTTTGCCTTCGGAAGCATTGTATAAGGCAAGTAATATTTTGTGCGACCATTTTAAAAAGATTTTTCTGACTAAAGAATCATCTTTAGTTAAAGAACAATCTAAGGATGAAAAAAAATCCGTTGTTTTTGAGGAAGATAAAAAAGCAATTAGAGGAGAAGATAAAAAATCCGTGAAAGTTTCAAAAAAATAAGATAAAATATGCGTCATTTGAAAAAAGGGAGAAAGTTTGGAAGAAAAAAAGGCCCTCGGCGTCATTTTATAAGGGGTCTTTTAAATAATCTTATTTTAAAAGGAAAGATTGAAACTACTTTAGCGAGAGCAAAGGAAATAAAGCCTGTTTTGGAAAAATTAATTACTTATGGGAAAAAACAGAACTTGACATCTTTGCGTTATTTTTTAGCAAGGCTTCCCGAAAAATCGGCTTTTAAGCTTTATCATGAAATTGTTCCAAAGTACAAAGAAAGGAAGGGAGGATATTTAAGGATTATAAAAACCGCAAAATCGCGGAAAAGGGACGGAGTTGGTTTAGCTATCATTGAATTTGTTTAATTTTTTACGGTTAAAGGATAACCTTTAATCAAAGAATAATCTATTATAAAAATGAAAGAATATACTTTAGACGCAAAAAATCAATCTTTAGGAAGGTTAGCTTCAAAAATAGCTGTTATTTTACAAGGCAAAAATTCTCCGGATTATGACCCTAGGCTTGAAGGGGACGCTCGGGTTATTATTAAAAATATAAATGATTTAAAATTTACCGGCAAAAAAATTGAGCAGAAAATCTATTATCATCATACTGGTCGTCCCGGCCATTTAAAAGAAAGAAAACTTAGGGAAGTTTTTAGTAAAAGTCCGGAAAAGTTATTAAAACAAACCGTGGCGGGGATGCTTCCAAAAAACAGATTGCTTGTTAAAAGATTAAAAAAAATAATTTTTTTGAAAAATGACTAAAGAAGTTAAAGCGTCAGTTAAAAAACCTAAGGCGTCGATTAAAAAAACCAAAGCGTTGGTTAAAGAATCTAAAGCGTCAGTTAAAGAACTTAAAGAGTTAAAATATTTTGAAGGAGTTGGGAGAAGAAAAACCGCTGTCAGTCGGGTAAGAATTTATGTTAATTCCAAAGAAAAAACAGGGATTGTAGTAAATAAATTGTCTTATCAGGAATATTTTCAAACCGAACGTCAAAGAAAAAAAATCTTAGCCCCTCTTTTAAAGGTAGAGGCTAAAGATAAGTTTGCGTCTATATCCATAAAGGTTAAAGGAGGAGGATTAGAAGCGCAGGCTGATGCGATTTCTTTAGGGATTGCAAGAGCTCTGCTTAAAATTGATCCTTCTATATGGTTAAAGGAAAACTTAAGACAGATTTTAAGAAAGGAAGGGTTCCTTACTCGTGATTCTAGAATGGTTGAGAGAAAGAAATACGGTTTAAAAAAAGCAAGACGAGCTCCTCAATGGGCAAAACGATAATAAATAGAGCGTTTAACACATTAAGCTTAAGATTTGTTATTAAAAAAGAGAGCCCTTTGTTTTAATTTGGTAAGATTTTTTAAATTTCGAGATTTTGATTTTTGAAGTTGGTTTTTCTTTAAAAGTGGTTATTTTTTTCATTTCCCTATGGTGAATAGAATGATTATGATATATCGCTCGTTATCAAAAATTGAAATTAAAAAATTTTGTTTTATGCAGGTTTTATGAGGTTTTTTTAAAGTTTATTTTTTAGTTTTAGCATATTTGTAAATTTTAGAAACTGCGTTATAATAACCAGCCATCGTCGACAGAGTAAAGTATTTATATTAAAATGATTCAATATCTTTCTAAAGAGAAACTTGAGAGTTTAAAAGAAGCAATTAAAGAACTTAAAACAGTTAAAAGAATTGAGGTTGCTGAAAAATTAAAAAAAGCCAAAGAATACGGCGATTTATCTGAAAATGCTGAATATTCTGAAGCAATAGAAAAAAAAGAGGAACTGGAAATGCAAATTATTAAGCTTGAAGATATTATCAAGAATGCGGTTATTATAAAAAAGAAACATCAAACGGGGATTGTTGAAATAGGATCGACCGTTGAAGTGGAAAAAAATGGACAAAAAAGAAAATTTGTTATTATTGGATCAGCAGAAGCTAACCCCGAAACTGGCTTAATTTCAAACGAATCTCCGCTTGGTTTGGCCTTACTTGGAAAAAAGGTTGGAGAAAAAATAATTGTTAAAACCATCTCTGGCGAAATTATCTATAAAATTGTTAAAATTGAATAGATGCTTAAAGATATTATTGAAGTTAGAAAAAAGAAACTTAGTTTAATCAAAAAGACTGGTTTTAATCCATATCCCGCAAAAACGCAAATTACTCATAATGTCATTAGTTTATTGAGTGATTTTAACAGTTTAAGTAAATCAAAAAAGAAAGTTTGGTTGGCCGGCAGAATCCTTTCTTTAAGAGATATTGGCTCTTTAGTCTTTATGGATGTATATGATGGCACTGGGAAAATCCAGATTGTTTTAAGCAAAAAAAATTTAAAAGATTTTAATTTTTTAAAAGAAGTCATTGATATCGGCGATTTTTTGGAAGTTGGCGGGCAGGTTTTTAAGACAAAAAAAGGTGAAAAAAGCGTCGAAGCTTTTTTTGCTAAAATTATTGTTAAATCATTAAAGCCTCTTCCTTCGGTTTGGCATGGTTTAAAAGATACGGAGGACCGTTTTAGAAAAAGATATCTTGATATGATTTTTAATCCCGAAGTAAAAGAGATTATTACCTTGCGTTCTAAAATAATCAGAGATTTAAGGGAAAAATTGTGGTTTGAAGGATTTACCGAAGTTGAAACGCCGATTCTTCAGCCGATTCCCGGGGGCGCTTTGGCAAGGCCCTTTATTACTCATTATAATGCTTTAAATGAAGATGTTTATTTAAGAATCGCTCCAGAGCTTTATCTTAAACGATTATTAGTGGGAGGATTTAATAAAATTTTTGAAATTGGCCGGGTTTTTAGAAATGAAGGGATAAGTAAAGAACATAATCCTGAATTTACAATGTTGGAATTATATTGGACTTATCAAGATTATGAAGGATTAATGAAGTTTACCGAGAGGTTATTAAAAAAATTTATTCCCGGTCCTTATCAAAAAATTACTTATAGTGACTTGATTAAAAAATATGCCGGTCAGGATGTCAAAAAAATAGACCCTGATAAAATCGATGAAATATTCAAAAAAAAGGTTAGACCAAAAATCAAAACCCCAACTTTTGTTATTAAACATCCAAAAGTTATTTCTCCTCTTGCTAAGTCTTCGGAAGAAGATTCTGAATTAGCGGATAGGTTTCACCTCATTGTTGACGGGATGGAAGTTGTAAATGCTTTTTCTGAACTAAACGATCCGATTGACCAAAGGGAAAGGATGGAAGAACAAGAAAACCTTTACCGGGCCGGCAATCTTGAAGCTTCTCGTTTGGATAATGAATTTTTAGAAGCCTTAGAATACGGAATGCCGCCAGCCGCTGGCTTAGGATTAGGCGTTGATCGTTTAATAGCTTTATTAACCAAAAAACCAGTAAAAGAAACTATTATTTTTCCAACCTTAAAACAAAAAGATTAATTTTTTTGGTGTATATTAGAGCGAAATTTTGATATATTAAAATTCCGAACTCACTATAATTTGCTATAGTACAATCTATTTTCAACAGTTAAGTTAATGTGTTGAATCTTTCGCCAATTAACTGAATTTTTTAAAGATTTTACGGTTGAAGTTGCAAAGTCTGGAGAAAATTTGAGACTGAAATAAATTATCGGTCCGTCTTTTAAATCCACAATAACTTCTTCAGAAATAAAATCGTTTATTTTTATCTTATCAAAAGATAACTCAAGTTGATTCAAAAAAGAAACAATATTATATATTGTCTTGGCTTGGGTTTCATTAAAGGCTTCATCGTTAAGTAAAAGGGCTCTTTCTGTTTTTTCAATAATGACCGGGATAATCAATCCTTCGGAGAAGGGAGCGGGTTCTAAAAGAATACCGTTTTTACTCAACCAAAAACATTCTTTTCCGCACCAAATAATTTCTCTAAAACTTTGAGGTTTTTCCGATTTTTGTTGTAAGGATAATTTATTTTTTAAAAAAGACGCTATTTCTACTCCCTCTAAATTTAAATTAAATTTTAAAAAATTTAATTCAGAAAGAAAAAACCAAACAACTATCAGAAGAAAAATAGTTAAAAAAAACAAAAGAAAAAACTTAGATTGTCTTTTGATCATAAATTATTTTGTGACCATAAATTATCCTTTGGTCATAGATTGTTCTGCGGTTATAAATTGTCCTGCGGTCGTAAATTATCTTTTAGCCAAAAGAAGTTTTTTATCTTTTACTTTGTTTAATTTTTAATCACTTTTTTATGATCAAAAGATAACCCATCAAAATATTTTCTTAAAACTTCAGGGACGACAAAATTTCCTTCAGCTGTCTGGTAATTTTCAATAATAGCGATTAATGTTCTGCCAATAGCAAGAGCAGTTCCGTTTAAAGTATGAACAAATTCCAATTTATTAGTTTTGAGGTCACGATAACGGATATTAAGTCGTCTTGCCTGAAAGTCAGTGCAGTTAGAGGTTGAGTGGGTTTCACGATAGGTTCCTTGACCAGAATTTATTGAGGGTTGTCCCGGGAGCCAGGCTTCAATATCGTATTTTGCCGCAGCAGGGCTACCTAAATCACCGCTGCATATTTTTACGACTCGATAAGGAATGTTTAAAAGTTGCATTAATTTTTCTTCTGTCTGGAGTAAAAGATTATGTTCTTCTTTTGAATCTTGGGGTTGACAGAAACTAAACATTTCAATTTTATCAAACTGGTGAACTCTCAAAATTCCTTTTGTATCTTTGCCATACGCTCCTGCCTCTCTTCTAAAACAAGTAGAAAATCCGGCGTATCTTTTTGGCAAATCATTTTTTTCAAAAACTTCATCAGCGTGCATTGATCCTATTGATTGTTCGGATGTCCCGACTAAAATTAAATCATCGTCCCTTAAAAAATAGACTTCTTCGTTTTCCCATTTTGCGGGAAGGTCTTGGGTTTTTTTTAAGTATCCCATTTTACCCATCATTTCAGACTTTATCATCACTGGCGGAACGATCGGCACAAAACTTTGTTTCGATAAAATATCAAAAGCGAAGTTTGTCAAAGCCAACTCTAAAAAAACTGCCTCTTTTTTTATAAATCCAAAACGAGCTCCTGAAATTTTTGCCGCTCTTTTAACATCAATTAAATCAAGATTTTCCGCAATTTCCATATAATCTTTTGGTTTGAAATCGAACTGCGGTTTGTTTCCCCATTCTTTGATAACAACATTCTCTTTTTCATCTTTTCCTATTGGCACATCATCTTGTGTCAAATTAGACATTTGATAATGTAAAAGTTCTCTTTCTTTTTCTAAACAAGAAACTTTGTTGTCTTCGGCTTGTATTTTTTCTTTAATTTTTTTTGCCTCTTCTCTTTGGTTAGAACCTAATTTTTTTTGTTGAGATTTTAAGTCATCAATTTGCGCTTTTAATAAACGCCATTGCTGATCAATTTTTAAAAATTGATCAACAACGCCTTCATCTTCTCCTCTTTTTTTTATGGATTCTTTTACTTTGTTGGGGAACTCCCTTATTAAATTTACATCAAGCATTGTTTTAAAAATATATTTTTAATATATATTTTAATTATAGCGAATCTTGCTTTAATATATCAAGTTTATGTATGAGACCACCCAATTTTGCGCCGCATTTAACATCATAAAATGACACCGAAAGGGTATTGGTTCTGCAATATAAAAAGACACCGAAATTTATGGAACAAAATCGATTTAATTTTTCGAGACTCTTAATAAATTTATTGATAGTTATCGGCTTGGAATAGGAAAATTATCAGCCAGTTAGTTGCTGATTTTTTTCACAAGGTAAAATTCTTTGCCAATTTTTTTATATTTTTCTACAATTATTCTTAATGAATCCCGTTAGAGACAATCAATTCTATTATGTCTATATTTTACAAAGTCAGAAGGATAGGTATTGGTATACAGGATTTACCGTTGATTTACGGAAGCGTTTTAATCAGCATAATAAAAATATCATTGGTTGGACTAAAAATCGGGGTCCTTTTGAACTTATTTACTATGAAGCTTGCAAAAACATTACTGACGCAAGGTCGAGAGAGAAATATTTTAAATCGGGTATGGGTAAGCGCTATCTTAAAAACAGATTAAAACGCTTCCTGTCTCTAACGGGATGAAGCTTTCCGTCGGAATAATCGGTTTGCCGAATGTCGGCAAATCAACTCTTTTTAAAATTTTAACCAGTCAGGAGGTTAATATCGCCAATTATGCTTTTACCACTATCAATCCTAATAGGGGAGCGGTAACTGTTCCGGATGAAAGACTTAATAAATTAGGCGATATTTTTCCTTTAAAAAAAAGAGTAGCGATAACAATTGAATTTTATGATATTGCTGGTTTGGTAAAGAACGCTCATAAAGGAGAAGGATTAGGTAATCAATTTTTATCTCATATTAGGGAGGTTAATGCGATTATCGAAGTGGTTAGATTATTTAACGAACCAGTAGTTTCTCATGTTGAAGCAAATATAAATCCTTTAAGGGATATTGAAATTATTTATTCGGAATTGATTTTTAAAGATTTGGAAACCCTTGATAAAAGGTTAAATAGTCTTGAAAAAGAAATTAAGACCGGCGATAAACAGAAAATTATAGCCAAAGGACAACTTATGGCCAAAGGACAATTTAAAGATTTAGAAATTTTAAAAATTGTTCGGGATGGGTTGAATAAAAATACTTTGGTTGAGTTACTCTCTGATCAAAGTAATTTTGATTTTCCACGCGAGTCCGCAATTTTAAAAGAACTTAATCTTTTAACTGCCAAGCCAAAAATTTATCTTTTAAACGGATCGGAAAATGACATAACCCCTGAATTAAAGGAGAAGTTAAATTTTTTGAAAGTCGGTTATATTGTTAAAAATCTCGCCGAAAATCCGCCAATGAACGATTTAATAAAAAGCGCTTACAATCTTTTAGATTTAATAAGTTTTTTTACTATTGGAGACGAGGAGATCAGGGCTTGGACAATTAAAAAGGGGACTAAAGCGAGCTGCGCGGCCGGTGTTATTCACACTGATTTTGAGAAAAATTTTATTAAAGCTGAAATTATAGATTGGGAAAAGTTGGTTGAGCTTGGTTCTTTGCAGGCAGGGAAAAATAAAGGGTTTATTCGGCTGGAAGGCAGAGACTATGAAATTAAGGACGGAGAAGTGGTTTTTATAAGGCATACTTAATC
>BBPG01003875.1_pt4 | contig 10954 bp, 13 predicted proteins | sample 1343651 | NCBI WGS metagenome assembly BBPG01 (sample SAMD00019091, study PRJDB2971) | groundwater metagenome | biome: freshwater biome; feature: mineral spring; material: ground water | place: USA: CA, Sonoma | collected 2012-06 | depth surface m | reverse complement strand
AAGTTAATCTTAAAACAGGAAAGCTGGTTTATGGAGGCTCTACTCTTTCTCAACAATTAATCCGCTCTACTTTTTTAGGAATGGAAAAAACAATTAAAAGAAAAATAAGAGAAATTTTTTTAACTTTAGAATTGGAAAGACGCTATTCAAAAGACCAAATTTTAGAATGGTATTTAAATCAAATTCCTCTTGGTCAAAATACTTATGGAGTAGAAGCTGCCAGCCAAACCTATTTTCAAAAATCCGTTTCTGAAATCTCTATAGAAGAAGCGGCTGTTTTGGCAGCCTTAATTAGGGCACCCAGCCGTCTTTCGCCTTATGGCGAAAATAAAGATGAATTATTGGCTTTGAAAAATCAACTCTTGGATAAAATGGCAAAAACAGGTTTTCTAACAAATGTAGAAGTAAAAAAAATAAAAGAATCTGAAATTTCTTTCTCTAAGATTACCCAACCCATTAAAGCTCCGCATTTTACTTTTTTGGTAAAATCATACTTAGACTCAAAATATAGTAAAGAACTTTTAAAAGAAAAGGGGTTAAAGGTTTATACCACCATAGATTGGCACCTCCAAGAGTTAGCAGAAAAATCAATTACTGAAAAAGTAGAAAGAAATAAAAAATTTCGCTCTCATAACGCCAGTTTAGTGGCTATTGATCCTAAAACCGGACATATTTTAGCTATGGTGGGTTCAAGAAATTGGTTTGCCGAACCCGAACCAGAAGGATGTATTCCCGGGAAAAATTGTTTATTTGAACCATATCCTAATGTTACTTTGCGAGGACGGCAGCCAGGTTCTGCTTTTAAACCATTTGTCTATGCTGTTGCTTTCAAAAAAGGGTATGATGATGAATATGTGGTTATTGATGAAGAAACTAATTTTGGTATTTGGGGTGGAAAGCCATATATTCCTAGAAATTATGATGGTTTATTCCGAGGCCCAGTCACTTTGCGACAAGCATTAGCTCAATCCTTAAATATTCCTTCTGTAAAGGTTTTAGCTTTTTTAGCAGGACTGGAAGACAGTATTAAAATGGCTCAAAATTTCGGTTTTACCACCTTATCTCAACCACCTCATTATTACGGACTGGCTATTGTTTTAGGTGGGGGAGAATTAAAACTTTTAGATATGGTTTCTGCCTACGGTGTTTTTGCCACAAAAGGGCTTCAAGTGCCCCCTGTTTTTATTCAAAAAATTGAAGATGCTCATGGAAATACTATTGAAGAAAATAAAAAAACCCCAAGAAGGATTTTAGAAAAAGATATAGCCCGCCTCATCAACGATATTTTATCAGATAACAATGCTCGGGCACCCATATTTGGTTTAACGTCGGCAATGCATATTGAAGGCTATCAAGTGGCTGCCAAAACCGGAACCACTCAGGACTTTAAAGACGGTTGGATTGTTGGTTATACTCCTTCAATTGTAGTTGGGGTTTGGGTAGGTAATAATGACAATACGCCAATGTGGAATGCTCCGGGAGTGGTGGTTGCTGGCCCTATTTGGAAAACTTTTATGCAAGAAGTTTTAATAAAGTTTCCAGAAAAGAGTTTTTAAGGTTTTTTACTTTTAATATTTTTTTATAGGCATAACTATATAAAAATAGGTGGAATCACCAACCGGTTTCAAAACAGCAGGTCCCTCTTCTTTATTTAATTCAAAAACAACTTCTGAACTTTTAATATTTAAAATACCAGCAGTAAGAAAACGGTGATTAAATGAAGTTTCTAAGAATTGGCCTTTTATTTTTCCATTAATAAAAGAATGGTGTTCCCCAAAGTCGGGATTTTGGCTAAAAAAATCTATTCCATTTTTTTTTGGATCAATTTTTAATTTAATTTCATTTATCTTACCACTAAAAAGAGCGCATATTTTAAGATGGTTTAGAAATTCGTTTCTGTTTAAAATTATTTGGCTGTCATATTTTTTAGGAATAATTTCCTGATAAACAGGGAATTCTCCTTCAATTAACCTGGAAATAAGTTGTATTTTAGGGTGGGGGGTTTCTTCCATTTGACTCTCAAATAAAACCTGGTTTGGGGAAAAGTATATTTTAAGACTCTCTTGTTTTTGACTAAAAATATTTATCACCTCTTTAATTGTTTTTTGAGGAATAATAAATGAAAAATCTTTGTTTTTTGTGCTAAAAAAAACTTTATTTTCTTCTAAAAACAAAGTTTTTTCACTTAAACGAAAAGAGTCGGTTGTTACTAATTTTAAAACTTTATCTTGAAAAGAAAAATAAACTCCAGAAATTTCCGGCCGTGTTGAAGAGAGTGATGTAAAATCAACTACCTGTTCTAAGTTTTGACAAAATAATTTTGAATCTATTTCAAAAAAATTATCTTTTGTAATGTGGGGAAATATTGGAAATTCCTCAGAGGAAAAAACTTTAATTAATGTTTTATAATTTTCACAAGTAATAGATAAAAAATTTCCCTTTTTTTCTAAGTAAATTTTTTTATTAGGTAATAAAGTAGAAAAATTTAATAATAAAGAAACAGGAATTGCTACTTCGCCTTCATTTTCAATTTTAGCCAAATCCCACCAATTTATTCCGATTTCTAAATTTGTAGACGTTAGTTTTAAAAAATTTTTTTCTGCTTTTAATAAAATAGTATTTAAAATTGGAAGAGTAAAATTTTTTGGAGAAATTCTTTCAACTATATTAAGTCCTTTATTTAATTTTTCTTGTAAAACAATTAATTTCATATTTTTATTTTTTTTATTTATTTTTTTAAAAGATAAAAATTTGTTATTTAATTATTTAAAATATATTTGGATTATTATTATTATTAAGTGTTAATTTTTACAATAAGTTTTATTAAATTATACTTGTTTTAAGTATTTAATTTTAATGAATAAATAAAGGGATTTTAAACAAAGAAAAAGCTTAATAAAAATAGGAAAATTAATCATTTATATTTTATCCACAAAAAATTAACAATCCTATTTAATAATTATAAACCATTTCTTTTATTAAATTTATTTCTTCATTTAATTTCTCGTTTTTTTGAATTTCTCTGTTTATTTTTTCAAAAGAATAAATTGCAGTTGTGTGGTCTTTTCCTTTAAATTTCCTCCCTATAAATGGATACGAACATTTTAATTCGCTTCTTAGTAAATATATAGCTACCTGTCTTGGGTAGGTAATTTCTCTTTTTCTTGAAGGAGTAAGAATCTCCTTTTCTTTTAAATCATAAAAAGAGGCGACGGTTTTAATTATTTTTCCAGGACTGGTAATTTTTGATTGAGAAAGAAATAGGGTTTTAAGTAGAGATTTTACAGTTTCAATATCTGGAATTCTATTATTTAATTTTTGATAAATCACCAGTTTATTAAGAGCTCCCTCCAACTCCCGTATGTTTTTTTGGATATTAGTGGCGATATAATCAAAAACTTCATTTGGAAAATCAACTCTTTTTTCCCTAGCTTTGGTTTTTAGTATAGCAACGCGGGTTTCAAAATCAGGAATACCAATATCAGCAATCATCCCTCCTTCAAACCTAGACCTTAATCTTTCAGATAAAGAAGGAATGGTTTTTGGAGGACGGTCAGAAGAAAGAATAATTTGTTTATTTTTTTCATATAAAACATTAAAAGTGTGAAAAAATTCTTCCTGAGTTTTTTCTTTACCGGCCAAAAATTGAACATCATCAATAATCAAACTATCAATTTGGCGATATTGCGATTTAAAAGATTCCATTTCCTGGTTCCTTATTGCGGTTATTACTTCAGAAGTAAATTTTTCAGTAGAAATATATTTTACTTTTTTTTTCGAGAAATTTTTGTCAATCAAATTTCCTATTGCTTGGAGTAAATGGGTTTTACCCAATCCAACACCGCCATAAATAAAAAGAGGATTATAAACAAAGCCGGGATTTTTTAAAACAGCAAGAGCTGCAGCGTGGGGTAGTTCATTAAAAGGGCCAACTATAAAGTTTTCAAACGTATAGCGCGAATTCAAGTTGGTGTCTTTATTAATTTTAAATTCGGGAAACTCTAATTGGTCTATTGTTAAATTATCTAATCTTTCTTTTTTCAAAACACTTACTTCTTGTTTGCCGACAACATATTTTACTTCTTTAAGGTTTTTTTCTAATTGGTGGAGAATTTGAAATATTATTTTGTTGTATTTTTTTTCTAACCACTCTTTAGCAAAAGAATTAGGAACAGAAATTATAATATTACCACCTTGTTGACTGATGATTTTTGTACTTTTAAACCAAGTGGCAAAACTAACAGGAGAAATATGTAATTGGATTTGGGCAAGAACCGCTTGCCAAAGTTCTTCTTCTGACATATTTTTAATTATACTCTTTAAAAAAAGAAATGTAAAATAGGTTTTTATCAAGCAATATAATAAAAACAATAAGAAAATTCTTTTTTCTGTTAATAAGCTGGGGACAATTTGTGAAAAACAAAAGACCACTTTTGTTTTTATTAGAATTGACTATTAGAAAATTTTTTGCTAAATTGAAAAATAACACTTAAAATAAATAATTCTATAATTTATCTTATTATTATGTCCATCACTTATCAACCAAAAAAGAGAAAAAGGAAAAAAACTCACGGCTTTTTAAAAAGAAAAAAAGGAAAAGGAAAAAAAAGAGTTTTAAACAAAAGAAGAAGAAAAGGAAGAAAACAACTGACTGTTTAATTATTAGATTTATCAGGAAATTTTCAACTTCCTGTAGAGTAAAAATTAATTCCATGAAAATATTAGCCAAAGAAGTTTCTTTAAAGAAAAAAAAGGATTTTGAACAGGTTTTTGAAAAAGGAAAAGGGTTTAAAGACGACTTTTTATTTTTAAAGGTTTTTCCTAATAATTTGGGAAAAAACCGTTTTGCAATTATAGTTTCTCGGAAAATTTCAAAAAAAGCAATTATTAGAAATAAAATTAAAAGAAGAATCAGGGTAATTATTAAACAAAAATTGTCGGAAATAAAAAAAGGAATAGATTTGGTTTTAGTTGTTGTTAGTTCCGAATTAGTAAAGAAAGATTTTAAGGAAGTTGAAAAAAAGATAAACAAACTTTTTCAAAAAGCGAATATTATAGAGCATAGAGGATAGAATATAAAATTTAAAATATGGAATTTAGAATTAGAATATGAAGCAGATTGTTTTAAAAAGTATTCAATTTTATCAAAGATTTATTTCAGCCAGTTTTGGTCAAATTTGCCGGTTTTATCCAAGTTGTTCAGAATATTCATATAAAGCCATTAAGAAACACGGGCTGGCCAAAGGGCTTTTCCTTTCTTTAAAAAGGTTATTAAAATGCCATTCCTGGCATCCTGGCGGCATAGACCTTCCATAAAAAATGGAAATACTTATTAATGCTTTTAATATAATATTATACCAACCATTATTTAATGCTTTAATTTTGTTATACCTTTATCTTCCGGGGCGCGACTTTGGAATAGCAGTAATTGTACTAACGGTTCTAATAAGATTTTTGTTTTACCCCTTAACAACCCTTTCCATCCGTTCTCAAAAATCTCTTTCAGAGTTGCAGCCAAAAATTAAAGAGATTCAAGAAAAATATAAAAATGATAAAGAAAAACAAATGAAGGCAACAATGGAGCTTTATCAAAAAGAAAAAATTAATCCTTTTTCAGGATGCCTGCCTATTTTGATTCAGCTGCCCGTTTTAATTGCCATTTTCCAGGTTTTTTCATTAGGGTTTGGACAAGAACAGCTTATTTATCTTTATCGATTTGTTTCCCACCCAGGAGTAATTAATCCTGATTTCTTAGGAATTATAAACCTTACTTCTCCGAGTATTTTTTTAGCTTTTTTTGCCGGAATTAGCCAATTTATTCAATCAAAAATGATGACCCCATCTCAGGCAGCTACTGAGAAACAAAATTCTAAAAAGAAAGGAACACCAGATTTTGGAGCGATGATGCAAAAACAAATGCTTTATTTTTTTCCAATTTTCACTGTTTTTATGCTTTGGACATTGCCTGCTGCCATTGGCCTTTACTGGACAACAACAACAATATTTGCCATAATTCAACATTATTTTATTTTTAAGAAAAACCCCCCAAATAAACAATGCTTAATCAAACAGGTTTAGAAAACAAGTTTTCATTTCATAATTTTTCAAACCCTGAGCTTAAAAACATTAAAAAAGAAGTCGCTATTTTTTTTGAAAAAATGAGCTTTAGTGTAGAAATTGAATTATTGCCTCAAAAAGAATTAACCCTTCCTATTGTTTTAAAAACAGAAGAGCCCCAGATTTTAATTGGCGAAAAAGGAAAAACCTTAGCAGAAATTCAATATCTTTTAAAAATAATTTTAAGGAGAAAAATTAAAATTGAAAAGCCGTTCTATATTGAACTTGATGTTAATGATTATAAAAAGAAAAAAATAGAATATTTAAAAGAATTGGCAAGAGAAGTAGCTAAAGAAGTTGCTTTAACTAAAAACGAAAAAATCCTTCCCCCAATGTCAGCTTACGAAAGAAGAATTGTCCATTTGGAGTTAGCCGACTATCCTAATATTACTACAGAAAGCATTGGCCAAGAACCAGAAAGAAAAATAGCAGTGAAATTTCATCCTTTTGTTAGTTCTGAGTAAACAATCCATGTCCATTGAGGCAGGGCATCGCCAATTGCCGGTATTAAGCCGGCAACTTTTTTTTTCCAGTGCCTTTTAAGAAATTCGCCAAAATAGTTCATCATTTTTTGTTTGAGTTTGCCTTTTTGTGGTGTTGGTATACTGCCACCGCGTATAAAAGCCCAGCCCAAGATTAAAAATAAACCCACAAAATAAACAATTTTAGCCAAAACAAGGCCGATACCAAAAAGCAAAATAAGAATAACGCAAATTAAAGAAATACTGTCAAGGATAATTGCTATACTTAACATCAATACGCCTTCAGGACTGGTTAAGGCGCCTATTTTTGTTTCAACCTCTTCTGGCTCTTCTTCAAGCTCTTCTTTTGGTTCTTCTATTTCTTCTTCTGGTTCTTCTTTTGCTTCTTTTTCAAATCCCTCTGGATTTTGCATTTTTGGTTCTGAATTTTCTTTTGGCACTTTATTTTAATTCTTCTTTTGCTTTTTTAATTTTTACAATTTCTTCTGGGCTAGTAGTAATTATTTGGTCTTCGGTATAAGAGGCCACCATTTTTATTGCCACGTGTTTTAAACCGGCAAAAAACAATCCTTCGCCAACCGGGGTCTCCAACAACAACATTCTTTCTTCATCAGTTAGATTAAAAGTTTTTTGGACAATATCAATAGTGGCTGAACTTTGCTTCATTAAAATTTTTAAAGCAGAGTTGGTAATAATTGGCCTACCATAATCAGACCTCATAAAATCATTAGCATCCTGGGTAATAGTAGTTACTCCTAACCAATATTTCCTTGACCTTTTTACTGTTCCGAATAAAAAAGAGGAGCCGTCTTCAGTTTTCATTAACCACCAAGCTTCATCAACCACTAAAATTCTTTTTTTAAGCTGAGAAGTAACTGTTTTCCAAATATATCTTAAAATAATAAACATTGCCATGGGCCGCAGCTCTTCTTCCATGTCCCGGATGCCAAAAACAACCAACCTGTTTTTTATATCAATATTAGAGGGTTGATTAAAGAATTGGGAATAAACTCCCCGGGTGAATCTTTGCAGCCGCCTAACCAAAGATTCGGTTCCTTCCATATTCAAGAGAACGTCTTCAAAATCTGATAAAAGAGGAGTTCTTTCTGTCCAGAGACAAGGATCGGTTTCCGGAGTAATATCTTTGGCAGCATAAGTTTCTGATAAAGCTCGGTCAACTATACCATCTTCTTCCGGAGTAAGCCCTGCCAACATAATTCTTAACAAACCCACCAAGTTAATAATATTTGACCTCAAAACATCTTCCGGTCTTTCATCTTCTCTGGGCAAGGGCAGATCAAAAGGGTTTATGTGGTTAGGTGAAGCCAAAGAGAGATTAAAAAACAAACCCCCAACTGCTTCTGCCAAAGGTCTATACTCGTTTTCCGGGTCAAGGATAATAACATCAACCCCCAGCATTAAATAACGCAAAACTTCCAATTTGACAGCGAATGATTTTCCCGAGCCGCTTGTACCAAATAAACAAGCATTCGGATTCTCCAAACTAAATCTGTCAAACAGCACCAAAGACATATTATGCGTATTAATGCCGTATAAAACGCCCTCGCTTGAACTAAGGTCAAAAGAGACAAAGGGAAAAATACTGGACAAGGTTCCGGTATTCATAGTAGAAGTGATAAAGAGTTGGTCTAAATTGTAAGGAGAACAAGAAACAAATCCTTCTTTTTGCTGATAAAGAGCAGGTTTTATATAAATTAAGCGAGCTTCCAGAATTGAACGCAAAAAGGTTTCCATTTCTCTTAATTCTTTTTCATCGTCAGCATATACTGTAACATAAAGGGAAAAGCGAAACATTCTTTCTTGAGCTGTTTGTAGACTGTCTCTTAAGGTTTCTATATCTTGGTAAGCGCTTTCCAAAACCGGGTCTCTGATTAATCCTTTTTCTTCTCTTTCCATAAGTTCTGCTTGAATTTCAGTTACCCTTTTTCTTAATTGCCTTAGAGTTAGTTCGGTTTCCATGGGATGCAAATAAAAAGAAACATTCATTGGAAAATTCAGGTTTATTATGGGAGATAACCAAACAGCGCTTAAATATCTTGGATAAGAGAAAATAAAATAGCTTTTGCCTAATTTTTCACCAAGTTTAAAATAGTTTTGATTAACTTCAATTGAAGAAGGAGCAATAATATCACCAATTGAAATTATTCCCTCTTCAAGAAGTTCTGGAAATTTTCGCTCTTGTTTTTTTAAAAACGGTAATCTCATAATTTTATAAATTATTGAACCAATTCTGGAGGAATTTCAGGATAGTAACCTTTTTCTGCTTCCAAGGGATGGTAAAAACCCCACAACAACTCAATTAATTCTTCGGTGTTTAGAGGAACAGTCTGGAGCCCGCACCTTCTTAATCCTAAAGCCACAAACTCTACCCTTTGCCAAAGTTGATTTCTGCATCTTTGGAAATCTTCTTCGGTTAGAGCAGTTAGGCCCGCAATTTTTTTTGGAGATTTCAGCATTTTTTTGGTAGCAGTTTCCTGGAACTCCAAAAGAGTAAAAGGAACTATGACATAAAAAGTTTTTTGCATAATAGAACCGCCAGCCATAAGTTCTTCAATAAATTTTCGGTATTCAACAATTTGCAGTTTTAACAATTCGTTTTCTTCTTTGTCTTCAATTTCTTTAAGTTTGTCTAAATAACCGACAATATTGAGCCTTTTTGATTGGATAAGAATTTGGCAGGTAAAATCCAAAGAATTCAAAAAATCTTGAAATTGATATAAAACTGCTTGTTGTTCTTCAATAGATTTTAAGGCAAAATTTAGAGAAGACACCATTAAAATCATTCTCAGAGCTTTGTTTTTCAAAATCATCACCCCTTCTCTAATTTGGTCAATTTCTAAAAATCTTTGAGTTGTTATTATTTTTGGCATAATTATTTTGCTTTTGTTTCCAAAAAAGTAGATAATTTCCCTAAGCGGCCCCTTTGGCTAATTTTTAAAACTGTTTCTTCTTTTATTTCTTCTTTTATTTCTTTTTTTATTTTTTCTGCTGTTTTTAAAAATTTTGGAGACACATCTTTCTTTCCCCAGAGATATATTCTCGGACGAGTCAAAAAAACAAGAGAATTTTTAATTACGAGCGGCAAGGGAATTCCGTTAATTCTTAAAAAAGCCAAGGCAAATCCTCCTCCAACTAAAATAATAGTTAAAAGTAAAAAAACGTGGAAAGGAAGTAAAAAATAAAGGAAAATACAAAACCCGCCGGCTGTCCCGACAAATATAAATTGCTTAAAAGTAAAGGGTCCAAAAATTTTGGCTTCTCTTTCAATAAATTGCGGAACAATATATTGCATAAGCTTATTGTTAAATTAAAAAACTATTCAACAGGTTCGCGATAAACATCCTTTCCTAGTATTTCTTTTGATGTTTCTGTGGGTTCTGGCTTTTTGGTCTGTTCTATTTTTGTTTTGTAAAGCTCTTCCAAAGTTGTTCTTAATGGATAGAAGACAAAACGAGTGATTTCCTGACCCACTTTTTTGGCAATATCTGCATTTAAGTCCATTTCTTTTTTTAAGGTTTCCGCGAATTCATCGGGGGACAATAACCCAAGTAAAACATAGCCAGTGTGTTTTGCCACTTGCGAAACCTTTTCTTCAAGATTACTTCTCTTACAGGTTTCGTAAATGCTGTTTGCCGTATCCACTGAAAAAATCGCATCTTTTAAATCCTCGGGTAGGGTTTCATAAAGTTTCCAGAGTTGTTCTTGTGAATATTCTTCTGCCATATATTTATTAAGTTTATTTTAGCACAATTCTTCCAAAAAAACGACCATTTCCTTTTCCTTATTTTTTATTCTATCATAACGCAAACAAAAAAACCACACCAAGCAAACAATCAGTCAAGACCCGGATGTTACTTTATGAAAAGTTAAAATTTGACAAAGTTTATATTATTTGCTATGGTTAAGACGGCTGAGGAATAGTCCTTGGCTCTGGCAGAATGCAGGAGGCATTCGCCAGAAACTTTGTCAACTAAATATGGAGGTGAAAAGAAATGAAAATAAAGATGATGCTAAATTGGTTAGCTTTGAAAGCGAAAGTTGTTGTTCGGACACTAAATAGAGGAGGTAGAGAAATGAAAAAAGGAGTGAAAAAGGTTTGCTCAGCCTTGAAAGTTATTACCTGGATAGCAATCGGATTGGGTTTTTTGACTCTTGGTTGCTGGTTGGTCTGGAGTAGCAAGGTCCCCACTAAGATAGAGAACTTGCGTTATTTTTTAGGAGGCGTATGTTTTATCTCTGGGATTTGGACATGGCTGTCCATCAGGATAGTAGGCGCAAAGGAAATGGCAGTTTCTACCCGTTTAGGGGAGCCGGTGGACTTCCGAAATAGTGGC
>BBPG01001868.1_pt3 | contig 11114 bp, 10 predicted proteins | sample 1343651 | NCBI WGS metagenome assembly BBPG01 (sample SAMD00019091, study PRJDB2971) | groundwater metagenome | biome: freshwater biome; feature: mineral spring; material: ground water | place: USA: CA, Sonoma | collected 2012-06 | depth surface m | reverse complement strand
TCAGCCTTCAGAAACAATGTGCGATAAGCATGCCCCGATGCAAATCGGGATCGCACCGCTACTTCTCTCTTTGTTTTAGACGATAAAGAGAAAAAGAATCAATACAAAAAGAAAAAGAATTAAAAAACTTGACAGGATTTGAATGGCGTGGTACATCTACATTATGGGTGAAAGTGGGTGAAAGTGGTAGAAGGATAGTAATCTGGGATTAACTTATGTTTTATGGAGAATATAAGCATGCAGTAGATAAAAAAGGAAGACTTACTATCCCGGCAAAATTCCGTAGTCTGCTTAAGGAAAAAGGCATTGAGGCACTTGTTGTAACCAGAGGTTATGAAAAGTGTCTTTTTGTTTTTCCGCCTGATGAGTGGCGGGAATATGAGCAAAACCTGAAATCTTTCTCCCCTCACAAAATTAACTCTCGCACTGTCAGTCGCCTATTTTATAGTGGAGCAAATTTTTGCTCTTGCGACCGACAGGGGAGAATCAATGTTTCGGAAAACTTGCTTGCTTATGCTGGCATTACAAAGGAAGTAACTATCATTGGCACCTCCTCCCGCTTTGAAATATGGGATACAACCTCCTGGAGCAAGTATCGGGAGGAACACGAGAAAACATTTGAAGAGATGGCTGAAAGGCTGGAACTCAAGATAGACTAAAACATTAGGTGCACTGAAACAATGCATGTTCCAGTATTGGTTAATGAGATAGTCAAGCTGCTTAATTTGAAAAAAGATGGCATCTATGTTGATGGCACTGTTGGGGATGGAGGACACGCTGAAGCAATTCTCCGACAGCTTGGTTCAGGAGGAAGATTGATAGGGATTGACCGGGATGCAAGTGCAATTAGATGTGCCGGGCAAAGACTAAAAAAATATAAGGATATCCTTACCCTTGTTCATGGTAATTTTAGGAAGGTAGAAAGTATTTTACCGAAGCTGGGGATTGAAAAAGTGGATGGATTTTTGCTTGACCTCGGCGTTTCCTCTTCCCAGCTGAGTAACCCGAAACGGGGATTTAGCTTTAGACTTGAAGGGCCTCTTGACATGCGGATGCAGGAAGGAAGTTCGGTTACGGCATCTCATCTTGTAAATAATTTTTCCTCGCGAGAGTTAGCGAGCATTTTGCGAAAGTTTGGTGAAGAGAGACTTGCCGGCTTGATTGTTAAGGCTATAGTAAAATATAGAAAAAAGAGAAAGATTGAAACCACCACGCAACTTGCCAGGATAATTTCTGGGGTTATCCCTTTAAGGAAAAGAAGAACTCATCCTGCAACAAAGACATTCCAGGCACTGAGAATTGCCGTCAATAATGAACTTGAGCTGTTGCAAGGTGGACTGGAAAGCGGGCTCAAATTCCTTAAATCCGGTGGTCGCTTTGTTGTTATTTCTTATCACTCTCTTGAAGACCGCATTGTCAAGCACACCTTTTTGGGGTGGGCGCGTTCATGCCATTGCCCTTCATCCTTTCCAGTATGTTGCTGTGGGAGTGAGGAAAAAATAGTAAAAATCCTCTCTTCTCTTATCCGTCCGTCCAGAGAGGAGGTAGTTAGGAATCCTCGTTCTCGTGGAGCAAAGTTGCGAATAGTAGAGCGGCTATGAGAAAGAAAAGAAAGAAGAAAAGCCTGCTTGTATGGAAGCACCTGACAATTATAGCAGTTTTAGTTTCTATGACTCTATTTTATTTGTGGCAGAGAACAGAACTGCTTAGAGTTAGATATCTACTCAGGGAAATGATGCAGCAACAAGCTGAGCTAAGGGAGGAGGAGAGCGCTCTTTTTTTAGAGTCTTCTCGTTTGCGTTCTCCTGACCGTATTGAGAAGATTGCCCTCCGGGAATTGGAGCTTGTTCGCAGTAGAGAGCCTGTTAGAGAAATAAACAGGCCTTAAAGGAGTAACAGTGATTACGAAGTGGCACCGCTTTCGGACAATTATTGTTCTTTCCTTTGTTGTCTCAGTTTTTACCGGTCTCCTGTATCAGCTCTACCAGATTCAAATTATCAGAGCTTCTGTTCTTTATGATAAAGCACAAAGGCAGCATAATAGCAAAGTAGCTCTTTCCCCTGGGCGTGGAACCATCTCCGATAGGAGAGGAAAGCTATTAGCTCTTAATGTCTCCGTTGATTCTATTTATGCCCATCCGTGGCAGATTGAGTGTGTAGCAGAAACATCTGCAAAGCTCTCGCCGCTTCTTGGAATTCCTCCGGATGAAATTCGCAGGATGCTGAGGTCTAATCAGCCATTTGTCTGGCTGGCGAGGGGGATGGATAGTGGAAAAGGAGAGAAGGTAAGAGAGCTAAACCTTAAGGGGGTTGGATATCTTAAAGAAGCAAAGCGATTCTACCCACACAGAGAGTTAGCTTCTCATATTTTAGGATTTGTTAATATTGATGAAGTTGGATTAGAGGGGGGAGAATTTTATTATGACCGATACCTGCGAGGAGAGAGTGGATGGCACTACCTTACAGTTGATGGTCGTGGCAGAGAGATAATCCCATTTTTTGCAGAAAATCTTTCTCCGTCACGTGGTCATCACCTAATCTTGACAATAGATGTAGTTGTTCAGCACATTGTTGAAAGAGAGCTAAATGCAACCATACAGAGATATGGCGCCCGTGCCGGCTCCATTATAGTTATTGACCCGTTTAGCGGGGAGATACTGGCTATGGCAAATTACCCTTTCTTTGACCCGAATCAGTTCCATGCTTATCAGCCACAAAAGCGCAGAAATCGGGCAATTACAGATTTATTTGAACCTGGCTCTACTTTTAAGGTGTTCACAGCGGCGGCAGCCCTGGAAGAAGGAGCATATAATCCCAATGACAAAATATTTGTTGAGCATGGTTTTTATCAATTTGGTAGTCACATAATCAGTGATGTGAATCCTCGCGGGTGGCTTACTTTCAGCGAGGTAGTTGAAGTATCAAGCAATATTGGTGCTGCAAAAATTGCCAGGACGTTAGGGAAAGAGACACTTTATCGTTACATTCGCTTATTTGGCTTCGGCTCTCTCACAGGAGTAGACTTTCCGGGGGAGATAAAAGGAATACTGCGTTCTTCTCTTAAATGGTCAGAAATTTGTATGGGTACGATTTCATTTGGACAGGGGATTGGCGTTACTTCCGTTCAATTAGCTGCAGCTACCTCTGCTATTGCCAATGGGGGAGTTCTTATCAGGCCGCGTCTTGCTATCTCTGTCGTTGACGACGAAGGATATCCAATAAAGAAATTCAGCTCTTCTTCAAAAAGGATAATTTCAGCAGGTACTGCCGACCAGCTCACTAATATTATGGTTGATGTTGTTGAACGGGGAACAGCAAGAAGAGCAGCGGTTAGCGGCTATCAGGTGGCAGGTAAAACAGGAACTGCGCAGAAGTTTATTGATGGAAGATTTTCAGATACCCACTTTACTCTTCTTTTTATTGGATATCTTCCTGCTGAGCGCCCTGAGGTTGCTATTGTCGTTGTCATTGATGAGCCACAATATGATCGCCGCAGTGGAGTTGTGGCAGCTGAGCTCTTTCAGAGAGTAGCCGAGCAAACAATGTCTTATTTAAGAGTAACAGGAAAGATGAATGCAGGAAAATAATAAAAGAATTATAAAACTAAAAGAGCTGCTAAAAAGTGTAGAAATAAAGTTAATTCATGGAAATCAGGAAATAGATATTTCAGGAATTGCCTATGATTCGCGCAAAGTGGAAAAAGGATATCTATTTATCTGTGTGCGAGGAGAAAAATTAGATGGCCATGAGTTCAATTATGAAGCTGTTCAGAAAGGAGCCGTGGCAATATTGGGAGAGGAAGAAGTAGAGAGTAGAGCGGAGATTGCACGCATTATTGTTTCAAATGCAAGAATTGCTCTTGCTCAAATAAGCGCCAATTTTTACCAAAACCCCTCTCTTAAATTGAAAGTAATCGGAGTTGGGGGGACTGATGGAAAAACAACCACAACCTATCTTATTGAATCAGTTCTTAAAGGGGCAGGTTTTGGAGTAGGCGTTATTGGAACAATTAACTACCGCTGGGGGGAAAGAGTGCTTCCGGCAGGACTTACTTCTCCCGAGTCTCTGGATCTGCAGCGGATGCTCTCCGAGATGGTTGCAATAAATTGTAAATATGCCGTTCTTGAAGTGTCCTCTCATGCTGTCAGTCAGCATCGGATATGGGCAACTAATTTTGATACAGGTATATTTACCAACTTTGGCCGCGACCACCTTGACTACCATAAAACACTTTCTTCCTATCTTGAGGCAGAGCTCAGACTTATTCGCTCGCTTGAAAAGGACAAATTAGCATTGATAAATATTGACGACCGCTACGGACGCCGCCTAAAGCTGCAGACCAGCGCCAGAGTAATGACCTATGGAACAAAAAGGGGCGCTCACATTAGAGCCTCTAAGATAAATTCTACTCTTTCCGGACTCTCATTTCATGTTGACACTCCGACAGCATCCTGTGATGTTCAGATGAAGTTAATTGGCAAAGTAAATATGTATAATGCTCTTGCGGCAATTGGAGTTGGAATAGAAGAAGGGCTGAATATTGAACTGATTTGCGATGCTCTTCGGAGGGCAGAGCCGGTTCCAGGAAGATTTCAGATTATTGATGAAGGACAGGATTTTAAAGTGATGGTTGATTTTGCCCATACTCCGCAGGCATTCCTTTCTCTTCTTCAGATGGCGGGGAGAATGACGAAAGGAAGTATTATCATTGTCTTTGGAGCTGCCGGAGAGCGGGACAGAGGGAAGAGGTCATTAATGGGAAGAATTGCTTCCCGTTATGGGAGTTACTCTATTATTACATCGGACAATCCTTATGGCGAGGACCCAATGCAAATCATAGAAGATATTAAATCTGGTTTTAGGAGGCGGAGATACAGCGTGGTTATTGATAGGCTTTTCGCAATTAAAGAGGGGCTCTCCCGTGCTAAAGGCGGCGATGTGGTAATTATTGCCGGTAAGGGGCATGAGGACTATCAGGTCTTTGGCGATAGAGTTGTTGCTTTTAATGATTGCGATGTGGTGCGTCGGTTGTTAAGGGATAAAAATGCTAACGGTTGAAGATATTCTTAAAGCAAGTGGAGGTGTTTTACTTCAGGGAAATCCCACAGCAAGGATTGGAGAGCTCTCCATTGATTCCAGGACCATTGAAAAAGGAGATATTTTCCTTGCCATTAAAGGAGAGCGGTATGACGGGCACAATTTTATAGCTGAGGCGCTTCGCAAAGGAGCAGTTGGGATAGTTATTTCCAGAAAGATAAAAGTTAAGGGTAAAGAATCAATTATCTATGTTGGCGATACTGTTAAAGCGCTGCAGGATATTGCGCATTTCCATCGGAGAAAGTTTGAAATCCCGATTGTGGCAATTGCCGGCTCAAATGGGAAGACGACAACTAAAGATATATTAAGCAGGATTTTCTCTCAAAGAATGAAAGTTCTCTCATCTGAGAAGAGCTTTAACAACGAGATTGGGGTTCCGTTGACACTTTTGCGTCTTTCTGGCGAACATCAGATAGCGGTAATGGAAATAGAGATGAATAATCGGGGAGGAATTTCCCGTCTTGCGGCTCTTTCTCGTCCAACAGCAGGAATAATTACCAATACGGGTCATGCGCACCTAAGATTTTTTAATTCTTTTGATGAAATTGCCTCCTCGCGTGGTGAGTTGCTTGAGACTATGGGAGAGGATGGCATTTCAATTGTTAATGTTGACGATGCAAAAAAGGATTTATTTTTTCGGAAAGCGAAAGGAAAAGTAGTTACCTTTGGGATAAAAGAACGGGCTGATTTTCAAGGAAAAATAACTAAAGATTCAGGATGGGCAACTTCCTTCATACTTAATGATGCCGTTGAAATTAAGCTTTCGGTCCCCGGCCATGGGAATCCTTATAATGCTCTTGCTGCTGCTGCTGCTGCCACCGTTTTTGGAATGAGCCTTGAAGAAATTAAAAGAGGGATAGAAAAGTTTCGTCCCTCTCCGATGCGGATGGAGATTCTCTCAAAAGGCACCCTGAAAATTATTAACGATGCCTATAATGCTAATCCAGAATCAATGAAGATAGCAATTAATGTTCTTGCCAGTGTTCCAGCCCGAGGGAGAAGAGTAGCTATCCTGGGGGATATGTTAGAGCTTGGGGTATGGAGCAATATTGCCCACCGCAATGTAGGAAAACTTCTTGCTTCTTCTCCGATTGATGTATTGGTTACCGTTGGAAATGAGGCAGCTCATATTGCTGAGGAGGCATCCGGTCATGGCAAAGAGGTTTTTATCTGTAGCACTACTGAAGAGGCAGAGAAAAAGATAGCAAGAATTATTAAATCGGATGATTTAATCCTTGTGAAGGGTTCACGAGCACTGCAGATGGAGAAAATCGTTGATGTTTTATCATCTTTACCCATATTTAATTGAGACATTTCCTCTCGCAAATATCTTCCGTGCAATCACCGCCAGAGCGGCTATGGCTGCAATAACTGCCTTTGCTTTGAGTTTTATTCTTGGTCCTTTCTTTATCCGTAAGCTTCAACGCCTGAGGGTCTTAGAGAAGGTCAAAAAGGAAGATTGTCCTCTTCTCTTGCAAGACCTTCATAAAGAGAAGGGAAAAATTCCTACAATGGGAGGCCTCTTTATCCTTGCCTCAATTATCATTGCCATTATTCTCTTCGGAGACCTCACAAACAGGTATGTCCACCTTGCTCTTCTGGTAACTGTCTGGCTGGGAATATTGGGGTTTGCTGATGATGCACTCAAGCTCACTGGTCGCCTCTCCGGCGGACTTACGGTTAGGGCAAAGCTCTTCTGGCAGGTTGCTCTTGGACTTGCCATTGGATTTTATCTTTATTTTTATCCCGTCTCCCCCGAGCATGGGACTTCTCTTACACTGCCTTTCTCCGGAGGTATGTTCCTACCTCTGGGAGTTCTCTACATCCCCTTTGTAGCGCTGGTAATTGTAGCTACTTCCAATGCAGTTAACCTCGCTGATGGACTTGATGGGCTCGCTATTGGCTGCATTGCCCTCGCGATGTTAAGTTATGGAGTAGTGAGTTATGTCGCGGGACATGCTGTCTTCAGTGCGCACCTTGGGATAGTTAGTGTTTCTGGTGCCGGGGAACTTTCCATTGTTTCAGTAGCAATGGTGGGAGCAGCACTTGGGTTTCTCTGGTTTAATGCATTCCCGGCTCAGATATTTATGGGAAATACCGGCTCCCTTGCCTTAGGAGGATTGCTTAGTATCATTGCCGTTATTACCAAGCAGGAGCTTCTTCTCTTAATAATTGGCGGAATATTCGTATTGGAAGCACTTTCCGTAATCATACAGGTCGTATCCTACCGCTGGCGAAAAAAGAGAGTGTTCTTGGTGGCTCCACTTCATCATCACTTTGAACTTAAAGGATGGCCAGAGTCCAAAATAATAATCAGATTTTGGATTATAGCAATAATTTTTGTTGTTCTTGGACTGAGTAGCTTAAGACTATAATGAAGGAAATTACTTCTGTTTGTAATGGCATTGGCGGGAACGTTGTCGTGATTGGTCTGGGCAGGAGTGGCCTGGCGGCGGCGCGCCTTCTCAAGAAGAAAGGAGCGCGCGTCAAGGTCAGCGAGGTCTCTCAAGGGAATAATGAAATAGGTGAACGCGCCAAACTGTTGTTAGATGAAGGAATTGAGGTGGAGACAGGAAGGCATAGTCTATCTCTAATTGATGAGGCAAGCCTTGTTGTCGTCAGCCCTGGTGTCCCCCAACAAGCGGCTCCCATCTCTCATGCTCGCAGACGTGGAGTTCCTGTCATTAGCGAGCTTGAGCTTGCGGCTTGCTTTTGCAGGGCTCCATTGATTGCCATTGGAGGGACGAATGGAAAGTCAACTACAGTCACTCTCCTTGTAGAGATTTTTAAAAGGGCAGGGAAGCCTGCCCTTATTGCAGGTAACATTGGTTATCCCTTGTGTGATTTCGTGGATGAGTTAACGCCTTTTGACCTGGTGGTAGTAGAAGTGAGCAGTTTTCAATTAGAAACGATTAAGAGCTTCAGACCCTGGATTGCCATTCTACTCAATATTACTCCAGATCACCTTGATAGATACAATAATTCTTTTGACAATTATACTCAGGCAGAGCTGGAGCTCTTCAGGAATCAGAGCGCAGATGACTATGCTTTGCTTAATGATGACGACCCTCTGGTGAGGATGGCTCCAACGAAAGCAAGGGTCATTAAATTTAGCCAGAGGAATGAGCTGTCCGAGGGGACATTTGTGAAAGATGGATGGGTGTACTCTCGTTTTGACGGAAAAGAGAAAGCTATTCTCTCCTGTGACGAGATAAAACTTCATGGAGTTCATAATCGGGAAAACGTCCTTGCTGCCGTCACTGCCGCCATTATCTACGGAGTTGACAGCAAGGACATTGGCAACGTTTTGCGGAGATTTTCGGGTTTAGAACACCGCGTAGAATTTGTCAGAGAGGTTGCCGGGGTTCGTTTCATTAATGATTCCAAAGGCACAAATGTGGGGGCTGTGCTCAAATCACTTGAGAGTATCTCTTCTCCGATAATTCTCATTGCCGGCGGAAGGGGCAAAGGAGCGGACTTTTCTCGCCTGACGGAATTGGCGGCGGCAAAGGTAAAAGTAGCAATTCTTCTCGGTGAGGCGACTGATGTGATGGAGAAGGCGCTAATGGAAGCGGTTCAGGTGAAGAGAGTTGATTCTCTGAATGAAGCAGTGAGGCTGGCACATTCACTGGCTAATGAGGGAGACACGGTGCTTCTCTCTCCCGGGTGTTCCAGCCTTGATATGTTCGCCAACTTTGAGGAAAGAGGAGAAGCATTTAAAAAAATGGTGAGAGAGCTGTGAATAGAGAAACTTATCTCATATCCATAATTACTCTCATCCTTATTGGATGTGGATTGATTAGCATTTACAGTACTACTGCTATCTTTGCTGAACAAAGTATGGGAGACCCCTTTTTCTTTTTCAGGAGACAGCTTCTCTGGGTAGTGGTAGGTTCCCTGGCGCTTTTTGCTGCCATGCGAATCAAATATGACCTTTTAAGAAAGATAAATAAACCATTGCTTGTGCTTGGAGTTTTCTTGCTTGTCCTTGTCCTTTTCCCACAGTTTGGCAGAGAAGCCGGGGGGGCAAGGAGATGGCTTCTCCTTGGTGGGTTTAGCTTTCAGCCCGTAGAGATTGTAAAGCTCTTTCTCATTGTATATCTTGCCAGATACCTTGCCGACAAACAAAAGTGTCTTGGAAAATTGCATGGATTTCTTCCACCTGTTCTGGTTATTATGCTGGTTGGGGGGTTGGTTATTTTTCAGCCTAACCTGGGGACCGCACTCCTGCTCGTGATGGTTTCCTTCATTATGCTTTTCGTCGGTGGAGTAAAAATTAGTTACCTGGTGGGAACAGCTATCTCATTTATTCCCGTACTTTATTTTTTAGTTTTTGACATTGCATTCAGAAGAAGAAGAATACTTGCATTTCTTGATCCCTGGAGTGACCCTTCAGGGGTTGGATATCAGATTATTCAATCGCTTCTTGCTCTTGGCTCGGGGGGATTGTGGGGCGTTGGACTTGGGAGATCGCAGCAGAAATTGTTTTTCCTTCCAGCTTCCCATACAGATTTCATATTCTCCATTATTGGAGAAGAAATAGGACTTATAGGAACTGGGGCAATTATGGTCCTGTTTATTCTGTTTATCTGGATTGGGATTAAAATTGCCTGGAGTGCTCCGGATCTCTTTGGCTATCTTCTGTCAATAGGAATTACTATGATAATTGGGCTTCAGGCGGCAATAAATATTGGGGTGGCTACGGGGTCTTTGCCAACAATGGGGATTTCTCTTCCATTTATCAGTTTTGGAGGCTCCTCGCTTGTGACTACTATGGCAGGGGTAGGATTGTTGCTCAATGTCTCACGAAGCAGCACCTCAGCACAAAATCAAAAACTAAAGATTAAAACATGTTGAAAGAAGGCACAAAGGCACACAGACACAAGAGCTGATAGCTGACAGCTATTTAGTATAGAGTAGAGAGTGATGAAAGTTGTGATTGTCGCTGGAGGTACAGGAGGGCATCTTTTCCCCGGGTTGGTTATAGCTGAGACTTTACGCAAAAGAAACCCGGATGTAGAAATAGCTTTCATTGGGAGAAAAGAAGGATTAGAATCTAATATTATTCCGCAAAGGGGGTTTCTATACTTTTCCATATCGGGTGCTGGGATTATAGGAAAGTCTTTGTGGGGGAGCATCCTTGGCATGGCAAGTAGTATAATTGGGTTTCTAAAATCGTTCTTTATACTGGCGAGATTCCGACCTGATGTTGTAGTAGGAATGGGGGGTTATCTTTGTGGGCCATTTCTCCTTTCTGCTTCTTTGCTCAGATTTCCCACTCTCATTCATGAGCAAAACTTGCATCCGGGGGTAACCAATCGCCTCCTTTCTAAATTTGTTAATGAGGTAGCTATTAGCTTTGAGGAATCAAAGCCGTTCTTTTCTTCCTCAAGGGTAATACTTACGGGGAATCCTGTACGAAAAGAGATATTAAAGGTCAGAAGAGGAAAATTGAAGCCAAAAGATATAATATTAATTATGGGGGGAAGTCTGGGGTCGCATCACTTGAATATGGCAATGGCTGAAGCAGCTAACTATTTACAGGGAAAGATGGGAAATAAAAAAATAGTTCACCTGACAGGAGACAGCGATTTTTCTTTTATGAAAAGCAAGTATGAAAAGGCAGGGCTTGCTGCTGAGGTGTATGCTTTTTCTCACTGCGTGGAAGAGTTTTATAGTTGCGCATCCCTTGTTGTTGCCCGAGCAGGCGCAACGACTCTATCAGAGATAACCGCGGCAGGCTTGCCGGCAATTCTTGTCCCTTATCCTCATGCTGGTGCGCATCAGTTAGAAAATGCGCGATGGCTTGAAAATAAAGGAGGAGCTGTTTTAGTTGAGGATGCAGAGCTGAATGGAAAGAAATTAACAGAACTTATTCTGGACCTAATTCAGGATGAGGAGAAGCTCGCTTGCATGGCAAAGAAGACAAAGGGAGCTGGAATGCCTCTGGCTGCAGAGTTAGTGGCGGAGAGAGTGGAGAAGCTGGCTGGGTAAGTAGTAAGTAGTAAGTAGTAAGT
>BBPG01000216.1_pt1 | contig 11289 bp, 6 predicted proteins | sample 1343651 | NCBI WGS metagenome assembly BBPG01 (sample SAMD00019091, study PRJDB2971) | groundwater metagenome | biome: freshwater biome; feature: mineral spring; material: ground water | place: USA: CA, Sonoma | collected 2012-06 | depth surface m | reverse complement strand
ACAATCGGCAAGCTTGCCGGGTAAAGTCAAACCATTTAAAATTCCTTTCCTTAAAACCGTTTCCCGGGCTGCTTTGGCCGCTTTTCTGGCTTTTTGAGATAAAACACATTTTTCAATAATGGTTTTAGCGTCTTGGGGATTTCTTTCCAAAAAATCGCTTAAGGTTTCAAAAACAACTGCTTCAACAGCAATTTTAACTTCGGGGTTGCCTAATTTGGCTTTGGTTTGACCCTCAAACTGAGGTTCTTTAATTTTTATTGAAACCACTCCGGTTAGACCCTCTCTTACATCTTCTCCACTTAAATTCTCATCGTTTTCTTTTAAAAGACCGTTTTTTCTGGCATAATCGTTTAATGCTTTGGTTAGAGCGGTTTTAAAACCGGTTAAATGAGTCCCCCCTTCTTCAGTATGAATATTATTGGCAAACGACTCTTCGTAATATTCGTATTCTTCAGTATATTGAAAAGCGGCTTCAATAAGAATTTCATTTTTTTCTCCTTTGCCGTAAAAAATATTAGGGTGACGGAGGGATTGGTTGTAGGTTAAATATTTGATATAAGATGATAACCCTCCTTCAAAATAGAAAACATAGGGCTTTTCTCTTTTTTCTCTTTTATCAATAATACTGATTTTTATTCCTCTGGTTAAATAGGCCTGTTGCCGGAGATGATTTAAAATTTTCTTTAAATCAAATTTAATTTCTTTGAAAATTTCGGGGTCCGGTTCAAAGGTAACGGTCGTGCCGGTTTGCTGGCATTTGCCAATCTCTTTTATTTTTGCCAATGGTTTTCCTTTTGAATATTCTTGAACGTATCTTTTACCCTGACGACAAACTTCTGCCACCATCCATTTGGAAAGAGCGCAGACCACCGAAACCCCCACCCCATGAAGACCGCCCGATACCTGATAGGCCTTTCCGCCAAATTTGGCTCCGGCATACAAAGTAGTCATTACGGTTTCCAAGGCCGATTTTTTCGTTTGGGGATGAATCTCAACCGGAATGCCGCGGCCATCATCAATTGTTTTGACTTTATTGCCCGGCAAAAGAATAATCTCAATATTTTTGCAAAAACCGGCCATCGCTTCGTCTAAAGAATTCTTTGCACATATAGGCGAAAATCCAGCAATAAAATTCTCTCCGTTCGGAACTGAAATATCGTAAACCCAAGGGTATTTATATTTTATTTTTTCTATTTTTCTTACTCTTAGTATTCCTAAATCAGAATTTAGAAATGTTGGTGTTAAAGGATATAAAACTATTCTATTCTGTTCTAAAAGAGATAAAACTTTATTCGACGAAGCTCCGCCTTGGGTATTAATGCTGAAAGAATACGGCCTTTTCCAAGAAATGGCCGAAATAGCTTCTTTCACTGGAAGATAATTAATGTAAGAAGAATTTGTATTCCAATAAAAATCAAGGGCGTAAAAAATTCTTTGAGATTTAATTTCCCTCCTTTTCTTTACTCCTTTATAAGTTACTTCAATAAATCTTTTTCCTTCTCTCTTTTTCCTTTCTCCATACGAATAAGTTTTATTCAAAGAAGAAAGAAGATAAGAAAGAGTAATGATGAAGTCCCTGTTTTTAGCAGTAGCATTAAACTTTCTCCTCTCGAATGGAGAAGGTGTTGTGTTTTGAATTAAATGACGAATAAAAACTTGGCTAGGATATCCATCACCGGCTAAATAGCCAATTAAATACCTTTCCTTCAATTTTTGATTTAAATTAAAGATTAAATCAAGGACTTTTTTATTGGAACTGTTTTCGCCAGTTTTAAAAATTTCTTTAAAAATCAGGGTGATTAAAACAGACTCTATTGGAATAACTTTTGCTGTTTCATGAACGTACATTTCCTTAACTTTAAACTTGAAAGCTTTGAAAATTAAATTTTTAGTATGATCAATTAGTTCTTTTTCTTGAACACCAAAACTAAACACTACGCGGTTTCGGTTTTTTACAATACAGCCTTCGGCAGCAAAAATTCCTAAAAGTTCTATCAGCTCTTTGGTAACTTTTAACTTATAGGGCAGTTTCCAATTGTCGCTTCTTCTGTTTCCCAAATAGGGATTTTCTTTTTTAATTTTCCCTAATTCCTTAGAATTGAGTACTCTGATTAAATTAAATGGCAAATAATTATACCTTAAATAATCCTGCCAGATATTAGCTCTATGTCTTGATTTTTTATATTGGGGAAGTTGAGACTTAATTTTAAAAGCTAATTTAATATCTTTTTTAAGTAGATTGGTTAAATTGTATAAATTTATCCTCCCGGTTTTTTCTGGTGACGACTTTAGTAATTCATTTATTAAATCAATCTCTTCGATTGGTTTTTCGACTTCCGGCCAAATTTTGGGAACAATGACGGAGGTACCAATTTTGAGATTAGAACCTTTAATTGGCAGGACCTCTCCGTCTTTCAGGGTAAATAAAGAATGATAAGGAGTAACCTCTATCTGTCTGCTGTTTTGTAAAGTAATTCGATATATTTCGCTATTCACTTTATGGCGAATTAAAGAGAAAACTGGTTGAAATTTCAGTTTAAGGGTTTGAGGGTCAAAACTTAGAGCCTCAAGTTTTAAATCTTTTCTCAAAAACTCAGCTTCTTCTTTAATTGACTTTTCAATCAAAGAAGAATTTTCTTTGAAAGCGTTGTCAATTAACTGACCGATTGGCAAAATTTTAATTATTTCTTTCTCTTTAATAATTAATGGGGTTTGATAGCTTAAACTATTATCAACTACCTCCCAAATTAAATGATGAAGACCCCCCAATCCGGTTGAACCAATATACATTGCCGGTCTTTTACGAACCGGCTCAAGGCCTTCCAAAACATAGATATCTTTAGCAGTATAACTTGCTTCTTCTTTGTTTTTTTGGGGAATTTTCGAAGAAGATAAATCTTCTTCTCCACCCTTCGCTTTTGATGGCATATTTTTTATCTTTTTTATTTTCTGACCCGCCAGCCCGGATTTTCTTCCAAGGTCTTAATTATTTTATTTTGGATTTGGTCAATTTCTTTTGAAGTCAGGGTGCGGTCTTTGGATTGAAAAATTAAATGAAAAGCTAAATTCTTTTTACCCCGGGGAAGCTCCTCTCCTTCATAAATATCAAAGAGGTCAACATCTATAATTAAAGAACCGCCGCTAATTTCAATTTTGTTTAAGACCTCTTCTACCCTAACTTCAAGAGGAACTAAAACAGCAATATCTCTGACAGCCGCTGGATAGCGAGAAATTGGTCGATATTCTTGTTCTTCGGAAGCCAGTTGAGATAATTTTTCAAAGTCAATGTCAAACAAAACCACTCTTTCTTTAATATCTAAACTGCTCAAAATTTTAGGAGAAATTTCTCCCAAAAAACCAATTTCTTCTCCGTTGATTTTAATTTCGGCGCATTTTTCCTTGCTCCAAAGGGAAATTTCCGAATCTTCTGGTGTTGGACTGAAATGAGACGAGGGTTCAGTGAACCAAATATTACTTATTGCCAATTTATTTAATAACAACTTTATGACTCCTTTTGCTTCATAAAAAGCGTCCTCGGCCATTATCGCTCCGGCCAACATCTTTTTTTCCCGGCATTGTTTTTTACTTCCCCTTTCTTGTTTTTTGAAAAATATTTTTCCCAACTCAAAAATTTTAATTTCCTTGAAATGGGCTTGGTTGGTTTGAACGTTCTTCAACAGGTTGGCGATTAAGCTTGGTCTTAAATACTTATATTCATTGCTGGTCGGGTTCTCTATTTCAATTATTTTTGAAAATTGGTAATTAAAAATTGAAAGGTCTTTTTGGCTGATAAATGAATAATTATAGGTTTCAACAAAGCCGGTTTCTTTTAGAATATTTTTTACCATCTCTTCCCAAAAAATATCAAGATTTTTTTGGGGCGGAATTAAAACCGAAACCGGAAGAAGGGAAGGAATTTTTTCATAGCCATAGATTCGGCCGATTTCCTCAATCAAATCCTCGGGAATTGAAACATCAAGTCTCAATGTCGGCACCACAACTTCAATGTAACGAGGCCTTGCTTCGTTACATTTGAAATTCAAACTATTTAAAATATTTTTTATCTCTTTTTCCGGAATTTTAACTCCAAGCAAACTTTCAAGATAATCTAAATTTAATCCAATTGTTTTTGGCAAAATCTTCTTTGGATAGAAATCAACTAAACCCTGAGCCACTTTGCCTTTGGCAATTTTTTGAATTAAATAAGCCGCTCTATTTATGGCAAACTCTGTTAAATTAGGATCTATTCCATGCTCAAACCTTAAAGAGGCGTCGGTTTTGAGATTTAATTTTTTAGAACCCCTTCTTATAATTTGGGAGTTAAAATTAGCTGACTCCAAAACCACTGTTTTTGTTTTCTTGTCAATTTCGGCTTTTTTACCACCTTTAATTCCGGCAATAGCTAAGGGTTCCTTAATATCTGCGATGACCAGAATATCTTCATCTAAATCGTATTTCTTATTGTCTAAAGTAATAATTTTCTCACCTTTTTTAGCTTTCCGGACAATTATTTTTTTAATTTGGGTTTTTGCCACAGCCCTTATTAATGGGCTATGGTTGGATTTCGGATTTACGCCTTTGAGTTTTTCGAGATCGAAAGCGTGCAAGGGTTGTCCGGTTTCTAACATCACATAGTTTGCAATATCAACTATATTATTTATTGGCCGAAGACCGCAAACTTTTAATCTATCTTTTAGCCATTTTGGCGAAGAACCGATTTTAACATCATTAATCACCCTAACAGTATATCTTGGACAGGCAGTTTTATTTTTAACTTCTAAGTTAACAAAATCCTTTGCTTTAAGTTTCTTATCTTCCTTAATTACAGAGAACGGTTCTCTGTAACTTAAGCCGGTGATGGCTGATATCTCACGAGCAATGCCTAAGTGAGAAAAACAATCTCCTGCCCTATTCGGCCTAATATCAATGGTCAAAATAAAATCTTTAGCCACTCCCTTTATTTCCTCTATCTCAAAAGAATGCATTGTCAAAAGCTCAGCCAATTCTTCTGGCTGGGGGAGTTTTTTCTTGAAAAAAGATTGTAGCCAATTATAAGAGAATTTCATATTAAAATTGTTGTAGAAATCTCATGTCGCCCGAACGGAACAACCTAATATCATTAATTTTATACTTAAGCATGGTTAATCTTTCCAAGCCAAAACCGAATGCCCAGCCCTGCCAGTCCCTGGGGATTAATTTTGAGTTTTTAAAAACATTGGGGTGAACCATGCCGGCTCCGGCCACTTCAAGCCAACCGCTTTTTTTACAAACCAAACATCCTTTACCTTTGCATATAACACAACTTATGCCAACATCAAAACCAGGCTCAACAAATGGAAAATAATCCGGTTTTAACCTGAATTTAACATCTTTCTCAAAAAATCTGCGGAAAAACTCTCTGACAATGGCTTTTAAATTAGCCACCGAGATTTTTTTATCAACCATTAATCCTTCGATTTGAAAGGGCTGAAATTCGTGAGAAGCATCGGTTGCTTCATGTCTGTAAATATTTCCAGGAACAATTATTCTTAAAGGAGGATTATTTTTTTCCATATAGCGAACCTGAACTGGTGAAGTATGAGTTCGTAAAAGGAGCTTAGCTCCTTTGTCTTTGAGCCACAAGGTATCCCATAGATCTCTTGCCGGATGGTCTTTTGGTATATTCAAAGCGTCAAAATTATACCATTCTGTTTCTATGTCCGGGCCTTCAATTATTGAAAAACCCATTGACTGAAAAATTTCCTCGCATTTTCTTTTGGTAATGGTAAGGGGATGTAAATGGCCTATCTTAATTTTTTTTCCCGGAACCGTAATGTCAAAGCGGTCCTGATTTTCAAAAAATTTTAAATTTATTTTTGCCATACTTCTACAGGGTATATTTTATCTTACCTTAATTTTTCTTTAAAATCAAGGGGTTAATAATTAACAGAAAAATGGCTACCTCATTTTTACACAGGGCCTTGCTTTTGCCAACACCTTTGGTATAATTATTTTAATGGTTTAGAGTTAAATAGCAGGAGCCCTTTTGTTCAATGAAAAAACTTTTTCTCCAAATTATAGTTGGAATTTTGGGAATTTTTCTGGCTAAGGTTTTTATTCCCGGAGTGGAGCTTATTGGGGGAATTCAAATTTTAATTTTTAGCGGAGTTATTTTGGGTTTAATTAATTTTTTTATTAAACCGATTTTAAAAATAATCACCTTTCCTTTAAAAATTTTAACTTTCGGTTTTTTCAGTTTGATTTTAAATATAGCCATAATTTGGTTTGTTGATTTTATCGTTCCGGGTTTAAAAATTATCGGATTTTTGCCCCTTTTGGGAACAACGTTTATTATTTGGGCATTAAATCTAATTTTCTTAAAATTTTAAAACTTTTCAATGTTCAATGAGTTTTCAACTCATTTCACCTTTCAATGTTCAATGAGTTTTCAACTCATTTCACCTTTCAATGAAAGATTTATTACCTTTTTTCCAAATCGGAGTAGCTGTTTTTTTAATTATTTTTATTCTTTTGCAGCAAAGGGGAAGCGGCTTGGGCTCGGTTTTTGGAGGCGGCGGTGGGTCTTATTCCACCAAAAGAGGAATTCAGAAAAAAATTTTCTGGGCAACAATAATTTTAGGGGGGTTGTTTATTATCTTAGCCCTTCTCAATCTCATTCTTTAGGTCTTTACTCTTAAATTACAATAAATGTCTTTTATTTTAAAAACAAAAAATTTTTTTATTTCCTTTTTGTTTAAAAAATGGCCTTCCATTTCCCAGTGGCTTCAATTGCCAGAAACGTTCAAAAAAGAAGAGAAAATCGTTTTTTCCTTTTTTTTGATTTTATTTTCAAGCTCCTTGATTTTTTTGGGAATCAATTTTTATTTTAAAAATACTCTGATTAAACCGGCTGAGGGCGGTTTTTTTACCGAAGGAGTTGTCGGTCAACCAAGGTTCATTAATCCGCTTTATGGAATTTCTGATATTGACAGGGACTTAATTGAATTGATTTTCTCCGGCCTTATGAAACATACTCTTGAGGGGAAAATCGTTCCGGATTTAGCTAAAAAAGAACCAAAAATAAAGGAAGACGGAAAAATTTTTGAATTTTACTTAAAAGAAAATCTTTTTTGGTCCGATGGCCACCCCCTGACCGCAGATGATGTTGTTTTTACCATTGAAACAATCCAAAATCCGGACCTAAAAAGCCCTTTAAGGCCGGCTTGGCTGGGAGTGGAGGTGGAAAAAATATCTGAGACAGCTATTCGTTTTAGATTGAGAAGACCTTATTTTCCCTTTTTGGAAAATGCCACTCTTAAAATAATCCCAAAGCATATCTGGCAAGCTCTTCCAATTCAAAATTTTCATCTGGCAATCTACAATTTAAAACCGATTGGCTCCGGACCTTATAAATTAAAAAGGTTGGGACAAGACCAATTGGGAATCATTCGCTCTTTAACTTTAACGAGAAATGAGAGGTATCATGGTCAAAAACCAAATATAAAAAAAATAAATTTCATTTTTTTTGAAGAAGAAAATGACTTAATAAAAAAAGTGGAAGAAAATCGGATTGATTCTTTTTCATTGGCTCATCCTAAATATTTCAAAAACATAGATAATTCATTGCTGGTTTATCGTTTTTCTCTGCCAAGATATTTTGCCGTCTTTTTTAATCCGGAAAAATCAGAAATTTTAGCTCAAAAACAAATTAGAAGGGCTCTGAATTACGCCACTAATAAAAAAGAAATTGCTAAAAAGGTCTTTATTGAAAACACTCGGGTTGTTGATTCTCCTATTTTGCCCGATATTTACGCCATTTCTCCCCCTGATTTCACCTATCAATTTAATTTGAAAAAAGCTGAAGAAATTTTAGATGAAATCGGCTTTTTAAAAAGAGATGATGGTAAAAGAGAAAAAATAATAAAAAAAGAACCGGCTTTTCAGTTCAAATCCAACCTCTCATTAAATTCGCGGGGAATAGAAGTTAGAAAACTTCAAGAATGTTTAGCCGGGCTTCCGAAAATTTATCCCGAGGGTGAAATTACCGGTCATTTTGGACAAAAGACAAGGAAGGCGGTAATAAAGTTTCAGGAAAAATACCCTGAGGAAATTTTAAAACCTTTTGGGTTGAAAAAAGGAACCGGCCGGGTTTTAGAAGCGACCAGGTTAAAATTAAATGAAATTTGTTTTCCTTCAAAAGAAGAAAAAATTCCTCTTAAATTCAGCTTGGTTACGGTTAATCAACCGATTCTCAAAGAAATCTCTTTTCTTTTAAAAAATCAATGGCAGTTGGCCGGATTTGAATTAGAACTAATTTTTGTTGAAATTTCTGATTTAGAAAAAGATTTTATTAGGCCGAGGGAATACGAAGCCATTCTTTTTGGCCAGGCCATGGGGATTTTACCAGACCCTTTTCCCTTCTGGCATTCTTTACAAAAAGAAAATCCGGGTTTAAATTTAGCCCTTTACCATAATAGAGAAGTTGATAGATTATTAGAAAGAATTAGGGAGAATCAAAATGAAGAAGCGAGAAAAAAAGAATTGGAAGAATTTCAAAATATTTTAATTGAAGAGGCGCCAGCCGTATTTTTAGTTAATCCTGATTATCTTTATTTTGTTTCCCCGAAAATTAAAGGTATAAAAGAGGGAATAATCGTTAATCCCTCAAAAAGATTTATTGAAATTGAAAATTGGTATCTTAAAACTAAAAGAGTCTGGAAATAAAATGAAAATTAAAAAAGCAGTCATTCCAGCGGCTGGCTGGGGAACAAGATTTTTGCCCCAGACAAAAGCCATTCCAAAAGAAATGCTGCCTATTGTGGACAAACCGGTGATTCAATATGTGGTTGAGGAAGTGGCAAGTTCCGGAATTAAAGATATTATTATCATTACCGGTTGGCAAAAAAGGGCAATTGAGGACCATTTTGACAATTCTTTTGAATTGACCAAATTTTTGGAGACAAAAGGCAAAGAAAAGGAAATATCCGAAATTAAAAAAATTTCTCAATTGGCCAATTTTATTTATCTTCGTCAAAAAAGCGAGTATTATGGAAATGCCATTCCGGTTTTAACCGCCGAACCGGTTATCGGCCAAGAACCGTTTGTGGTCATTTGGGGTGATGAATTTATTTTGTCTCAACCGCCAAGATTATGGCAAATGCTGAATGTCTATGAAAAAAGAAAGGGTATAATAATTTCCGGCGTCAGAATTAAAAACAAAGAGGAACTTTCCCGATACGGTATTGCCCAAATAAAACCCCTAAAAGATAATGTTTTTAAAATTAAAAAAATAGTGGAAAAGCCGTCTCCAAAAGAAGCTCCCTCTAATTTGGCAACTCACGGAGCTTATATTCTTCCGCCTGAGATTTTTAAGATAATTAAAAATATGAAGCCCGGCCAGGGAGGTGAATTTTGGTTGGTGGAGGCTATTAATCAATTGATTAAAGATGGTTTTCCGGCTTTTGCCTGCGAAATAAAAAATGGAAAATATTATGATACCGGCAATAAACTTGAATATTTAAAAACAGTGGTTGAATTTGCCCTCTCTCATCCCGAACTTTCAAAAGAATTTAAAGAGTTTTTAAAAAATTTAAAATTTTAAAAATAAAATTTCTAAAATAAGCCGAGGTGATGAAACTGGAAAACATGCACGGTTCAGAGCCGTGTGCCCTAAGGGCTTGTGGGTTCAAGTCCCACCCTCGGCACTATGACAATACAACCTAATCTTCGTTTAATTCCATTGGGTGGACTAGGAGAAGTGGGAAGGAATATGATGCTTTTGGAATGGCAGAATAAAATCTTAATTATTGATGCCGGTCTTCGTATGCCGGAAGAGGGAATGCCGGGGATAGATTATATTATTCCCAATATCTCTTATCTGCAAGGAAAAGAGAAAAATGTTTTAGGAATAATTTTTACCCATGGCCACTATGACCATTTGGGCGGCCTTCCTTATTTGCTTTATCGTTTTCCTTTTCAAAATTATCCTATGTTTGCTTCGGGCTTAACTCAGGCCATTATTTTAAAAAGGCAAGGTGATTTTCCTTTTCAACCAAAATTAGAAATTGAAAGGGTAAAAGACGGTTCAAAAATTCAAATAGGGCCTTTTAAAATTGAATTTTTCAAACAGAATCACAATATTGCCGATAATTTGGGTCTTTTTATTGAAACGCCCCTCGGCAATATTCTACATACTTCTGATTTTAAGTTTGATGAAAATCCGGTAAATGATTTACCAACCGATTTCAGAAAATTGAGAGAGTTTGGCAAAAGGGGTGTTTTGCTTTTAATGTCGGATTCAACCGGAGCCGAAGAAAGCGGTCATTCTTTTTCGGAAAAAGAAATTTTTGAAAACTTAGATAAAATTTTTAAATCAGCCAATGGCAGAATTATTGCCGCCACCTTCGGTTCTCTAATTAATAGAATTCAACAAATTATCACTCTGGCTGAAAAACATCAAAGAAAAGTGGCTCTTGATGGTTATACGATGAAAAGCAATGTTGAAATTTGCCGACAATTCGGCTATTTAAAAATAAAAAAAGATACTTTAATTAAGCCGAAGGAGATTAAAAATTATCCCGACCAAAAAATAACTCTTCTTTGTACCGGCGCTCAAGGAGAACCAGAAGCGGTTTTGATGAGAATTATCAACAAAGAATATAAATTCTGGCGTCTTAAAAAAGAAGATGTTGTTATTTTTTCTTCTTCGGTTATCCCGGGAAACGAAAGAACGGTTCAAATAGTCAAAGATGAGATTTTACGTCAGGGCGCTCAGATTTTCCATTATAAAATGATGGATATTCACGCCGGCGGCCATGCTCAACAGGAAGAACTGAAAGAAATGCTCAAAATAATGAAGCCGAAATTCTTTTTGCCAATTCACGGTCAATACTCAATGTTGGTCGCTCACAAACAATTAGGTAAAAATGTGGGGTTGTTAGAAAAAAATATTTTGGTGGCAGAAAATGGTCAAATTATTAATTTAAACCAAAAAAGAATTTTTATTGAAAAGGAAACCGCGCCCTCAAATTATATAATGGTTGATGGTTTAGGGGTTAATGATGTTGGTGAGGTTGTTTTAAGGGATCGTCAGATATTGGCTGAGGATGGAATGTTTGTTATTATAACCATAGTAGATAGACAAACCGGAAAAGTAAAAGGTTCACCGGATATTATTTCCCGGGGATTTGTTTATTTAAGAGAGTCAAAGGAATTATTAAGAATAACCAGAAAAAGAATAATTGAAATTATTGATAAAGCCACTTTAGCCGGCGGTCCGGTAAATATAATTTATCTTAAAGATGAAATTAG